>Ga0208561_100007_pt1 | contig 60906 bp, 78 predicted proteins | sample Shrwel1BS1Day9_FD_187536 | JGI IMG/M metagenome (GOLD analysis project Ga0208561, IMG submission 187536) | Subsurface microbial communities from deep shales in Ohio, USA - Utica-3 well 1 S-1-Day9 (SPAdes) (version 2) ... | reverse complement strand
AGGAGTCCTCCTAGTGGTTTTATTTTTTATTTCGTCAATAAATATATTCAACCACTCAAAGAAGGATTCCTCTTTTTTATTTTAAAAAATCGCTAAATTTAATTTACACAACTTATTATACAATACTTGATAATACTTTTCAGTTTCTGATAATTTATCAATATTTTCATTTTCCATAGTTTCAATTAGCTCTTTATGATAATTTTCTGCTTTGGTTTGTTCTTCGATAATGTAATTAATTTCTTTTTCTAGTTTTGATAATGAGTTTAATCTATCCTTGTGTTTTAATTTGTATAATCTAGTTTTAAAACTCCTAATATGAGAAATAAATTCTTTTATCAAGGGCTTAAAAAAAATAACTTCTTTATTAAGAGTTATTACCATTTCTTTTTCTATTTCAATTAGTTTAACTTCAATCTCATAAAATTTTATCTTAGAATAGTCTTTCTTTAGTTCAAAGATTTGATTTCTTGCTTTTTTAAACATTTCACCATCTCCTAATTCAATTTTTTTAACAATAAAAATTTTTTATCTTCACAAAAAAATAAAAGCCCTTCTCATATAAGAGAAGAGCTCATTAGTCATTCATTAGCATCTTTTCTTATCTTCCAGCATATACTGCTGCAGAAATTAGCACCTTCCTTAATAGGGGTTGCTGGGTTTCACAGGGTCTGTTCCCTCCACCACTCTTAATAAGAATAAAATATTTATTTATAGTTACATCTTATCATGAATAATAAGATTTACAAAATAATAATTCAATCATCTTCTCTCTTTTCTGCTTCTTCAAATACTTTTTTAATCATCTTTGAGAAATCATCACCGTCTTGAATTTCTTCTTTATCAAAATTCATTACAAAATCAGGCTCTCCAGCAAAAATATTTTTGTATAGCTCAAAAACAATAAACCCTGCAAGTAATGTTAAAGCAGAATAAATTAAAGAAAAGTTTAAAAAAACTATCATCGATAAAACACCGAATATCAGCCCTAAAATATAACTTATTGTTGAAACATGAGACATTAAGAAAATCTCTATATTATCTAATAGAACTAGAAGTTTATTAATATTAAAACCTCCTTAAATTGTGAGTCAAGTATTAAAAAAATATACTTATTCAAATCATGAATTGAATATCTTTCCCCTCTGTATTAGTTTCTATCCTAATTAATATAGTTATTTCATTTAAAAAATAAATGTTTAATTTAATCCTGTTATTTTATTTGGTGGAGGTATTTTAATAGAGTGATAACAATTATTACAAGTGTAATATTTATTATTATTTTTACTTTCAATATCACGGGACCCACATTTTGGACAAATATCTCCTTGACTATAGTCTCTAGATTTTTGTGGACCACTACCACATTTAAGACATAATTTATAATCATCAATTGTAATAATGTTATCTCTACCATCAATAATATTTCCACAAGCCCAACAATGATTTAAATAAACTCCATTTCCTTGTTCATCACATTTGCTATTTTCACATTCAGCTACAGTTAATTTATAAGCAGCATCATGAATAGGATATTTCCAATCAAAAGACATCATTTCTCCACAACTACGACATTTTAATCTTTCTCTTATTTCATTTAATCTGTTTAATGCTCCTCCTATTTTTCTAACATAATCATTTAAGGAATTAAAATGTTTCATTTGCCATAAATTAGTATTATTAAAGTCTATATTTATTAAATAATAATCAAATATTTCTAAAAGAGACCATTCTTGTTTATTAAGATTAGTATTTTTAGATATTTTAGGTATTTCACACCCTTTATTTCTACACCAATAAGAGAAACCATATTTTTCGAAAATATTTCCTTCACAGTATGTCAATTTATTTACTCCTACGCATTCAGGTATTAGTGGCTTAATATTTATTTCTTTGTTATTATCTAAAGCTTCTTTTTTTAATAAATTTATTATTTCTGAATGAAAATCTATAAATAATTCATCGGTGTTATTATTTGTTTTTGATTTTTTAGCTAATTCTCTTATTTTTTTATAAATTTCAACCAACAAATAATTTTTACTAGTCAATAAAAAATAATCTATATAAACTTCAAAATCTTCAAAATCAAATTTATTTATTTCAACAAAAATATTTAAAATATCTATTATTTCAGTTGAATTTACATCTAAAAAGTTTATTATTTTTCTAGTTATAACTAATTTTTCTCCACTCATTAATTTTAATAAACTTCTATAAGGTTCTATACTAGAGTATTTTTCTACTTTATAATTTCCCCAAAAATACCTAGATATAATATATTCTGATAACTCTTTAGTTAATCTGTTATCAGACCAAAACTTATTTGAAGAAAAAATATTATCATCTAAACTAATATTACCTGAATCAATTTCTTTCGTTAACTTTATTCTTAATTTTTTAGATATTTTCCCCCAATAGTTTAAAATGAAATCTATATTCAAATTTTTAAAATTATCATCAGCTAAATTTAGCAAAGTATTATATGGCTCCAAAGTAGGATAATCATCAATAGGATCAAGTTCCCAATATTTATCTATAATTTCTCCAGATAATTCAAGATTGATCTTGTCATGATTCCAAAAATTAGAATCTAAAAAAATATCATTTTTATAGCGATCTAATAAATCTTTACTAATAAATTTATTTTTTTTATAGCCTATTGATAAAGATTTAACAAAATCATTCAAACTAGACACATCATATAAATGATTTAAGTTTTCAGTACAGTAATATTTTTTTTCAATTTCCCATTGACCTTTTTCATTTATAAAATTAAGATTAATTTTTGATCCTACATTTTCATGTATTAGATTTTTAACCTTTTCATTACTATCAAGAATCTGATGATCTAGTTCTATATTATTAAATTTTTTAACTTTCTTACGAACAATTAAAATATTTAATTGTTTCAAATTATTTTTTAAAACAAATAATATACCTTTGTTCATTTCATCCCCTCCTGATGAAAAATTTATATTCTAAATATCTTATAAATTATAATTACTTCTAAAAGAACTTTTTTTATACAATAATTTTAATGTTTCATTTAAATCAATTTCTTTATTCAACTGGCCTTTTAAAATTTTGACCACTACAAGAACAATAATAAACTCCAGAAATACTGATAGACCTAAAACTGAAAAGATAGCCATTGATACTGTCGAAGTAAATACGCCAACACCAAATTCTCTTGATTTAAATTCTTTTTTCTTCTTTATATAAGCATAAGCTGCTGTCAGCATCATGGCAATTCCCATTATAGGATTTGCTGAAATTAAAGAAATGACTCCAGCTGATCCTAAAAGTTCAGCTAACGACTTCATATCCTCTTTTTTTAAAGCAAATACAACTGCAGCCATACTCAATGTGCTGGAGAAAATTTCAACAGAGTCAAAGCTAAACAAATCATAAGCCCAGCTCTTATTGGCGTATGGTATGTGTTCTGTCAACCATTCAGCAGTTCTTTCATATTTAATTTTATCTAAGGTCAGAAATGGTAAGCCTTTATTAGTATTTAAATCTTTCCAGAGAGAAGTAAAATAGGCTGCAACTTCTTCATTTAACGAGTCATCAAGGGAAGCAGCTCTCACTTTCTCCCATGCACTTATAACATCATGCCCTCCATCAAACATTCTGTGATTTGCTCCCCCAATATGTGTCTTTAAATATTCAGCATCTAAAGCCTTATCATAGATACTGGCAGCAGATTCAGTTATATTTTCTGCATAATCTAAAAGCTTTTCCTGGGATAAGAAAGCTAATACTGGGGATAAATTAACCCCAGTAACACTATCTTTGACTTTACTAGCTTTTGTTTTCAAATCATCTTTTATATTTTTAAGCTTACTATTATATTTGTTTATCACTATTATCTCCTTTCTCATCATCTTTATCCATGAAAATATCATACATCCTGGTAGTGAATTTACCCCTTACAAATAAGTTAATTAAAACCCTTGCTAAAGCTTTCCAGAAATGTGTTGGCATTTTATGTTTGCTCCTTTCTTTTAACAAAAATGAGCTTAGAATAAAGATAGTAAAAGCCAGAGCTATTAACCCTGGCCAATTATGATTATTACATAGCCTTTCTCAATTGTCTTAAGACTTCAGAAGACTCACCAAGTGTGCAGCTCAAACCTGAATCACCATTATAATGGTTTTCACCAGGTAGAGCAGTTACAATCTCATTCCTATATCCTCTAACTACTATAAAAGAAAATAAAGTTGTCTCAACATAGAAACTTGTTATGTTAGCCTTTTTCTTCTTAACCAAATGATGCTTCACCTGATTAAGAATAATTGTTCTAACTCTGCCAACACTCATATTTTTGATCTTCTTCCCACCACAATAGTTTTCACCATATCTTTCTTTGATCCTCTTGACAGTATGCCTTGAGATATTAAAAGAACAGGCTTTGAATTGGTTAATGATGGTTTCCCCCTTTAATTTTTTGTCAAATAAGGGCACAATATGATGCTATGGTAATCATAACATCATAATTGTACCAACTTTTTGCAAAATTTTCAATATAAATACATCAAAAATATCTAAATAATCTAAAAATTATAGTTTTTACTCATTATTCATTTCCTCAAATATTTTTTTAAGGCTTTTTTCTATCTCTTCTACTCCGAGATCTCCGTTGATAGTAATCGTTTCCTCTCTGATGGGCACCAGAAAATCATTGAACTTTTGCATTATGAAATATGATATTGATAAAGTTAATATCATTTTTATATAATGCTCGTTCTGATAGAAGTTTAAAGCTAATACGCCAGTCATTATGCCCAGTGAATAAGTAAACTTCGTCAATTTAGTCTTGTCTTCAAAAAGGTCATGTAATTTAAATATAAACTTAAATTTAAGTTGATTAAACAAGCTATCCCTCCTTTCTTTTTAAATTTTTCATATCAATCACTATTAAAATGGGCACTGCTCCTCCAACTGCTTGAAATAGGAATCTGCACTAAATATAAAATCTTCAAATATAATCTCATTTTCTCGATTATCAAATATCTCGTCATCTTTCTCAAACTCAAAGTAGAGAAATATATCAATGATTATTGCTTTAATAGTTAAAATTATACTTTTATTTTGTTCAGCTGATAGTCCAGTGATTACAGAGATATTATAATATTTAAACCCATTTTTACTCCTATTTTCTCCAGGAAACATGCAGTAGAGACTATTATCAAATTTACTGTTAAAAACAGGCACTCTAAACTCAACAGATCCTACAGTAATAGTAATAACAGCTTTGGTATTAGGTACATCATATTCAATATTTTTAAGCTCAACCATAACCTTAGAAGTCTCATAATAATCGCAGTCATTTGCCGCATGAATCCCCCAGTCATGTTGATCCAAAAAATTAAAACTAACTTCAGGATTTTTACATTCAATTTGATAATACTTACAATTAGTACACTTCAACTTTTTAGCCCCCTTTATATTTTAGCTGAACAGCCCATATTTAAATAATACAGGCTGTTCAATTTAATCCTACCTAGTTACACTTATCATCTTTACCTGGTCTTTCTGCTTCATTTTGAGAGAGATCGCAGCCGCATTTAGGACAGTTCCATTCTCCTTTTTTACAGGCACTGTAAGACTTGCTCTTACATTCAGGACAAATTTTAAAGTACAAGGATATCACCCCCTTTCAATGCAAAAAACCCAACAGTTTATACTGATAGGTTATAAGACATAATATTATGATTACTCATCTTCCAATTCAGCAAAATATCGCTTCAGTCCAGCAAAGAGTTCAGAAGCGGAAACAACAAATTCTGAAAGTACAATGTCATAATAGTTATCGAATACATCCTCAAATTCTGCTGCCCCACACATGTACTTATATATACCTACAAGTGCTTTCTTAAGCTCGTTATTCAGCTGATACTGTATCTTTCTTCCATACTTATTATCAGGTGTATCAAAATTTATATTGTAATATTTATTGCCATTCTTGCTAGTCTTCTCTCCCTGGAGGACACAGTAGTAATTACCTTTGTCCTTGAATATTGGGACCTTCATGATCACAAATCCCATTCTCACGGTAATGCTATCTGCCTTATCCATGTTTGAAGTTTCAACTTCTAGGACTTCAATTATGTGTTTGGTCGGTGTAAAGTAGTAGCAGAAAAACGGTAGAGCATCAAAATTCCAATCATAATCATCCAGAAACTCATATGACACTTCTGGACAAACACACTCTTCACCATTAAAAAAATCGCAATATCTACATTTCAACTATATCTCCCCCTTTTATAATAATAAAAAATTCACAAACTGTGGTTTAATGTCTTAAGGCAGGATTCTTCAGCTGCTTTATGAAGAAATCTTCCTCCTTACGCTTCTTCCCCTTTAAATACTCACTCCTGCTTATCTCAACAATTTCATTACATGCTTTCATACCTTTTTTAACCCCTGGCATCCTTTTTGCTAGATCCATCACATCAATATAGTTTGCATTGCTGCTCATACGAAGATAACGATTGCTCTCATGACGCTTTCCTGCACCCTGATGTCCATAATTGAGATTTACCTTAAAGTATTTAGCCACAACAATCACTCCTTAAGTTATTTTCAAAAATATATAATCAAAAAATTTTATTTTCATTATTTAATTGAAAATTATTTATTTAAAAAGGTTTTTATCTTTAAAACGACAAAAATCGTTTGTGCCCCCACCAAATTTTATTTTGGGGTACAAACGATTTTCTTAGATGCTAACCTCATATTCCACTTTCCAGCTTCTAACCTATCATTATATTTATAAGCTTAACTTTTTAACTTTCCTCCCCCTTCCGTTGACCACCTTAAATAAATATTACAAAAAAATAAATTTTAAATATAACTACTAGTATTAGCTTCTCAATGACTGAATGTTGTCAGTAGCTTAAAACATAACATTTATAATTTCTCTTCCTTTCTTCTTTCAAAGCGAATATTACCATCAGCTTAATACAACTACTCTTATGCAGAATAAAACAAAACCACAAAACAAAATAAAAAAAAGCAACGCCAACACACCACGGAGATCGAAGAGTGTCAAACGATCTTATTGACACTCGAAGATTGGAAGTGGTACAATGGCTGATTTTTAACTAATAAAAACTTTACTTTTCCTCTCCTTACATTCTTTTATTTATGTAACTTTTAAGCATTCTCTTAACTTTCATCCTCTTCCACAACTTCTTTATCTTCTTTCCCTTAATCATAACTTCTTAACTTAAATAATTTATCTTTCCTACATAAATTTATAACATAACATTTATATATCTATAATTTCTATATAAATGTTATTCTATATATTAATTTCTATACAGATTCTTTATAAGCTCAATCATAGTAAGCGTTAATAGGGGTTTGACATCTAATTTTAATTAATACTACCACTTAATTTAAATATACAAATATCTAATAACCATTAATCTTTTTTACAAAAACATACTATTATTGTAGTTGAATGTAAACCAATTCTTGTATATAATATATTATGTGCTTTAAACATTATTTGGTTAATTAAACTAATTTCAGGAAGGTGATTTCATTGGAAGAAAAAGATCTGTTTTTTAGAAGTTTATATCACGATCCCTGCCTTAAACACTATAACCACATGTATTTTTTCAGGATTAAAACTGAAAATTTGAATAAACTCTGGGATTTAACTCCTCAACAGCTGTTACTTTTAATTAACATCTGGATTTATGACAAGGAGAAAAATAAGGAAAAGCTAACTAATAAGGAACTTAATACTATGGATTTTCAAGGCACTAAGTTTAATATTGCTAAGACAACATCAAATATATCATCTCATGTAAAAAAATTAGAAGAATTAAAACTAATAACTGTTAACGGCTCCCATAAAAATAGGGAATTTAAATATAACTTTGGGAGGCAGTGCAAAGATTTCAGGAGCATTCCCCTGGTTAAAATACTCCATTGGCTGGAAAGTACCGATAGTAATAAAGGCCTTAATACATATATATATTTATTATTTAACTTTTACAACAAATTCAGGCATCAACAAAATAACATCGCTTATTTTGGAGTAAGGGAATTAAATATTTCTCACAGTGAAATTGGAAAAGATTTAGGGATCACTGCAGCTAATGTAAAAACCCACTGTGATTTAATTGAAGAATTAGGGTTGATAGACAAAGAAAAAAACAGTGGTGAAGCAAATACATACTATGTTCCTTTTTATTCTAAGGGTGAAGACACTATTGTAGCAGCTAAAACCAGATCCGAAAAAGATATCCCTGAAAAAATAAGAGAAAAATACAATATTGAATTCAAGGGAGGGGAATAAGCTTGAATTATAGTTATAGTTATAATGAGTTGAGAAGCATAATATTAGCAAAGTTCTTAGATCTAGAGAGTAATTCAAAAGATTATAATGACAGAGAAGTTATTTTTAAAACTATAAACGAAGGTGATTTTTCTAATAGAATTGATAAATTGGTCTTCTCAAAAAGCAAAGAAATCATTTCAGATAAAAAAAGAACCCCTCAAATAAAGGAATTGGCTATTGACCCAGATATTGCTTATGAAATTTATAAAAAAGAGCAGCAGATAGAAAATATACTGGGTAAGATCAGTAAAAGTGAGTTATCTTCAATTTTAAAGGGTAACAGCAGCCAGAGTGATAGGGCAAGAGAGCTTATTAAAAACAAGCTAAATAAAATTTTAAATCCCGACATAAATATGGATCAGGAAGCAAGGCACTACATAGATGAATTTAAAAACCAGAGTCATCTAATGAAGGTCAGGGAAAAACTAAATCAAATACAGGATAATGTAAATAATGCTATTAAAGATGGTAAAGTTTATGATCCTGGTGATATTTTTAAGGACGGTTTTAACTTCATTTTTCGAGATGAAATCAATAATAAGGGATTAAAAGATATAGTTGAAGCACAGAGAAAAGAAGCTGCAGCAGGAAATAGAATTCCTACATATATAGATGAGTACGACAAAAAATACTTAAATAAAGGCATAAAAAACGGGTACATAGAAATTATAGGGGCTAAGACTGGTATGGGAAAGTCAGTTTATGCAATTACAAGGTTTTATAATCAGATAATTAACGGTTACAATGTCTATTACTTAAGCTTTGAAGAAGATAAGAATGATATTTTAGAAAAGATTTTAACTATCCACTCAACTCATGACTCTAAATTTAAAAATTATGAGCTAACTGCTAAAGACTGGATTGATATGGGCTATAACTGTAAGGATAAGGATAAAAGAGCAGCTATAGATGAAGTTGTTGAAGACCTAAAGAAATATAAATTCGAAAATCATATCATTGATATGAGAAGCAAAAATACCGTAGAGGATATAAAATCACAGCTAATAAACATGTCTGTGATCAATGCAAAGCATAAGATTGACTTGATATACCTTGACCATATTCATAATATAGATTCTGCAGATAGTTACAACAACTTTACAAACGCCTTAAAAAATATAATGGGCTCAATCAGAGTTTTAGCTTCAAAATCTAAAATAGCTATATCTATACTCTCTCAATTAAATGATAGCGGCAAAGGAAAGCCAACAAAACAGAATCTTAAGTGGTCCCAATCTCTCGCGAATGACGCTCATTTGGTAACTTTACTGGATAGGGCCGATTATGGTTTGAATGATCAGCAGCTTGAGAAGAGGAATCTCCAGGATAATGATCAAATGGAGCTGATCATAGATAAGAATAGGCATGGTGAGACGGGAACAGTTAAATTATACTTTGATTTTGAGAAGACTTATATTCGTGGTTGGGGAGAAACTGATAAATCCAAAAATCAAGTCGAAGAAAAGGCCAAGAATAAAGTTAAAGATAAAACTAAAAGGATCTTCTCCAAAAAATCACTGGAGGAAGAATTGCTGCCTGGGATTGAGTCTTTATAAAGCAAAAAAGCCTTCCAATTTTTCGGGAGGCTTTCTAATTTCAACACTAAAAGTTCATCTTCCTGTTAATATTCATCGATTATTGTTATTTACACTTTTTATATTATTATTAAAATGTTTATAGCTAGATTTTAATGTTTATTAATTTTTTCTACTATATAATTCAACAGCAAGCTTAACTACCGTTTCTCTTAACTTTTTATTTTCTTCTTCCAGCTTTTTTATTTCAGATTCTTTAGATTTAATATCATATTCTATATCATCTGAAGGATTAATTTTTCCTGGAATTGGCTCTAATCCATCCAGTATATCTTTAATATTTTCATGTTTATTCACAATCATCACCCTTTCTATTTATAAATTTAACTGATTACTAAAAATACCCCTAGCTCTAAAGTTAATTAACAAAATTTAATAACCTAGGCACATCTTTTTGGCTTTGATAATGTATAGTCATTGTTATATCAGACTGGCTGTGGTGGCAGGGTTTATTTTGGTTAACACCAACAATTTTACTGATCTTTTTACTCAAGCAATCTGCAAAATTATAATTTGCCCAAACCCTGTATGTTTTTTTCTTGCCACGGCTAGTATTACTACAATAATAATAACCTTTATCTTTAATATAGTATCTCAAAAATTCAACTTCCTGCTTCTTAGAATCAAATTTAGGATAATATCTGGTTTCTTCTCGCTGTCCTCTCCAGTTGTATTTTTCTCTTAACTGGTGAATTATATAATAGTTATATATTTTCATTTTATAACAACTATATTTATAGCCAGGTCGTTTTTCTTCAGTAGGACTTTGATATATGGTATATTCAAAACCCAATTTAGCAAGGTGATCCTGAACTTCCTTGATAATTGAATAATTCTTATTTGACAACTGTATATTTTTTTCAGTAGATGACCAGCTGGCTGTAGTCCAGAATATACCCAGAATACGGCCAGGCAAAAACAAATCAGACATATTTTTCACCCCCTTTTTTTAGTCTTTTGATCTCCAAATATGTAAACCTCTAGCTTCAATATACTAGAGGTATTTAGTTTTATTTACCCTAAATCTATATCTAAACAGCTTTACTTATTTGTTCTCATTAAATAAGCAACTGAATAAAATATGAAATTAGAAGAAGTTAAAGTGTGTCCACCATAATAAATTTCTTGACTAGAAAAGAAATTTAGATATTCATCATTCAATAGACTCTTACAATTGACTTTCATAGACATAAAAGGAAATACTGCCTCCGTTATTTTAACATTCAAATCCCTAAAGACTACCTCCACATTATAATCCATTAAGATTTCCAAATACTCTTCAATCACTTCGTTTGATTCCTCTGCATTCCAGTAAGATGTTATCTCTTCTAAAATATCGACAGTCTCTTTAATTTCTTCTTCGCTATATTTTTCCAACAACTCGAATACTCTAGCCATCTTCTCTTTTGGCTTTAGATCCTTTTTAAATTCACCAGATCTGAACTTTTTAATTATCTTTAGAAAATCATTTTTAGCAGCATATAAAAATTCTTTTCTGAGATTACTATTAGCAAGTTCCTGGAATTTGAAATGCTTAAAGTAATCATACCCTCTAAAATAAACACGCTCATTGGCCAAAAGCTTCCTGTACTCTTCCAGCTTTTCTATTTTTTCAAAATCGGAGAGCTGAAAGAACTTCTCTTTCAACTCTTTTGCTCTTTCAACATCCTGTTTCATATCAACTTTTTCCTGAATAACATTCATCATTTACTTATCCTCCTTAGAATTAACCTCTAAAATATTTGCTTTATACCCTCTAGACTCAATATATTCTTTTAATGTACTGCTATCGACTTCCCCAACAAATTCTTGGTCCTTATCTGCCCAAATATGAATAGCTTTTACTCTGTCTTTCATGTTAAAGTGGTCCAGTTTTTTAAACATGATATTTAAATCAATTGCTATCTCACCACTAATTTTAGACTTATAAACATCAATTTCAAATGGAACATTACCACTATCAATGTCAGATTCAATTCGCATATAGAATTTAGCCTTCTGCTTGCCAGCTAAATAATCTCCGATGCTAATAAATGACTGATCTAAAAGATTTACCTCGTCTTCGGTTATGCTCTTATTAATTTCAGAGATAGTTTTGTTTACGGTACCAGTAAAGAAAGTTTCACCATAAGGTTTTTTACTTGTTTTGGAATCTTTAATTATTGATCCTAATGAAAGATTTACTGGACTTCTTAACGCATTCATAGATTCATATTGAGGATAAATACCTTTTTTCTCCCCATTTTCTTTTACCAGTATGAACTTAATATTAAGATAATCCAGTCCAAAAATTCTGTTGTCAGTTCTATCCATTAGTCTGTCAAAGTCCTCTTCTTCCATTGTAATAGAATTGTCTTCTTTATTATAAGTGCCATTATATTTTTCTATCATTTCTAAAACAGACTCAAATACGAATCTATTCATCCGTTCTTTACTATCTAAAGAATTACTCCTATCAACTAAATTCCTTTTTATTGCTTCAACAATCGCTGTCTGATCGATAGATCCCATGTCTTCAGGGCTGATAAGATCTGATTTATCGTAGTTAACCCAAAAACTGGATGGATACTTTTCAGAGTTCAACTCTTTAAAAGCCCCTGGTGGATAATCCTGATTGTCTAGAACAAAAGCAATACCTGAACCATTCTTAATAACTTCACTTTTTTTACTCATTTAAAATTCCTCCTAATTTTTGTTTGGCTCCACGCAGATCCTCTTGAGTAAAATTATGGAAAAGCGTGGATAAAAAAATATTTTATTGACTAATCCTATATTACCATTTTCTGTAATTGCTGTCAAGGATTATTTTGGAAATTTATAGACCTTTTCGATCTTTTTATCATTTCTATCATAGGTAAAGCCCATATTTTCTATTTAATAACCCTTATCGTACAAGCCTTAAAGGCATATTCTAGAGCTTCAATCTTGTTGACTAATCTAAGCTGCTCTCTGGATAATATAGTAGCTAATTATCCATTCCGAATGAAAATATTTAATTATTTGCTCTCGGATATTGAATGCAAGCTCTGACCTCTCCACTGTTATTTTTCGCAAATGCACAGGCTACTTGTATTTTTTGATTAAATTAATCTTCTCATCAATCTCATTCTTATCTTTTTCCCAGTTAGAATACTTATCTTTTGAAAATTTATTCATTAGTTCTTTAGCAAGATAATGACAGACATATTCTTCAGTTACTGTTTTTTTCGGAATTCTATTATACTTTGAAATAATATCAATAACACTTTCTGCCCATCTATCCATCTGAACTACATTACTCTGCTTCTGAAACAGTTTTTCCCTTGAGCCGATCTCCACATGCAGAAACACATCTTCCATACTCTGCAGCTTATCCTCTAATTTAGCTGGATTAAGTGGAAGACCATTTTCCTGCAGGAACAAAACCAGGGAATATACAACTCCATCGCTTATTGAGAGATTATATAGATTACAGGCTGCCTTAAACTGGTAATACACTCCGTTATCTATATTAAGCCCCATCTTATTTTTCTTCATAACTTTTACTAACCCCCTTTACACCAATCTAATAACCTAAATCAAATTATTTTACCTTTTAAAGAAAATTATGGAAACTAAGTGTCAAAAAAATAATTCTTTCATTTATTCAATTTCTCTAATTATATCATACCATAAAATGTAATTAGTGTCAAACTTTTATTTGGAAATCTTTTCAAATATATGTTAAATAAATTTTCTCATTATTTAAATTATTCGCATAAAATAAAATAGCCTGGTTTTTCTTTTTATGCGGGGGTTTTGATCTTTAAAAGTTAAATTATTAGGAAATATACTATATTAATATTATACCTATACTTAATTATAATATATAAATGTAGTTCTTTATTATATATTAGTAGAGAAAAATAAAATCGCTTTCACCCCTAATTTAACAGGCTTTTCAGCACTTTCAGTTGTTGACAAAACGAAACTTTTTGACGACACAGTGAAACTCAAAGTAATTTTCCTGCTCTAATTAATCTGCAACCTAACAAGCCCCGTCAAATCAGCTTTTTTAGAGATTTTATTTTCAAATAGCGACAAAGTGAAACTATTTCAAATCCTTATGCCCTTTTATTGCCTTAACAACCAGTATATAAGCTCTCTACTAATAGAATAAAGCTTAATAAGTCAAAATGAAACTGCTGGTTTGCTGCACTCTATTTGCTGGTTCTAATCTGAATCAGTTTTATAATTGCTATGCTGAAACAAATTGAACAATTAAAAGCAGTGGCAGGTTGACCCACCAATGATCTCCAGGATAAGCTCAAACTCTAATTTCTAATCTCAATTAAATAGCCCATATATTTATCAATCTAAATTAACATTGCCATCCGCAAATTTTTGCCTTAAATTATTTTTCCTTATTCTAATTCGACCTAATCTTCGATAACCCATTCATTCATTTTCTTAAGAAGCCTCCTCTTTATAGGCCTTAATAAGAAGCAGTAACTTGATCAGGTATTTATATAAGGGGTTTACTTTTAACTATAATCCCTGGTTATTTAAAGGCTGTTTCCAATACCAGCTAGAGAAAGCGTACTGATCAAAGCTGCAGGTTCTGAAGTCCATTTCCTGCAGGATTAGAGTGCTTCATATTAATAAATCAGATAGACACCTCCCTTTTTAGAATTTTTTCCAAAAATAAAGGCTGCTAAAACTAATAATTTCTCCTGACAGGCTCAATTATTGTCTCAATTTAAATAGTGTTAATTTTAAAAATATTAGAACTTTTTATTTTTAAAATAATTTTTTATCTTATCAACGCTGACAAAACGGGCTTAATCAAAGATTATTCATTTATAAAAGGGCATTCTCTTTTGAAATAATTTAAAAAATATTTGACAAACATGAAAAATATGGTAATATGTTAAATATATCCTGTAAATTTATTCCATCTACAAAATTTTAAATGAGGTGAAACAATGGCAGAGCAAATTCAGATCAGTTACCCAGACCCTATAAATAAGAATAGCTTCTTCCTCTATTTCTCGAGAGACTGGAATTGGGAGAGCTTTAACGGGGATGAGCTTAAATTGCTTCTCTACATTGCCTTCAATACTAAGAGAATGCAAAAAAGGTGTTTAACCTACGACCTAATGGCAAAGGTTATAAGCAGGAAAAAAATCAAGGGGGCTCTTAAAGCTCTAAAAGAGGCAGAAACAATAGTCCCAGATTCTGAACTGGGCTGGAAGTACGACTTCCAGGACTCGAAAAGTTACTTTCAGATACCAGCTGTTGCTTTCCTCTACTCTTATAAGCTTAACATCAGGCGAAATGCATTCCTGGTGTACTTCTACCTGTTAAAGCGGCTATACAACAGTCGAAACAACCGCCTCTCCTATCGGGGGAATAAAGATATTTTCGGGCAAAAGGTTATCCTTAAAAAGCCCAAAACCCTTTATCAGGATCTAAAAAAGCACATGTCATATCGCACCTACATGAGAAAAATGGAGAAATTGCACAGTGCTGGACTGCTTAAGGTTTGGAATAATAATTCCAAAAAGCAGATTGCTCTAATAAATGTAGAGGAAAGTAAGCCAAAAGCAAAAAAAAGCAGCACCCCCAGCGAAAACAGTCGGAAAGCAGAGCTAATTCAACTGGCAAAACAGGGGGAAGTGTACAGCTATCAAAGATATGTGGGCACAGAAAAAAGTATTAAAGAGCACTTCAAACTCAACGATGAGGACTGGAATAAAAAACTGGCGATGTCCATTCAGCCAGTTAAAGAGGCAATGATCAATGGAGGTATGTACGAAAAACTACTTTAAAAAATTTAAGGAGGAAAAATTATGAGCAAAAAAAGATTAAGTTCAAAAGAAATTTACAGCAAAAATCAGGTTTTAGTAAATCAAGACAACAGGGGGAAGTACAACCGATTCAAGTACATTAAGGCTGGAATTCCAAAAGATTTTTTGGATTTAAATGTCGGCAATATGGATCAGATGAAGGCGACATTTAATGGGGATATTATATCAGCTTCAGAATTACTGGAGGTGTGGACCAGAAATCTCCAGGACATTATGAGTAAGGGCAGGGGAATGATTTTCCAGGGAGATGTCGGCCTGGGGAAGTCAGCGATGGCTGCAATACTGGCCAAGAGGTTAATTGACATTACCAGTTTGAGAAATATAAATTACAGCGTCAACTACTGCTACTGGGGTGAGCACATCAACGACTTTTTCCTGTCGTGGGAGAATCCCTCTTATAAGAGCAAGATTCAGAAGGTATATAATGTGGATTACCTCATCCTCGATGATGTGGGGACTGGGGACAGGGAAACTAACAATAAAGCTATTGTAAACCACTTCAGGTCAATTATTAAACATAGAGCAATAAAGGGTAAACCCACGCTCATCACGATGAATATCGACCTGGACAGGCTGGAGGAATACAATGACGATTTTTCCAGAACTCAAGATGTAATCCGAGAGAAAAACCTCGTTTTCCAGTTTTTTGGAGAGTCCTACAGAAAAGTAAATCAAAAAAATAACATTGATAATTTTCAAAATGAGCTCAACAAACTTAGGGAGGAAAAATAATGAATGTAAAAAAATACGAGTACAACCTACTGAATTTGGTAATGAAAATGGATTTAGAAGAACTTCGGAAGAAAATTAACCTGATCGACTTCAAGATTTTAAAGCACACCGACAATCTCTTCTGGATTATCGACATGAACCTCGAGGCAAGGAGGAGAACTGACTGGGAAGAACTGGCCGAATTCGCTGGAATTAGCAGAGAAGAAATGATCGCCAAAGCAAAGCAGTATGTGGACAGCAGCGAAGAAAAAATGATTTTTTCTTATGTGCTGGAAAAGCTAAAGGAAAACTACCAGCGGCAGGAATTTGAAACTATCAGTAAAAGGCTGCAGGAGGAGTTAGGTAAAATAAAAATTGAAAGCAAGGTTGACCTCAACAACCTGGAAAGAAAAATTTCGACCTACGGCAGTTCTTTGCTGGAAAACGAAGCCGACTTTACTTTTTCGGGGATGCAGGAAGATATGATCCTTGAGTGCCAAAATAGCGAGGGGAAGGCGTATTCGATCAGCACTGGCTACTCTGAACTCGACTCAAAATTAAATAGCGGCGGCTTTGCAACTAAAAATGTTCACCTCATTGCTGCCAGGTCAAATATGGGGAAGTCCACATTCGTATACAACCTCTACAGGAATGCCTGCCTTGCTGGCAATACGGCCTACCTCGTCAGCCTGGAAGGGTCGGTAGAAACCGAAATATACCCCGTCTTAAGCTCTATTGCCTGTCAGCTTGCAGATGACCTGCCCAATATGAGGAGAAACGACTTTGCCAGGAGCGTAATTAACGAAAGGGTTAACGGTGAAAATAGCCTCCAGTGGATAGATAAATATAGTGAGGTCGCCAACTTCCTCGACGATTACGGAATCAATCGAGGCATTAGGGATAAGACAAAGGAACTGGGATTTACTGCCGACCCCGAAAAGCTATACGAGCTGGTACTTGGACTACCCGAGGAAACTGAAATAGTATTTATTGATCACCTGCACGAATACAATACAGCCGCCAGATACAACCAAAATGGTGGTAAGCTCGTGGGCAAAATTCTGCAAAAGCTATCGAAGTTGGCAAAGAAAAAAGACATAGCTATCGTAGCCCTGGCTCAACTTAACAGGAACAGCGAAAACCCAAATAATTACCAGAAGCAGAGAAGCTATGTCAGGAGACCAGTAATCAGCGATTTAAGGGCCTCTGGCACCATAGAAGAGGTAGCTGATACGGTGATAATGCTGTACAACGAAGCATACCAGATGACTGAGGAAGAGAAAAAAGAAAACCTCATCACTGGCAATGAGCTGGAAGTCCTCATTCGCAAGCAGAGAAATGGTGGCAAAGGTAGAGTTCTACTCCACTTCGAAGGTTCTACTGGTTATATCAGAGAGAGAAAAGAATTAGACGAGTTTGAGGGCATTGTAGATTTTTCTTTAGACGAAAACGATACTGAAAATAATAATTCGGAGGAGCTCAAACTGGAACTCAGTTTGGCTCAATAAGGGGAGATTATCTTGAAAAATTACAGCAAACAGGAAGTTTTTGATCTGGCTCAAATTTACTACCACCAGTGCCTGCTTGAAAATAAAGTAGCCCTCCAGTACCTCTACCAGAGGGGGGCTACTTTAAAGCAGTTAAAAAAGCACCAGATCGGTTACGCTCCTGGCGGGAAAAAGCTGACCAATCACCTGCTAAAGAAAGGAATCGAGCAAAAAAGGTTGAAGTCTCTCCAGCTTACAAATAAGAGGGGAAATGACTTCTTCTTCGACAGGATAATGTTTGGCAGCCCCCTTTACGGGAGGGAAATTAAAGGCGATTCAGGTAGTCCGTACAAGCACCTCTATAATTTCAAATCCGACAAGGGGATCCTCTACAACTACAGCAGCCATTATAAAAAAATTCTGCTGGTAGAAGGACACTTTGACCTCCTGACTGCAGAAAGAATTTTACAGGAGAATCAATTTGGACTGCCCGTTGTATCGACTTGCGGGACAAACGGATTTCAGGAAAAACACCAGGATCAAATTAGAGAAAGCAGCATAGAAAAAGTTTATATCGCATACGATGGAGACCTCCCAGGTATCAAAAACGCAATTCGAGTGGCCAAAAAAATACCTCTTGATGAAGTTTACATCGTCTCGTTACCAAAAGGTCAGGACATTAACGAGGCTTACGGCAGCGGAGAAAGAGATGATAATTTTCTAGGGTCAGTAAAAGCAGCAAAGCACCTGCACAGATTCGAACTCGAATTGAATATCCAGGGTGTTAACAGAAATAACCCAGACAGCATATTAGTTTTTTTAAACCGCAATTCTAAATTAATTGAAAGAGCAGTAAGCTATGACCGAAGCAATTTGGAGTGGGTGTGCAAGGAATTAAATATTGACATCGTGAAGGCCAGGAAAAATCAAAGCATATTTACCGAAACTTCGCAAGGAAAAACAAAGGAGGTTAGCTAACAGTGAAAAATGAATTGAGTGATCTACTGAATATAGAGGAAGTAATGAAAAAAGAGACGGAGTTACCAACCAAAAGAGTTGGAAAAAACCTTCAGATGACCTGCCCTTTTCACGGCGGCAGCGACAGCCTTCGAATAGATATTAATAACAACAGGTATAATTGCTTCGCCTGCAAAGCTGGTGGAGACTGGATTCAGTTTTTGATGGATTACAGGGGGTTCAACTTCCTCGAAACCCTGGAGTACGCCCAGGAAAATTACAATGTTGACATTGAACTAAAAAGCCTCAAATCATCCATGACCAGAAAGCGTAAAATCAAAACTCAGGCCAAAAAACTGAATTATAAGCTTAGAAAAATAATTAAAGCAGGCACCAGGGGAGAAAAGATCAGGCTCAAAAGGCTGCTCAAAAAATACAATCTGTTTGAAAACAAAAAATTTACTGCTGATTATTCGGTGGGTTATTATAACGGAATGTTGAGCTTTTTCGATGGCCAGGAAATAATCTTAGCTGATGAGGGGGGTAATTATAGAATTGTCGGCAATAAAACTGACTATATTTTTAATTTAAACAGAGTAAAGAAAAGCAACAGCATTAATAGGCCCCAAATCCTGTTAGTTTACGATAACTTTGCGGATTATATTTTGAGCAAAAAATTATTTGAAGGGTATAATGATGTTACCCAATCCCTGATCATCGGTGATAATTATCAAGTTCACCAAAAGCAAATATCTCTAAGCAACTCCAGTGCTATATTTTATATCAGCAATAATCTGGAAAAACAAATTAGATTCGCAGAGCCTTTTGAGGTAGCAGATGTTAAAACAAATAAGTTTCTCCCAGTAAAAATATTTAATTTTGATTTGAGCAGTTATTATGATCAAAATAAGTCTGATGGCAACCACATTGGTTTAGCACAGGATATTTTTAAGAAAATGAAACGAGAAGGTAGCAACTATATATTCTACCTTGGTGAGAAAAATAGGTTTGAAAGTTACCAAAAATTAGAGCAAGGCGACATTGTTAGGGGATTGAAATTAGCTTTGATTCAATAGAAAATATATTTTAGTGATTTTTATTTAACAAATTAAGTATAAAATTTCATTTGTATATTTAAAAATGTTTTTATTGATACTAAATTTTACATTTGATATGATTAATCTAAAAGGAGAGAAAAAAATGGCACAGAAAAATAGTAATGATTTCTTTAAATCAGAAAGTATATTAAAAACAATACGGCTATATATCAATTCAGATAAAGCTACAACTACTAAAAAAGATATAGGCAACTTTATTCTCAACAACTATGAAGAATTACCTAATATGCAATTAGATGATTTAATCGACAAAGTAGAAGCAAGTAAAAGTACAGTTCACAGATTTTTTAAGAGTTTAAATTTAAATGGATATAAAGACTTGATTTTTAAAATTAATAGAGAACTTAATGAATATGAAGTAACTAAACCACAAATAAAACATGAGGAAACAATAGAATTTAAAATTTCTAAATTCTTTAGTATTATAAATCTTATGAAAGAAAAAAATTCTTTTACACCTTCTGAGAATAAAGTATTTGACTATCTTGTGAATAATTTGAAAGAAGTTTCTCATTTATCTATAAGAGCTTTTTCTGATAAGTCTGATGTTTCAACTGCAACTATTTTAAATTTTATTAATAATCACTTAAATGTTAATAGTTATCTTGAATTAAAAAAATTACTTTCTGAATATTTTTATCGCCGAGAAGCTTTAAATGATGTTCTATCAAGTTCTTACCCTTCTTATAGTTATAAATCAGAAAACAGTTTGTTTGATCCTTATATAATTTCATTCTTATTAAATAGTATTGAAAGTAATATCTATAAAATTCTAACTGCTTTAGAATCCAAAACTGAGCAAAATTTTAATGATCTGATTAAAAATTCTTCTAATATTTTAATTTTTGATCTTAAAAATACCTCTGTAAATTTATTACACAATAATTTAAATGATTTAGGATTTCCTAATTTTCATATAAATTCCTATGAGAAAGCTCTTGAAAAAATTGATGTGATTAAAAAGAATAGTGAAATCAAAAAAAACAGCCTGTCTGAATCTCTAAAAAAACATATTAATCAAAAAAAAGAATTTATCAATTCTAATGATATAAGCACAAATCTACTTAACCATATAGCAGAAAAAACTATAAATGAACGAAACTTAATCATAATAATGGCTACAGATAAATATAATAAAAAAATAAACGATATTATTGATAAGTCAACAAATAATAATTTTTCAATAATATTATTTGAAGCTAATCATACTGCTAAAGCAATTGGTAAATATCCTGAAATTAATTTAAGAATTAATATAGGTGATTCTTTTATTGTTAATGAAAACAATACTAGAGAAACAATCACACTAACTATTGTTTTAGAAATTCTAATTAATCAGTTTAAAAAATCAATAAGTCAAAATAATAATTGAGTTAAAATAAATTGTTATAAAAATGGTTGACAATTCAATGTTTACAGAGATTTAAAATAGCAGCACTTATTTTTTAAACAGCATTTATCGCACCTGGGATTTCTTGCCCTGCAGACTTTGCTAGCAAAATCTAATACAGCAAAGTTGTACTCTTTAAATTCGAGTTTTCTATTATAACTATCAAATTTATAATAGTCCTGTATTTGGGCTATTAAATCTTTATCCCTACTTTTATCTGAATACTTAGAGTCAAAACCATCAATTCTAGTAAAAACTCTCAAAAAGTTTGTATCTATAGGAACTACCTCTTCATTAAATGCATAACATAAAACTGCATCAGAAATATAATCTCCAACTCCTGGCAATTCTTTTAATTCAGCTTTTTTGCCAGGAAAGTTGCCACTATATTTATTATTTATTATTTTAGCACATTTTATTAAATTTTCTGCTCTATAAACCAATCCCAAAGGTTTTATTATTTCTTCTAATTTAGATAAATTTGCTTTTGCTAATTTGCTTACTTCTGAAAATTTTTTTATTATTTCCAAATAAGCAGGCTCAACTTTTACAGCATTAGTCTGCTGTAATAAAATTTCAGCGATTAATATATGATAAGGATTTTTCGTATTTCTCCAAGCAAAATTTCTTTTGTTATAACTATACCAATTCATAATTTCTTTCCAAAAATAATTTTTATTCATAACTTATCCCCTTGATTTTACCCTTCACTTTAAAGTTTATCTTTAGTAGTTTTTAATTAATTTCCCCTTTTTTATTCAATCTCAAACCTTCCAGTTTATATAAAAATAAATCCCCTATTGAAAGTCCTTTATAGTTTGAAATAATAAGCATAGTTATTTGTTTATTTTCAATATAATTATTTTTTTAGCAATATTTTCACTGCAACCAAGATTCTTTTAAGTTTTTCCCATCAATTATCTTTCCTTACCCTTTTCCTTCCTTTCATAATTTAGCTCTTCTTAAAGTTTTAAATTTCACCCTATATTATATCTTATTGAAGTTAATCTGGATTAACGACTTAGAGAAACTTTTTAATCCTTAAGTCTATTTAATCGTTCTTCGAAACTTTTTTCTATTACTTTGTAGTCTTCTTCATTCAAATTTCTAAAAGATCCCTGAAAATAAGCTCCCCATTTTTTCTTGCTTTTTATAAAATTTAAATCATCCCAAATATTTTTCACATAAATCATATTTTCAAATTCTTTTAAAAAATATAGAGGTTTGGTCTCTATTCTTACTGGGAAAAGATTAAACCAATCACTCCAAATTTGAGTTTTATCATAATAATAGTCTCCCACAACTTCTGTTATAGCTCCAAAAACATATTTACCCTTAACATAATAAACTATACGATCTCCTGGACTGAATTTTTGAACTGAATTTTTATATCTTTCTGGAAAACCAGCTAAAGAAAATTGGTTTTTTATATCAATTTTAAAATCTTTTGGTGGTGTATTTAATAAATAATAATTTCTTTTTTCAATATTTTTCATATTTCTCCCCCTTGTAAGAAACGATATATTTAAAATTATAGCATAATATATCTATTAAACAAACTTTATGTAACTTATTGTCTGTAGACTTATAAGCTACATGAAGTTATTCTAAATTAAGGTGATGATAATGAGTAAAATTTGTAATTCTTTTGGTAAAAATGTTAGAAAATATAGGTTGAAACAAAATTTATCTCAGGAAAAACTAGCTGAACTTTCAAATTTGCATAGAACTTACATAAGCGATATTGAAAGGGGAAAGAGAAGTATTTCTTTAAATAACATTGAAAAAATAGCTAGTGCTTTGAATATTAAAGAATATAAATTATTTTTATTTGAGGAGGATGAAAATAATGGTTAAATTATTTGGAGATAACGAAAGATTTATAAAAGAACTTTTTACTCCTGGGAGTGAATTTGAATATAATAATGAATTTTATCAAATTATCTATTCAGACAAACCAACTTGCCCACACGGAGAGCCAAAAACTGATATTTATGCTAAATGTAAAAATTTAAAAGATTATTCAATCAAAGAATTTAAAATATCTCTCAAAAGTGAGAATGCCGACTTTTTAGAAAATAAAATCAGTGCAGAAAGAGCTGAACAATTATTAGGAGATGATTGGCAGCATATAATTTATAATTCTTTACTTAAAATAAAAAGTAATTTCAAAAAAAAGAAATTAATTTATAAAAAAAGAGATTGGCCAACTAGAAAAGGTTCAATAACTCTAGGATGGAAATTTGAATTTGTAAATAAAGAATCAGGATTGCTTTCAGAACAATTAAATTTATCCACTAAACAACTAATAGATATTTATGCAGGAAGTAATTTAAATAGGCAAAAAAAAGATGCATATATTAAAGATCAGATTGTTAAAAATTCGGGAATTGCTAATTATATTATTGAATATACCCCTGATGGAAATGAATCTTTACAAGATATTATTAATATGATATTACCAATTAAAACTTATATAGCAAAGAATAATAAAATATTTTTTGCATGCAAAGCACTAAATTATAGAACTTTTAAAAATAAATATGATGGTAATAGACCTTTAGCCGTTTATATTGATTGGAATATAAAAAATGAAAAATTATATCCTGAATATGTTTTTAATGAACCATTAATGAAACGCGGCAATTATGTTGCCGAAAATTTAATCCAATCTTTAAAACAACTAAATATTAAAACAACCGAAGACATTAACTCTTCCAATGTTTGTTCCTTAAAATATATACATAAATAATTATAATATCAAAAATATATAAATTATTCCTATTTTAAAAAAATAAAAAAAGGGGAAATTTAAAATGAAAAAAACTAATTTATTACAAGCTTTAATTAATATTGATAAAATTCAGAACAACAAGGTGAAAGAAATTTACACTAGTAAAAATAGAATTAATAACCTCGGTGATTCTCTTGAATATTTTATTAAAGATCTTTTCTGCAACTCATTTGATGTAGAAACAACTGATGATAAAGAAACTGAATATAAAAAGTATCTTTCTTATTTAGGTAATAAAAATAATCCACCTGATTTTATTATTAATAAAGGAGATGCTGTAGAAGTTAAAAAAATCAGTTCTCAAGGTTCTAGTATTGCTTTAAATAGTTCTTTTCCAAAAAATAAACTACATATCACAGATTCTCGAATAACTGAAGATTGCAGAAATATCGATGAAGATTGGTCTGTAAAGGATATGTTATATGTTATAGGGGTTATTAAATCTGGTAAACTTAAATTATTATGGTTTATTGATGGTGATTGTTATGCAGCAAATAAAGAAACTTATTTAAATACATATAATAGTGCAAAAGCACAAATACAAGAACTTAAATCAGAATATGAATTGACTCAAACAAATGAAATAGGTAAAATAAAGAATACAGATCCATTATCTTTAACTGAATTAAGAATTAGAGGGATGTGGCATATCGAAAACCCTCTGAAAGTTTATGGGTTTTTAGATGAAATTTTTTATGACAAAGAAAATGATCTAGGTGTTTATGCTATAATAAAAAAAGATAAATATGATAATTTTGATGACAAAATAAAACAAGATTTACAAACCAAAACATCTAGCAATTTAAAAATTAAAGATATAAAAATAGATGATCCAAATAATAATAACAAAAAATTAAATGCAAAATTAGTTTATGGAATATACAATTTTTAATTAAAAAGTGGTTTGGAGGAGAAAATGAAAAAAATAAATCTAATATCATTATTTTCAGGTTGTGGAGGTTTAGATCTGGGATTTGAAAAAGCAGGTTTTGATATAATCTGGGCTAATGAATTTAATGATAAAATTTGGGAAACATACGAATACAATCACCCTGAAACAAATTTAGATAAAAGATCTATTGTTGATATAGACTCTACTGAAATACCTTATGCTGACGGAATAATAGGTGGTCCACCCTGCCAGAGTTGGAGTTTAGCAGGGTCTATGGGAGGAATCGAAGATAATAGAGGTCAATTATTTTATGAATATGCTAGAATTTTACGAGATAAAAAGCCAAAATTTTTCTTAGCTGAAAATGTACCTGGTATTATTTCCAAAAGACATATATCTGAATTCAAAAAAATTGTTAATTTATTTGAAAAAATCGGGTATGAGGTAACCTATAAAAAAGTTGATTCTGCTGATTATGGAGTACCTCAAAACAGAAAAAGAGTTATTATTGTTGGTTTTAGGAAAGATTTAAATATTAAATTTAAATTTCCCGAAAAAACCCACTCTGATTCTAATGAAGAAAAGCCCGATATTATTAAACTAAAAGATGCAATAAAAGATTTACCTGAACCTAAGGAGTCTGAAGAAAAAAATTATGCGAATGAGGATTTGAAAATAAATGCTCATGAATATTACACTGGTAGCTTTTCATCACGGTTTATGTCAAGAAATAGGCGAAGAAAATGGGATCAGCCTGGTTATACTGTAGAAGCCAGTGGACGACATGCAAAAATTCACCCTGATTCTCCTAAAATGGTTAAAGTAGAAAAAGATAAAAGAAAATTTGAGGGTGAAGGAAAACCCAGAAGGTTATCTATTAGAGAATCAGCTAGAATACAAACCTTCCCCGATGATTTTAAATTTTTCTATGAAAAGCTTAACGATGGTTACAAAATGGTCGGAAATGCTGTCCCAGTTAAATTAGCAGAAGTTATGGCAACTGAGATAAAGCAGCAATTAAAAAAAACAAACGGTAATGAAAAAGAGAATAAAATAAAAATGTTTTCTATGGTTTAAGAAAATAAAATTTTTAATGGGAATCAGTTATTAAACTGATATTAAACTGATTCCTATTTTTTATAAGTTTCTTTCATTTTTTTTGTTTTAAAAATAATTTCCTCTAAATCTTCTTGAAATGGATAATTTTCATTAAGAAACTTATAAAATTCATCATCATTTAATCCTTCTTTATTTATTTTTAATAAAATATTATAAAGTTCATCAAATAGCTCTTTTTGTTTTGATTTCATTTAAATCACTCCATTTATTTTTTATTATAATCATTAATAAAATTTTCTAATTTATCTAAGCTATATTTTTCTTCAGGATCTACTTTAATTCTTAAAGTTTCATCCATAAAAGGATTCCAAATAGAGTGTCCTTTATATTTTAATGTTATAATATTATCAATAGATTTATTTATATCCCCGTCATTTTTATCAATTATTTTCCCATTATAATCAACTATTTCTTCTAATAAAAGTTTTGTTTCGCGATTCATAACTCACCCTCCCTTAAATGTAATTACTGAAAACTTCCTCATATAATAATATTTTTTCAATCATCCAGTCAAAGACATCAGTCCAATCATCATTGTCTAAAAGTGAATAAGATTTGAATGATCTAATCCTACTAGATTTCTTATCAGGTAATTCTTCCCAGTTTAATGAATCCCCAAATTCTGATTCAATCTCTTCCTTGTTTTTATAAAACATTTCAAACAGCTCAGAAGATTTTATATACATGCCAACATCAATTTTATCATCTCTAGTATTAATATTCATAGAAATATGAGCATCTGAGGTGCCAATACTAATATCATGATATCCTAAAGGTTTTGGGGTTCTAAAATTAATTTTATATCCATTTTCTTCAGAGTATTCTTTGAGCTTTTTCCAAAATTCTAGTTGCATTTTTTTAGTATCAGTTAATTTCTTTTTATCTACACTACTCTTTACATCTTTAGACCAGTAATTTGGCTTTTCAATTACATTAATTTTAGGAGCATAATTGGAATTTTCAATCTGCCACAATTCTATTTGGACTAGAAAGAAATTCAAATCATTATTAGTTCTTTCATTTAACCATTCTACAGCCTGCTGATGTTCTTCCTGACTATTCTTCACAACCCAGATTACTATTTCTGCATCAATTCCAGCTGCATAAGTTATTAATTTACCTAAGTGATCATGATCCGTCTTCTCCAATTGATTTTCAATTATTATATTTTTATTAGTAGTAGATTCTTCAGCTAAAATATCTACATTAAATCGACCAACACTGGCTTCCTTTTCAATAATATTAATTTCAATTCCAATCTCATTACTCAACAGCTCAATATTTTCATCTTCAGACAACCAGTTTGTAAAGTCATAAGCTTCATGTTTCCAGGCTTCTCTTAAATCAATTTTTTTTAGACGAGATAAATCAACTGTCATAATTAACCTCCTAAAATTACTAAACTTTGTATTTAGTAATCCACTTTCTAATTTAAATATTTTAAAATTGTATGGGTAGATACAAAAACAAGTGCAGCTATAAAAGAGGTCTGTAACAACAAATTTTATCATTTATAGTCATCTCTATTTATTTTATATATAAAACTATGTTTTGTCATTAACCCCTCTTAAAATCGATTTTCAGCCTTTTGAGCAGGTTTAGTTGGTAAAATAAATTAATCTATAAAATTTAAGCTGAATTAAATAATTATAGAGCATATCACTGTAAAAAATATATATAATTAGCTTAGCTGATTGCTTAATTTTTAACCACTAAATCATATTAATATAAACTAATGTAATTTAATAACATATGACCAATAAGATCTAAAACAAAAGAAACCTAAGACATATAATACTTTATTTATTAGTGTCGAAAATATTACCACCCTACCACTATAATTACTGTTATAATAGGATTTAATTCTCGAAACCACCCGTCGGAAATTCTACCACCCCCCCTGTCGGAAATTCTACCACCCCCCTGGTGATATCCTTGTTATAACAGGAAATAGTTCTCGAAACGAGCTTTACACTAATAATATGCAGGTGAGGGTTTCTGCCCCCTGTTCATTATAGTCATATCTACGCTTTAAATATCTATTCTCTTCTAACGCTTTAATGTGATCACTAATGGTCTGTCTTTTAACTCCCAGTTTCTCAGAAAGAGTCAATGTACTTGGGAATGCAGTTCCTTTGTTGAATGAGTATTTAAGCAATAATATGTAAACTTTAAGCTGAGTTGGAGTAATGGCCTGGTATATAGCACCATTTATAACACCATTGTTAATCAGAGTGTACCCTGTGCCATAAGTTCCCTGCTTCTTTACCTTGCAAAAAGTAGGGCGACCTCTCCTCTTTCTAACTTCTATAAGTTTCATTTTAGCTAATTTATCAATGGATTTACCTATACGATGTCTTTCCATACATCTTTCATCCTTATGAGTTATTTCTTCTTTAATCTGAGTGGTATTAAGACCATTCTCTGCTGCTAAAAGAACACCATATACTATAAGCTCATACCCTGAAATATCTCTGTATTTGTTGAATATACGGTTATTTAGCTTAATATGGTTATCTAGTATTAGATTATCTATACTACCCTTTATAGGGCAATTATAACGGTCGCAGTGGTTGCTTAACATCTCCTGCAGTTCTATATCTGGAATAGTACATCCTAAAAGCTTATATTCCCCATCCCAATAGGAATAAAAGTCATTTTTTATTTTACCTCTCTTTTCAGGTGGGTTATTTAATTCATTCCAGGCCAGCACTATATCATAGGCTCTTCTTTTTGTGTAACCCATCATCTGAAGCCATTTAGTTAGTCTACCTTGAGCCCAGTTTCTTTCTCCTGATTCTACACCTTTCAAAATAGAATTAATGCAGGGTCTTTTGGCTTCAGGTAGTTTTACTCCATTGATTCTATCAGAACCAAATTCAGGCGATTTAGCTGGTTTAATTTCCATCAAATTTGATAGGTGATTTATGCTGTATTTCTTTGATGCATCAAGCTCCATAATTTCACATAATATTTTTTCTGATTTATTATTATAGCTACCTGGTAATCTCATAATTCTAGCAGCTTCAGCAGCTCTCGGATCAGAACCTGTTTCATTCGAAATATATTTAACAAATGAGATGATTTTATGAGCATCAAAAGGCTCATCTAAAAGCCAGTAGCTGTGTATTCCATGACCTGAACTTATATGAATACTAGCTTCAGGAAGACCTGCCTTTTTAATTCTATCTTTCACCTCATTTAAATTCATATCATCATAGTCGGCCCACAAAGCATTCACCTTAGTCAGGTTCTTTGAACTTCCTGAGCTGGTATCTTTGCGGCCAGAAACACCAAAATAAACATCCTTTTCTTCTGGTGGCTTATATTCTAATAACTCATCTGCTTTTTTAAACCATACTTTATTTACATAACCTGCATTGTTAAATTCTCTTATCTCTATGAATCCAGGTAAGTTAGATAAAATATGATTTATAAACTTAGCATTATTAACTTCTTTATTTATTTCTGTTATTGAAGACATAATGACTATCTCCCCTCAGTCCAATAAAATAATATTTTCTGAATTAATCTGTTGTAGCATTCTCATACAAAAAATTAATTGCAATTCTAATTAATTCTGATTTATCCCTATCAGTTTGCTCTGCTAAATCATTGAGCTTTTCATCTTCATCTTCATAAATATAATATGTTCTTTTAATTTTTTTAGGTTCTTTTTTTTCTTTAGAAAGATTTATAGTCGTTTTAGATCCATTTTGAGTCTCTTTATTACTGTCAATTTTAGATACATCATTTCTCTTATCATTAGAATTATCACCACCATTAACATTACCATCACCTTTGCCATCAATGTTGACATTACCATTAACATTTCCGTCTTTAGTATTTTTTTTATTAGATTTACTTTTTTCTTTTTTGACTTTAACTTGTTCTTTAATGGCGTCAAAAGATTCTTCTGTTTTTTTAGACAATTTTCTCCACCACCCGTTTTAAAACTTTAAAAAACTGATCTGCTGCTTCTTCATCATATTCAAAAACAGTTTTTCCCGCTCTTCCTGCCTCTGTTATCTTAACTCTTCTATTAATTGGCTCAGTTAATATATCAGGTTCATCTGAAAATATTTCCTTCAGCAGCTCTAAATTAGCCTTAGATTCATTTGTTCTTGCATCATACATATTGGGTATTATCAAACTAATAAGATCGCTATCTAATCTAAGTTGATCTAAATATTCATATATGTTCCCAACAGCTCTTACACTTGCTGATTCTACCTGTACAGGCATTATAATATGATCTATATAGCATAAAACTGCATCATTAACCTTAGTTCTTTGAGGACCACAATCAAAAACAACAAAATCATAATCCATGTTTTCTAAATCAGATAATATTTCTTCCATTATGATATCTATTCTAGAACTCCTGTGTAATTCAGCATTTATTTTTTCAATATTATCATTAGGTAATAAATCTAAATTTTCTCTAGCATTAATTATGCATTCACTTAATTTTGCAGGATAACGAGAATCCATTAAATCAAAAAAAGTGTTTTCATAATCTTTTTCAGTAAAACCTAAAAATAGGCTGGAATCATTTTGACCATCTAAATCAATTAATAAGACTTTAAAGTCTAATTTTGCCAAACCATGACACAACTGGACAGAAGTTGTAGATTTCCCAACTCCGCCTTTGTTATTTATTATTGCAATTTTTTTTGCTTTCACTACAATCCCCCTCTGTGAGAGAATAATTTAATAATTATTTTCATTTATTTTTTTGATGGACTTTGTTGATCTATGAAGTCTAAAAAACTTTTTTCTTTTATTCTCCAACTATTACCTACTTTAAATCCTTCCATTTTCTCTTCTCTTAAATACCTACGGATAGTTTGTTCACTAACCTTCAGTTTTTCTGCTATTTCTTCAGGTGTATAAATCTCAGGCATATTGATTAATCCTCCCTTTGATAAGAATAATTTATTACAATATTTTATGTTGTTCTATGTTACATTACATTATAGTATAACTTTTAACCTTTTTCAACAAATTAATTTGATAGTTTAACACTGTTAAAAGCTGTCCGTGTTGCAGTTAACTCTAAAATTAACATTAATTCTACCATTAACATTAGTGGTAACTTCAGCAGTAAAATTTTAAAATTATTTAAAATTTGATTTTTATTATAAACTTAGTGGAATATATAATTACCGACTCTAACATCAACAGTGAAATTAATTCTAATGTTACCATTAACATTAATGTTAACATTAACACTACCATTGACATTAATGTTAATGGTATAATATTTTTATTTCTGAAATTAAAATCAAGGAATAATTTTACTATTGAAGAATTCAATTAATAGATGACTTTAAATTCGTAAATTAGATATTTTATGAAAACTTAAAAAATATTAAGCTATTTAAATTAAAGAATCATTCATTATACAAAACTAGGAGATATAATTATGGTAGGTTTTTTAAGGTTTTTAGGAATTTTATCAGTATTTGGTAGTTTTTTAGGCTTGGCTTATTTTAGTCAAATTAATGTAGGATATGGAGTAATGAGAATAAATCCATTTATTATTGCTTCTTTTATAGGAAGTGGTCTGGTTAGCTTAGGTTTGTTTTGGGGATTAGCAGATGTGATTGAAAACCTGCAGCAGATCAACAAAAAATTAGATAAAAAAGATGATCACGGGAGGAAAGAGAGATGAATGTGATGAAAAAAATGATTATTTTTTTAGTTTTATTTTTATTGATATCTTTTTCAACCTCAATAGCAGCCGAAAATAATTGGAAATTAAATCATAAGTTAGATCACAAAGCAGTTCGAGGAGAAAATGCTGCTGAATTATGGGAAAACTTTGGTAGCTCCAGTTTTATAGAAACTGCCTTAGTTTATAATAGAGTTAATTTAGGTGGTCCAATTTTAAAATCTTATGATAGATTTGCAAAAAATTATAAAGTTGAAGATCATAATAAAAATAAAGAATATCAAGAAAAAAATAAGAGTTTTTATCCTTTTGCAGAATATATTAAAATTATCTATAATGGTTTTGACTCTAATAATAATATACATTTAAAGATTTATAAAAGTTATACAAGTAATGAAGAATATATGTATAAATATATTAATAGTTTAGTAGATACGACAGAAAGTGAATCTAATGAAAAAGAATTTGAAGATGAAATGAAAAGATTAAATATTAAAAATATGGATAAAATGAAAGAAATTTATGTGAAATCTTCACTATTGGATGGTGAATTTGTTTTTGAATTTGAAGATGATTATCAAGAATATATTGTTGCTGCAGATAAAGAAATAATTTTTGAAGATGATTTAATTCCAAATTTTATAATAAATACTAATCCTGATGATTCGACTATCAGTATTCAAATAATTGATTAAAAAATGGTATATAGAAGTATTATTAGTTTTGTTTATTATGATCTATATGATAAAAATAAAAGAGCTTTCAATTTGTTATGTATAATTTAACATTAAGAAAAGAGGGAGATTAAGAATGAATAAAAAATATTTTAATCTAATTTTTATTATTGGACTTTTATTAATTTTAACAGGTTGTAGTAGTTCAAATGAAGTTAGCGATGAAATTTCAAATAGTCAATCTGGAAATGTAATTATTTCAATCAAAAGACCTTCGGTTGAATCAGCAAGTATCAATAATGAGGTAAAATCATTAACAATACTTCCAGAGTCAACAAATATTAGGTTAAGAATTTTCAATAATTCGAGAAACATCACTCATGATATTGCTATTCCTGATTCTGGTACTGTTTCTGAAGAAATTAAATTACCTGTAGGAGATTATACAATTGAAGCAATTGCTTATGAAGATCCTAATGTTGTTCATACAATCGGAAAAGCAACAGGTATAATAGTGGAACCCAATACTAGTAAGACAGCTAATATTGTATTAGAGAGACTATCTTATACTATGAATGCTTATATTTATGATGAGTCAAATAATAAAGTTAATATAAATAATTTGGAATCAGGAAATGAATTTAACATTGACTTTTCATATGATGTTAAAGGCTTTAAACATTCTCATTTAATTTATTTTTATTCCTATGAAGAGGGTGAATTACCTTCTAATGATGTTAACACTTATACTAGTAACTTAACAGCCACATTAAGCACACCAATAGTAGAAAAAGAATCTAAATTTAATATATATGGAAGAATAATACTAAATAGCGAAAACTATGGAGATTCTTTTAATTTATATTTTCCTGATCCAGTAAATTTAAAAGATTCAGCTTATCAAATAACATTGACACCACCAGAAGGTGGAATAAATATTGGAATAGAATAAGGGGGAATTTATTATTAAAGAAGTCTTTTCTGTAGCAGCAGCAATTATAGGTTCAGTAGGGGGATCAAGTATAATAATATTTCATTTTTCTAATTGGTTAGGAAAGGTATGGGCTAATAGAATAGCTGAAGAAGAAAGACAACATCATAAAAAAGAAATTGAAAAGTTAAAATCTGATTTAAAGCAAATGAGTCATTCAAAATTAGATATTTTAACTAGAAAAAGAGTTGTTTATCAGAACATGGCTATAAGTATGAGAATTTTTGTGCAAGATAATTTAACAAATAGTGAAGAAAATAAAAGAAATTTTTTAAATACTTATGATTTATGTTATTTATGGGGTTCAGATGAGGTACTAAAAATTATAGGAGAATTTTTAGATTTAAATATGAATATGGATTCTACCCCAGACATAGATAAGCAAAGTAGAATGAAAGAACTTTATTCTAAATGCTTAATAGAAATGAGAAAAGATTCGGGTCATGATAATACTAAATTAACTAAGGATTCTTATAAATTTGTAAGATTTGAATAAAGTCAATATTTTGTGAAATTATTAAGGTGGTGAGATATGTATTTTTTTATAAATGAATCATCATATTTTATTGATTTTTTAATAAATATTTCTGGAATAATAGTAGGTGCAATAATTTCTTTATTTATAGCTTTACTAGTATTTCAATGGCAAAGAATAAAAAAAGAACAGTCATTTGCTAAAATATTACTTAATATTTTAAATTCTGGTGAAGTTAAAGAGCTAATGGATGGATTAAAAGATGCTAAAGAACGAAATAATTTAAATAATGATGGAGATAACACCGAAAGTGAATATTTTGGATTTATCTTTCATTTAGAAATAATAACAAACCCTTTAACAGCAAAATTGCCAGATTTAAAAAATTCTTACCAAATAGGAACTGGATATGTATATGAGATTTATGATTTAAGAAGAATATATAGTTATTTTGAACAATTTAGGGTACTATCAAAATTTGCTATGGAAAATAAAGAGCAACCACGAAAGCCCAATGCTTTTAAAGAATTATATGGAACTATAAATAAACTAGTAAAATATCTTCCAAAAGGTATTGAAAGTTCAAAAAAACAACTTGAAAATTTTGTAGAAAAAAATGCTTTTTTTCTAGCTTTCAAAACATTTTTAAATTTTGATATAATTCAAAATGATAATAGTTAAATCTTCGTAAAAGAGGCAATTAACGAATTTCAGCTGCAGAAACAAAACTGGTTTTAAATTTAAAAATCCCACTCCAGGGAAAGGAGTGGGATAAAAAAGGAGAAAAGCATCTATTACTTTAATTTATGTTATAGTTGCCCTCTGCAGCAACTTAAAAAAGGGGAAAAATATTTTTTTGCTCTGGTTAAATATTACCACTGAACAATTAAATCTTCTTTAAAAATACATTAGAAACTAATTAAATAAAGGAGAATAACTTTTTATCTCTAATATTGATAATAGTTTCACAATATAATTTAATTGACAGGGGGAGAATTGATATGAAAGAAAAAGAAATTGATAAAATTTTAGTTCCTTTTGCTCCAGGAGAGTGGTTCAGGGATGAATCAGGTAATTATACTTATAAAAAAGACGAAAACTTAAAACTAATAAGTAAAATTGATGAAAGTAAAAGAAAAATCAAAAAGTCTGTAACTATTAATGATCCTGGTAAAAAATCAAAATTTGAAGAAGTTATTGTAAAATATGATGGAGTAGATATGTTTGAACGAATTATTCTAACTATAGATAATAATAAGACTATATTACCTCTGGTTGAAAATACAGATGAAGTTAATTTAGATATAAAACTACTTTAATATATAGAAAAGAGCAGCTTATTTAATTTCAAAGGCTGCTCTTTTACTTGAAACTACTTTAAAATTCAAGTTAAAGCATTCAAGTTAGTAGAATGGATTTAAAACCTCTTTTAAATTTATTTCTGCTCCAATTTATTTAACAACCCCTGAATCCTCTCATTATATTCATCCCTAACTTCCTGCAGCTGCTCTTGGTATTCTTTCTCCTGCTCTAGCAGTGCTCGTTCTTTTTCATTATTCATTTTTTCTTTTATATTATCCATAGTATTATCTTTATCTTCAAGCTTCTGATTAAGAGAATTTATTTCTCCCTGCAACTTAACATTCTCTTTTTCTTTTTCTTCCAGTTCAGTTCCTATTTCTTTAAGGCGTTCTTTCATCTTAGGTAATTCTTCCAACTGTTCATCTTTTTTATAAATTTCAGTCTTCAAATCCTGTTTCTGCTGCTGTAGATTATAAATCAAATCATCTTTTGTTTCAACGGAATTTTCTAGCTGCTTATTTTCTTTCTCTAAATCCTTTAAAACTTCTTTTAAATCTGATAATTCTTCTGATAGAGCTTGTTTTTGTTCTTTGGAGGTATCTTTTAGCTGCTGATACTGTTCTTTTAATTCTTTATGTGTGTCCTTTAAATCAGCTATCTCTTCGTCTTTTTCCTCTAGCTGTTCTTTATAACTATTATCCTTCTCCCTTAAAGCAACAGCCATTTTATCGCCCATACCAGTGAAAATATTGGTTAATTCTTTTGTGAGTGTTTGTAGAGTATTTAGATCTCCACTTAATTGAGGTATTTCATCTTTAACTTTATTTATATTATACAACCCCAATAAATATTCAACAAATTCTCCTCGGTTCTCAAAATCGCTCATATCAGCCATTTTGTTTATTTTATTTTTTACTTCCTGATCCACTTTAACACTCCATGTTTCGCTCATTTCAATACCTCCTTAGATTTTTTATTAAACCTTTATTTAAAATATAATTTATAAAAATTCAAAGTTTACATAAGTTTACTATAGTTTACTAAGTATATTAAGTTATAATATAAGTTTACTAAATATTTAAACAATAGTCAATTGAATTTCGAAAAAAGGACAAATAACATTCATATCGAATCTATTATTAGGTGATTCTTATGAAAAGAGTAATAAGAAATATTACTTCAGAAAAAAGATATAGGGGAAAGTTTGATAAAAGTATTCATTCTAAATTCAAAAAAATAGCCAGAAAACACAATAGGAGTGTCAGCTGGTATTTGAATATGAAATTAGATGAATTAAAAGATAATATTGAACCAAAAAAATATAATACAGCTGAAGATTATATGACAAAACTAGTATTCTTAAAAAAAGAAAATCATAAATTTATAAAAAGAGAAAGTTACCTTAAGGGAATAGCAATGAGAGATTACCTTCAGTCAGTTATGGAGGAAGTAATACGAATTAATGAAACCAGCTAAATTGGTAGTTATGACCCCAAAAAACTTGAAAGTAATATCAAATTCAAGTAATTTGGGGTGTTTTTTTATGTCTTGTTTTTTTCAAAAAATAGTTCCATGGCAGAATGATAGATGACATTCTTGTTTTTCTTTTTTGTTTCAGAAAGATCATTTATTCTTTTTAGAAGTTTATTATTTATTCTTACTCCTATATGCCATTTTTCTTTACCCTTAATATCTTCATTAGTCCAGGTTATTTTTTGGTTGGTTTTATTAAAGTAATATTCGAATATTTGTCTGGTTAATTCACTTTTATTTAGGCTGTTTTTCCTTTTATAATTAAAGAATTTTTTTGCCAGGGTTTCCTCAACTGACATCATAAGGTTTTCTCCACTTCTTGTTGGTATTTTTTCGTTATACAAAATATAATTTGGATCATTGAATGCTTTGATTATTAATTCCTCTTCTTTCATTTTTGCTTCCTTTTCTAGAGTGAATTTTTCTATTTCTTCAATTTTAAAATCTGTCCAATGATACTTATGTGAAGCCTCCATAATTTTTCTGTTTGGGTGAGCTTTATTTTTAATGAAAAAAGTATGCTCTTCAAATCTTCTTAAAAAATTATTAGTATATCCATAATAAATTCCCATTGATTTAGTGTTTACTATTTTATAAACTGAGTATTTTCTCATTTATATTTCCTCCTTTAGTGGGTTTTATTTAAAAACAAAAACTCCAGAAGAACTTGATTAATTCTTAACTTCAAGTTAGCCTGGAGTGTGTTTTTGAGTAATTTATGCTTTTGTTATAATTAGTTTTTCATCAACAATTTTCAGTTTTAGTGGAGATTTTTCTTTTATATTCAACTTCTCCCTAAGTTTAAATGGAATCATCACGCGGCCAACTTCGTCGCAACATCTAATATTTTCATTATTTTCTGTTTTCACTATTATCGCTTCCTTTCTTTTTTTAAACCTAAATTTCGTATTTTTTGGGGAATAAATGTGTCTAGGATTTAATTGCATAACTCAATTATACTATAAATTTCTTTTAATGCAAGTATTTTCCAATTATTCTATAAAAATTTTTATTTATTTTTAATACCCCAGTTTCGCTCCCTTTCGGGTAGAGCAAAACTGGGGTTAATAATTGTGATATCATTATGTTTTTTTTAATTAAAAAACCCCACTATTACTTGAAAAAAGAAATTCAAGTTTTACTGGGGTTGTTTTTCGTTCTATTCTTCAGCTTTTTCTTTCATTTTATTTATGCAGTGAGTGCAAATGTCATAACCTTCATACTCTACAATATTTTCCATTGATCCACAGAACTCACAACCTGGCTCATATTTTTGTAGAATTATTTTGTTTCCTTCAACAAAAATCTCCATTGGATCTTTCTTAGAAATATTGAGTGTTTTTCTCAGTTCGATAGGTATGACCATTCTACCGAGATCATCAATTTTACGAACAATTCCTGTACTCTTCATGTATATCTAAAACCTCCCTTCAAAATAGTTATTATATATATTATTGCATATAAGTTATTTTTTTCCTGCAAATTACCTGTTTTTTCTATTTTTTAATATTTTAAGTGAATTTTAAATATAAATTTATATATTGATTATTTTTCAAATCCTATTTTGCTCTCAGTTAAATTTTACATAGCTTAAACGAGAAAAACCATAGTGCATTTTAGATTTGAGGGGGTTCATTTTCAATCATGCCCACTTTTATAAGCCAAAAACTATGGTTTACAGGCTGATATCTATACAATTACCCCTTTTCTCTTATAAGGTGTAAATTAATGTTTTGAAAATTCAAAGATAAAAAAGAGTGCTTATTTGGCTGCAACTGTCGCCTAAATTTGCTAAAAAAACAGAGAATAATAATGAAGCTTAATTTTTATTTGTAATATAAAAAAATTTCGTATTCAGAACATAAAATCAGATCGTTAATTTTAAATTATAAATACAATTTGTTATAAAAAAATCAAAAAAAGTGCTTTTATTAATTTAAATTTCTAAATAGCATTCAATATTTATGTTTTGAAATAAAATCAAAAATTAAACTGTTTATTTTAACGAAATGATAGTGGATTCAAACAATAATCCACCAGATCAACACAAAAAACAGGTGATTTTTTAAAAGATGACTATAGTTTACTACTACTTTCTACCCTTCTAACCCCCTTTTTTTACCTGATTCACTTAACTTGATCTATTAAGTGCAATTCTATATTTCGAAATAACGAAAATAAAAATATAGCAGCATAAGTACCTGATTGTCCTACTACTTTAAACTACACTCTTATTTTATTTTATTAAATAATTTATCCCTGGCAATTTTTGTCGAAAAATTTGATTTATGTTTTGAAAAATTTGTGATACAATTTCTAATACTTAAAAAGTCCTGTTAAGCCCCGCTATAATAAGGAATACACTGAATTTAATTAATAAAAATAATACAAAAGTGAATACATTTATAATCTGATTTCAAAACATAAAATTTATGATTTGATTTTGTATTAAGTTTTCATTAAAAACAACTCTAACCTCTGTCATAGAGGCATCTATTTGTAATACAAATCAAAAATATCTGTATTACACTTATCAATGAAAAAATAGCATCTGATTATGCTGTGTAAGGGATAAAGCTGTATAACAAATTTTTTAGTATGGCAACTATATCGTAAATTTATGTTTTGAAATGTGATCAGTTTATAAATTGAATTCTACTAGAAGCCTGTTAAATCAAGGAGTTTGCTGTATCACAAATTGTTAACAGATTAAATTTAATTATTTATATGTATTTAAAATTTATCGGATCATTATCCATAAAATCCTGATTTTAGTCTATCAAGATAATAAATATTGAGATTTTAATTTTCCCCTTATCGATATTTTTAATAATAAAACCCCTGAAGATTATAATCAAACCTTCAGGGAGAGACAAAAGGGAGATGTTAAATTTATTTAAATCTTATTTTCTGTTGTTGATAACCTTCTGTAGAAGTTGTTGGAATTCCCTGCAGCTCATTTTCAGCTTGTTGGAGAACTCTTTCCCATCTTTTTTCCTTTTCTTTATTTTCTTTAAATATTCTTCTTAAGTCCTTATAACTTTCGTATGTCATTAGGATTGATGATACAAAAGCAATTATAGAAACAACCAGCAGTAGAATTTGAGTTGAAGAGCTTAAACCAGAAATTTCTTCTCCTGCTAACATAAAAATATTTATAATTTGTGTCATTTGCAAAACCTCCATTTATTATTTTGTTATTATAACAATATTATAAACTAATCTTGCAAATAAGTCAAGTGTTTTTAAAAATAATTTGCACAAAAATCAAACTTATGTTATAATATAATTAGAAACAATTCAAAAGTTGTTTCATTTGCAAATTTAAATGATCAGAGTTTAATAATTCTTTAGTTATAATTTAAAAGATGTTTTGAATATAATTTAGGAGGATGAGTTAAATGGATAACCAAGTTTGGGATAATTTGAGGGCTATAAGAAAACAACAAAACAAATCACTTGAAAAAGTAGCTTTAGATTTAGGGATGGACGCAAGCTCTTTGAGTCGTATTGAAACAAAAAATTCTCCAAATGTTAGTTTTGAGAAAATTTACGAACTATCTAGATATTATAATGTAAGCTTAGATAGGTTAGTATCGGGAGATATAGAAGAAGAGAACTTTATTGATGGAGAACCAGATAAAATTGTTGTTTCTAAAAATGAGCTTCCATATTATCGAGTAATCCAGGAAGCTAAAAGTGAAGGATTGTCTCCTGAAGAAACTAAAACCATTATTAGTTTATTTAAAAAGATAGCTGCTACAGCTCAAGCAGGTAATACTCAAGATACTTATTCCAAAATTGCTTACAAGGCAAAAGATGCGGGTTTATCAGAATCTAAATTTCAAAATATGGTGGAGTATCTGATAAAAAATGAGGAACTAGCAGAATAAGAACGGAGGATCTCAAATGAAAAAAATAATAAATCTTGAAGATTATCGGGAAAAGAAAAATGATATGAATAATGACTCTTATGAAATACCAGAACTCAAAGAAGAAGATTTTGAAGAATTTTTAGAGTACGAAAAAGAAGTAGGTTTACCATTTAATGATTATGATATTTATGGAGATAATTTTATAAAAAAGCATTCTGATCATATTGCTCACCATACTATACCTTACTGTACTGTTTGTGATAGTGGTTTGGAAGATGGAGACAGGGTAGATAGTATGTGGCCGCTTTCTTATGGTCATAATGTTTGTCAGGATTGCGAATCAAGAATGCCAAAAAAAATCAAAAAGAAAAAAATAGTTAGTTTAAGAAAACTAGAGTTGTTAATAGTAGAAGAAGATTTCCAAAAAATAATGGAGAATTTATCTGAAAATGATATTTACAACATTAAAGGGAATAAAATTATTAAGGAAAGATTGTTTGAGAAAATAAAAAATAAAATTATTAATAAAGAAAATGATTTGCAATTATAGAATAAATGAAGCTCTCATTATTAAATGAGAGCTCTTTCAGGTTTCAGATCTTCAAAAGTTTTTACTTACTTGGGTAATTGGACAGCTTTTGATTTCTAGCAGCTGCTTATCTTGAATAATTTTTAGAATTCATCAAATTTTACTCCAACATCTGGCTTATTAATGCTGCAGTTGGGGCAAAACCATTTCAGTTCTTTAATATCTGGAGCGTCAGGGTTATCAAAGATAGTCTGAATCGGAATAAAATCTCTATTTTTTGGTATATGTTTTCTAGTTGCTATGTTCCACTCCATAGCATAAAAGGATGAACCACAAGCTTTGCATTGAAATTGCATATCTTAAAACTCCTATCATTGCAGATTATATTAATTATTAACTTATAATAATAACTATTATTAGGATATCAATTTCTATTGAGCTTTACAATGATTTTTTCTAATATCTTCTACTATAGATTGAGCTTTGTCCCATCCTTTTTTGGTTAACATAAAAATTCCTCTATCCCATTTTTCTGCATAACCCTTTCTGATAAGAGCAGCTAAACCAGCTCGATAATCAGCTTTTGTTTTGGGGGTGCTATCATAATATTGATTTCCAATTCGGATATAAGGCTGTTCGAAAGAGGTATTTAATAAATGAATTTTCCCTTTAACAAAATAAGCAAATCCTAAAATCTCGCCTTCTTCATAACCCAAAGCATCATCAGTAAGAGTATTAAATTTTTTGATTGCATCAGTGATTTCACTTAACATCTTTATCAATTCCTTTCCTGAATTTGATTTATTTAATTATATCATTCACAAAGTTTTATTTTTAGGGCATTTTGTAATTATCTTTAAAATGAGATAAAATAAATTATAGAATAAAAAGATAAAAAAGGAGATGCTCTAATGACTTCTAGTGATAAAGATAGATCACCAAAAGAATCTCTTGAACAATCTATTAAGGAAATGAATTTAATGCGTGAAGGAGAAATGAAAAAAGTTACCTGGGAAGAATTTAAAAAGACTTTAGAAACAAATAATTAGATCACTATGAAAGTCGGTGTAAATTATGGCAATTTCTTCTATATTTGACCAATTTACCATTGATTCAACGGAAAAGTTAGAAATTTTGTTAAGAGAAAAAAATACTGAAGGAAGAAAAACTCCTAAGATAGATATTCGTGAGAAAATTAAAAAAGGAAGAAAAGTATTAGAGAACTTTTAATCTAAATACTTAACTTAATAAAATATAATTCAAAATGCATTAAAAATCAATCCAACTCACAATAATAACCTGACATAATTTTTTTAGTTTCATTAACTATTTTCTCTGATCTTTTCCAGCCAGAATTGGTCAGTATAAATATATTTTCATTCCAGTTTTCAGCAAATCCTTTTTTAATTAAATTTACCAACCCATTTCTGTAACTGGCTTTTATTTTTGTATTAAAATTATAATGTACTGAACTTATACGAATATAAGGCTGTCCGAGTTTATTATTAACAATATGTATTTCTCCATCAGCAAAATAAGCATATCCTAAAATTTCTTTTTCGAAAAAATTCAATTCATAACCTGGTAAAGAATTAAACTTTTCAATAGCATAGCTAATTTCACTTAACATAGGATCACGCCCTTTATTTTTAATTATTAGTTTTTGTTTCAATAAATAAGTCATGAGCTTTTTTAATGGTAAAAATAATAACTATTAATTTAATGAACCCATCCGTTATAAGTGCTATAAAAATGTATATCCCTAAACTTACAAAAGGAGCTTTTCTCTCTATCATCTCGTCTATTAAGCCAATAATAATCAAAAACACAATAATTAATATAATCGCTGTTATATCCATTATTATTCCGCCTCCCTTTTATTTTTTCACCACATACATTTGGTGTAATTACTCTCAAAAAAACAAAAGAGAGGACTCCTTTATTTAAAAGAAGCCCTTTTAATAAACTATTTACCCTCTACTATTCGGAAAGAACTTTCTAGTTTTTTGTTGGGAGAATCCATTTTTTTATAAACAGCTGCTTTATTTACATAATTTGATAGTCCCTTTGGTATATTTTTGCTTTTAATATTATCATAGCCAAAAGTTCTAAGTATATCTTTAACCATTACTCCCATAGTTTGTTTAGAGAAGCTATCATCCAAATCAAATTTATCCTGGTCTCCATAAAGATTTTCTATTTCTGTTATAGAAGCAGCTAGAGCTGGTATTTCTAATTCGCTAAATACCATCATTCTGTAGATGTTTTCACCTTCTGCTAAAAGAGAATATATCTCTTCAGCTATTTTGTTATCACTAAATTTTTGATGTCTGGGATTCCTCTCGATAAAAGAATTAAAATCAATTTTATAATTTGTCATTTAACTCACTCCTTTTATTTTAATTATTCATTTAATATATCTTTAAAGTCTTAAAATGCTCAATATTATAGGGTGAATCTTCTTTGAAAATTAAAGCCTTAAAAAATGCAATTTTATAGGAAGTTTGTTTTTTAAGATTAAAAATAGCAAAAGCATCCTTTTTTTCTGAAAAAGCATAAATATGATTTTCGGAGTCGAATATTTCTTTTGCTGGGGCAAAACAGACACAGTAATACTGATTGTCATCAATTTTAAAACTTTTAATCTGGTAATTATCGATCATATTATTAAATTCTCCAGATCTCATCTCGAATTCTATTCCTTTTATATATAAATTATTATCAAGATTGTTCTGAAATTCTTCTATAAAATCTTCATCTCTTGCTGCCACATATTTTTTATCAGGCCAGTTAAGTTTATTTAACTGATGGCTAAGATTGTTATCTGGTTTTAAAGTATAGTTGATTTTTTTGATTCCATTTTCATGACGGCGACAATTATTTATGAGATAAATGTAGCCCATCCCCCACTCATTATAAGTAATATCCATAAATTACCCCCTTTTTTTATTAAAGAAACCATGTATATTTATACCTTTATATTTAATATGTTTATTATAAACTATTTAAATATATATGTCAACTCTTTTTATAAAATAAAAAAAAAGAAAACCCATTTAGAGTTTTCTTAATGATTTTAACTAGTATTTATTTATGCTCTCGATAGGTTTCAATTAAACTGCTTTTAGGGTTTTTGTTCTTTTTTAAGTTTTCTAAATCATATTTTTTCCTAATTTCTTTTCCCAATTCGGAATTTAATTCATCTTTAACTTTTTTATCATTTCCAACTAAGCTTGAATACTTATCCATTAATTCAGGATCGTTTTCTATCATTAAAAATATCCTGTCTGTTATGTCTTTACTAAACTTATCAAAAACTTCATTAAAGAAATTGTCAAACTGGCTCATATAAAATCTCTCCTTTATTTAATTTAATAATAATTTAAAGAAAATAATTTAGTCCTATAAATTTTCTTTAAATAATTGATAACCTTGTTCATAATCTGGATGAGTTTCTGCGGCATTTTTATAGTTTTCCAATGCCTTTTCTTTATTATCCAATTCAAAATAACATTCACCTATCTTTGAATAATAAGCTGCAATATTTTTATTTTCTTCTTCTTTGCTTAAATTATCATCTTTTATTGATGCAATTGCTTTATCGAATTGAACTATTGCTTTTTCATATTGTTCTCTTTCTTTATGTATGGAAGCTAAAGATGAATAATAAATATAATAATCAGGATTTAAATTGATTGCCTTTTTATAAGCGTCAATCGCTAAATCTTTTTTACCATTGTAATCTAAAAGTGTAGCTTTTTCTCCGTAATATTTGGCTTCATTTGGATTATGATCAATAGCAGAATTTAATAATTCAAGGCCTTCTTCTTCATTCTTTTTGCCGAGGATATAATCCATTACATCTTTCTTATATTTATTATAGTATTCTCCAGCTTTTTCTTTATCACTTTCAGAAATATTTTCTTTGCTTTCAATTACTGCATTATTTTGAGTTGGGTTTTCAGTAGCTAAGTTTTCTTCTGTATATGTTATGTTAAATAAAAATAGAAATGTAATGATCAATAAAGAGTAAACTGTAAAAACTTTTTTTCTTGTTTTTTTACCCTTCCAGAGAACTAATTTAGGTTTAATGAGACCAATGAATAAAGCAAAAATAGATATGAAAAATAGTAACACAAATAAAGTATCCATTATACACTCCTAATTTAAATTTTTTGATATTATGGTATAAATTTATAATTCAAGATAAAACAAAATTTTCCTCTAATTTTATTCAATTATTTATCTTATTATTTCTATAGCCCAAAAAGTATACATATTGAAATGTATTTCAAGTAAATTAATAGATTATCTATGAAGCCAGTAATAGCAATTAATTTCAGCTATTATTTGCTTTTTGACAAATTCGTTTCAAAACATACTAAATTTAATTTTGGTATATCCCATAACAATCATGTACTTTTTGAAACTTTTATGGTAAAATATAAGTAATAATTGGAAATAGAGGTGAAAAACATGAGTGGAAGAAAATATGGTTACATAAGAGTTTCGAGTAAGGAACAAAATCCTGCCAGACAGAAAGATGCATTATTAAAAGCTGGAATTGAAGAAGGATATATTTTTACTGATAAAATGAGTGGTAAAGATTTTGATAGACCTGAATATCAGTTAGTTAAGAGACTACTCAAGAAAAATGATGTTTTATTCATTAAAGATTTAGATCGTCTTGGTAGAAATTACAGAAAGATAAAAGAAGAATGGAAAGAAATCACTATGGATATCGGAGCAGATATTGTTGTTCTAGAAATGGATTTATTAGACACAAGAAAATTCAAAAATGGAATGGAAGAATTAATCTCTAATATTATTCTAGAATTGCTATCATATATGGCAGAAAAAGATAGAAAGAAAATTAGGCAGCGTCAAAGAGAAGGAATTAAGAAGGCAAAAGAAAATGGAGTTACTTTTGGCAGACCTAAAATTGAAGTGGATGATTTTGAATATTATTATGATCAAGTTTACAATAAAGAGCAGATGACTGCTGTCGAAGCCATGGAAGAATTAGATGTTAGTAAGAGTACATTTTATAGACGAAAAAGCGAGTATGAGAATAATTAAATTATATTCATTGTAACCCATTAAATAATAATCATAGGAACAGTATAGTTCATTTACATTAATGGAAATTTTAAAAAGGACTAATCAATCCTTAAGATGGAACATTAGTCCATGAAATAATACATGCTTCAGGAGTATTTAATTATAGCAAGGAATTTAAGGAAGAAATGTATAGAATTAATCAAAAAATGGGTGAAGATTTTGTTACTCAACATACAGAAGTAAGAGGAGAAAGGACCAAATGTTCTAGTTGGATTATTCTATTTTGATGGTTAGTTTGTAAGGTTGAAAAACTTCTATGCACCAAAAAGAAAGATAAGTTATTCTGTAGATTAAAAAACTAAAATAAATAAAAACACTCCAAAAAAGGAGTGCTTTTATTATCGCAATATTTATTTGCTATATTCTTTATTTCTCAACATTGAAACATAAATAATAGCAGGAATTAACTTTTTGTATTCCCTTCCACCTAAAGTAAATAGAGCTAATAAACCTGCTCCAATCCAGCCTACAGGTCCAATAATAACACCCAAAGCACCTGTCAAAGTGGTATAAGCAGCAAAAGGTAAAGTAATTCCCATAGCTCCTGTTATTGCCCCTAAAGAAGTTGTGGCTAACATATATACTCCAAAACCAGAAAGTTGAGCTGCTGTTAATGCTCCAAACACACCAGCATTAGCAAATAAAGCTTTTTCATTTCCGTGTTCTTTAGCTACTTCTTTCATTTTTGCTTCAAATTCTTCCCGTTGTTCAGGAGTCATATTGCTCCATACTTTTTTAAATATTTTTTGAGAAATCTTAACCTCTAAATCTTCTGTTGAGTAAAATTCGGGTCTTGTAATTTTAAGTTTTTTGGCTGTTTTATTAACCATATGGTCATATCTATCTTCTTCTTTAGTAAATAAAATACTTGCCAAAGAATCTTTAAGCATTAATTTTTCTTCAATTTCTTCTGGTGTATAGTGATTTTTGTGCTCCATTTCTAAAATTTTAGCCATACCCCTTAATTCCTCTTGATTAGCACTATTTAGAACTTTCATTAGTGTCATTTTTTCACCCCTATTTTTTATTAATAAATTCAATTTATTTAATTCATGATTTTAGTTTTTAAATTATTTATTAAATCATATTCTATTTCTTTATTTGTTTAGAAATAAAATCAATCTCTCTTTCTCTTTAAAATTAATTCTCCATCTTTATATTTAATTTCATCATACTCTTTAAAAACTGCTATAATTAAAGCAATTCCTACTGTTGCTGCAGCTATTATAGCAGCAATTTGAAGTCCAGTCGCAGCAGCAACTGGTGCAAGAGCAAAAGTGGAAAGTCCTCCAGTTATTGGTGCAGCACCTACAGAAGCTATTAATAAAGCTACAGCACCCTTGCCTAATTTAGAAATTTTCTTTGATTTATGTAGTTTATTAGCCAATTCACCTTTAACAATTATTTTATCTATTTTTTGTTCTTTAGCTTTTTTTAATTCATCTTTAGTATAAACAGTTTTTTTTGACATAAATATTCACCTCTTTTATATTATTAAACTTTATAGTTGTTAATCATTTTTTTAATAGTTTGATTTATTTCTTCTCTAAATTCTGTTGGTTCTAATACTTCCAACTTATCTCCTTGGCTAAGCAACCACATTTTTATTCCTTTACCAAACACCTCCGCTTCCACAATATATTTATCCTCATCTTTATCAACTATTTGAGAAGTTGGTAATCTATCAAGTACTGCTTCTATAGAATCACCCCAGAACTTAAACTTTATTTTTAATAATTTTCCAGGATACATAAACTGAACTCTTTTCCTAAACTCCCCTTCTTGAAAACGATCTGTGTAATTTAAATTGAAATGTTCAGTAAGAAGTCTAATTTCCTCAATTCTATCTAGTCTATATATTATTTTAAAATCATCCTTTTGCTCATAATGATGGGCAATAAGATAAAAATAATACTCTGAAAACATTAGTCCTTGAGGTTCAATTTTTCTTTCTACTAAATTATCTTTACTCAAAGAATTATATTTTATTTCAATAACCCTGTTTTCTTTAACTGCATAACTTGCCTTCCAGATTAAATCTAAAAGTTTTTTCTGATGTTCGAGTTCACTATAGTGAAATAATTCATTAGAAATAATTCCTTTAATATCATTTTGCAAATTTAGAGGAACTCTATTTATCAATTTATTAATAATCTGTTCAGTTTCTTGTTTGCAGAATGCTCTGCTTTCTAGTATCACCTTTACTATTGCTAAAATTTCTTTTTGAGTAAGCTCTAGTTTATTATCATCAAGAAAATATGCTTTTTTCTGATAATCATAGCTAATGTAGTTATCATGATAATTATTATCTACTTCTTGAAAATATCTATCAATCTCTTTTAAATCTCTTTTTATAGTTTTTTTACTGACATCAAAATAATCAGCTAATTCTTTTCTGACAATACCATCACCAGTAATTAACTTTTCATAAATTCTTAAAACTCTATGTGTTTTATTTTGATTAGCTGCTTTCATAATAATTCCTCAAATCTTTTGCTTGTCGAATTTTGTTTTAAATTGTAGAATTATAGAAATAATTACTTTATTTTCCTTAATTATAAATTTCAATATAGTTTTAAATATACCTCTATTTTTTATTGTGAAAATATTATAGTCATTAATTCTTAGCACGATTTGCTTCAATTTTTTTTAAATCTTCTCCACAATATGGACAGACCCATTTTTTCTTAGATGCACTATAACTTTTACCTTTGCAATCTGGACATTTCTTTACATAAGCCAAATTAACCCTCCTAAAATAATTGGTTTTTATATTAGATAAAATTATTAAGAGGCAGGTTTTATCCCACCTCTTTTTTTAGTTTATCCGACATTTACTGCTATGTTGGTAAAGTTATCAATATCATAATGTGAATCTTCAGGGAAAATTACTGACTTTAATCTGGAAATATGATTTGTATTAATCATAATCCTTTCTCCAGAAGTAGTGGTAACAGAAAATCGTGCCTGGCAATCCATTAAAGCAATCACTAGATAAAGACCTTTATTATAGTGATAAATATAATGCTGATCATTAAAAATATTCTCTGGTTTATCTAAGTTTGCTGCATAATAATTTTCATTGTTAAATTCAAACTTTAATATGTTATAATATCTTTCTATTTCTTGAATCTCTTTTCTACTAAAACTACGCTCTATACCATATAAATAACCAGATTGATCTCCATCATACATATACTCTTCAGTAAAATCACCATTTAGTTTAGCCTCATTATAACTATATTGAGGCCAGTTAAGCTTACTAAGTTGCAAATAAAAGTTATCTAATTCTTTTAAATGATATCTTCTAATCCTAGTCTGCCAACTGTAAACTCTTTCAAATTTATCAGTAAAAGAATTAAGATAGATATAACCTAAATCATGATTTCTTTCTAGAGTAATGTTAATTAAAATCATCCTTTCTTTAAGTAGATTTATTTGATGTCTTAATTATAGCAAATTAAGATGTACATTATCTGTCCATGAAATAAATCATTATAGAATTTCTAATAAAATCTATACAATATCTTTAGGTAAATTACAAATTCATTATTCATCTAATATGGCTTATTAAATAATAAAACTACAAACATTATAGTTCATTAATATTAGTTAAAACATGAAAAAGCACTAATCATCCCTTATATACAAGGAATATTAGTGCTCTTAATCAATGTGCTTCAATTAATATTGTGTTGTATTAGATTTCAATTTGAGTTGTGCAAAAATATAATTAAGTAAATAATATTTGGACTCTTTAGGCACTAATTTTATTATTAAAGTATTTTCTTTTTCTAAACATCATATTATTAATTATTAGTAGTTTTAGTTTCATCATTAACAAACGCTTTTAATTCTATAACTGCCGTTTTTTCATCTTCACCACTAGCCTTTATCTCAATCTTATTATCTATATCTAATCTTAAGTTCATAACTTCTATAATGTTTTTTGCATTTACTTCTTTTTTATCAAAAGCAATAGTAATGTTAGATTTATAACTAATAGATTTATTGACAAATTCAGCAACATAATGAGCTCGTAAAAAATTATTATTTTTAATTTTTATTTTTTTCTCTATCAAATATATCACCTCTGATTAAAATTTAAAATAAAATCGAAATCTATAATGAATTTTTTTGAAAAAAACAAAAACAAAGTTCAATTTATTTTAAATTTTCTCTTCTATGTTATAAATGAAATATTACTATCTTTTAGAATAAACCTGTCAAATATTTTTCATATTGAAAAACCTAAGTTCTATCTAATTATTTATTTTTTCTAATAATAGGGGGAGTTCAGCCAGGTGATTTAATTCTTTATAAGTTAGTTTTTTCACTTTTTTTGGTACACTAACTATGTCCTCAATTAATACTACATTCATATTAGCTTTATCAGCAGCTAAGATTCCATTAATTGAATCTTCTAGAATTAAAATTTCTTTTTTATTTATGTTCATTTTTTCACAACATTTATTAAAAATTTCTGGATTGGGTTTGCTTTCTTTTACTTCATCTCCTCCAATTATAAAATCAATTTCTCTATTTAAATTAACTGATCTAAGATAAAATTCAATAGTTTCTTTAGAACTGGATGAAGCAACTGCAATTCTATAATCATTTTCTTTCAAATATTTAATAGTCTCATTTAATCCTTTTTTTATAGGCACGCCTTCTTTCTCTATTTTTTTAGCCATAATTTTACATTTTCTTTTTCTCATTTTATCATAAGAAAAATCAGACCCAAATTTATCTTTAAAAATATTTTTTGTAGTATTTATATCTGTGCCAATAAGCTGATCAAATAAATCCTCATCAAAATTATATCCTTTTTCTTCCCCTATATTCTTCCATATCGTTTTAGAAAGTTTCTCTGTATCAAACATAAGACCATCCATATCAAAAATAATTCCTTTAATCATTATTATTACTCCTATTTTAGGTAATTTTATAGTTCTAATTCCTGTACTTCTGCTAATGTAGGTAATGCAGCCATTGCACCACTTACTGATGCTGCCAGCGAACCTGAATAATTGGCAAATTTTAAAGTTTTCTCTAAAAACTTATTATCAATTTCTGTAAGGGTTAAATTTACCTTATTAAAATTGTATAAAACTCCAGACATAAAAGCATCTCCAGCTCCAGTTGTATCTGCTGCATCTACCTTAAAGGCCTCTACAAAACCAAGCTGATCTTTAAAATAATATGAACCTTTACTGCCGCAGGTAATGAATATTACTGGAATATCATATTCAGCTTTTAACTCCTCTGCTCCTTTTTTAATATCTTTTTCCCCTGTCAAAAATTCAAGCTCTTCTTCTGAAACTTTTAAAATGTCAATCTGATTCATAACAGATAAAATCATTTCTTTTGCTTCAGCAAGAGAATCCCAGAGCATTTCCCTTAAATTAGGATCATAAGATACCATCATTTCATTTTTATGTGCCAGCTCTATCCCCTTTTTTGTTGCAGATCTTGCTGGTTCATCAATTAAAGAAATAGAACCAAAATGATAGATCTTATTTTTTTCAAATAATTTGCTGTCAATCTCATCTGCTCTCAAAAATCGATCAGCACTTGGATCTATGTAAAAATCAAAGCTCCTGTCTCCATCTTCATCTAGAGTAACAAAAGTAATTGCTGTTTTTGCTTCCTCAGTTAAAATCAAATTATCAATATTAACCTTTTCTGTCTGTAATTTTTTTGCTAAAAAGTTACCTAAAACATCATCTCCAACCTTACCGATAAAACTAACATCTATCCCCAATCTGCTTAAAGCAACAGCAACATTTGCTGGAGCTCCTCCAGGGTTTTTACGAAAATCCATGTTCTGATCATCTAATGGTGTAAAGTCAATTAAAGCTTCTCCTAAAGTTATTACTCCCTGCATTGAAAATCTCCTTCCCAAATCTGATTAACAATTTTTTCAACTTAAAGCATTTCTGAAAACTCAATTTGTTCATTATTTGGTCCTTTAATAGTAAAAAATTTAACTCCATTTTGCCAGAAAGGCAAAAAATTAATCTCTTTATCTAAAATATCATAATTCTTTTCCATTAGTTTTTTAAATACTTCCTCTACATCATTTACATCTATTGCAATATGATTAATAGATCCCGTTTGAGATAATTCTGTACCCTCCTGATATGTTTCTATAACTAAATTTTTTAACTTTAAAAAAGCAACATCAAGATTTCCAGAATCATCAGTTGTACTAAAAGCCAAATCAAAACCTAAACCTTGATAAAAATCAACTGTTCTATCAATATTAATTGTTGGTATTCCTACATGTTGAATTCCTGAAACTAAATCTCTTAACATAAATTTACCCCCTTAATTATTGAAAATGGTTTACCAATAACATTTAAATATTATTGGTAAACCTTTAATTTTATCAATATTATTTAATCACCAATTTTTATAACTGCTTTAACGACATCCTGCTTATTATTAACACTATAGTCCATAGCTTTTTGAACATCGTCAAGCTCAAAGATATCGGTTACAACACCCTTTAAATCTACTTTGCCAGACGCTACTGCATCAATAGCAATTGGATACTTATGTTTATATCTAAACACTGTCTTAAATGTTAATTCTTTATCCAGAACCAAACTCATTGGTAGAGTCATTTCTCCTGAATTACTATAACCTACCAGAACAATATTTGAACCTTTTTTGGTCATTTCAATACACTGTCTAGTAGTTATTTCAGTCCCAGCTGTTTCAATCGCTAAATCACAGCCTTTACCACCAGTAATTTCTTTAACTTTTGCTACAGCATCTTCTTCTTTACCATTAATAACTCCAGTTGCACCTAATTCTAAAGCTTTTTCCAACCTTTTTTCTAAAATATCAACTACATATACTTCTTTTAATCCCATAGCTTTTAAGGCCATCATGGTTACTAAGCCAATACAACCAGCCCCCATTACTACAGCGGTTTGACCTATTTTTGCATCTCCCTGAAAGGCAGCATGAAATCCAACAGCAAGAGGTTCCATTAAGGCTCCCTCTAAAGTGCTAACATTATCAGGTAACTTAAAAGCTAAATCAGCTTCATGTGCTACATATTCCTGAAAAACACCATCTATTGGTGGAGTCGCGAAAAATTCAACATCTGGACATAAATGATAATCTCCTCTTTTGCAAAACTCACATTCTCCACAAGTTTTTCCTGGTTCCAAAGCTACTTTATCACCTGCTTTTAAGTGAGTTACATCTTCACCAACTTCCACAACCACTCCACCAGGCTCATGTCCTAAAACAAATGGTGGTTCAACAACATAATCTCCAATTGCTCCATGTTCATAATAATGCATGTCAGATCCACAAATCCCTACATACTCAAGTTTAATAAGAACTTCATCTTTATCAGGAGTTGGAATATCTCTTTCTACAAAACCCATTTCCCCAATACCTTCCATTACAGCTACTTTCATTTTTCCTTCCATTTAATACACATCCTTTTATAAATTTATTTTTAATATCTTTATTTAATATCAGCAAGATGAACGAATAATTAGTTCATTTTCAAGTCTAACATCTTCAAAATCTTTCTTTTTATCAGAAATACGATTTAGAATTAATTCAGCAGCTTTGATTCCAATTTCATTAATCGGTTGTTTTACCACAGATAGAGGAGGATCAGTAATTGTAGCCCACTCATAATTGTCATAACCAATAATAGCAATTTCTTTAGGAATTTTAATATTTTTTTCTTTAAGGAAATTCATAGATCCAACAGTCATTAAATTGTTTGTTACAAAAAGTGCAGTAATATCTGTTGAGTTTATTAATTCCTCCGTCAGTTCATAACCACTATCAAACTTAGAATCCCCAATTTTAATTAAATTATCAACGATCTCAATATTATAATCAGTTAAGGCCTTTTTATAACCATTTAATCTTTCTGTAGAAGTTGTTAAACCAGGGAGGCCAGTAATAATTCCAATCTTTTCATGACCTTTTTTGATTAAATGTTCAATTGCCTGATAAGATCCTTTTTCGTTATCTACAAGTACACAATCTCCTTGATTAAAACCATCAGGCTTTCTATCAATAAATACTATAGGATAATCTTTAGATTTTTCTTCTAAATAACTGTGATCATTTGCAGATGGTGCCATAATTAAACCGTCAATTAATTGAGATTGATATACTTTTAACTGCTCTTTTTCTTTTTCAATTCTTTCATCAGAATTACTAACAATTAAATTATATCCTTTTTCACTTAAAATCACTTCTATTTCTCGTGCGATTCTTGTAAAAAATGTATTACTTATATCAGGGACTAAAAAACCAATAATTCTTGATTCTTTACTCCTTAATAATCTAGCAGCAGAATTAGGATGATAGTCTAATACTTTCATAGCTTCAATTACTTTATTTTTTGTATCTTCAGCTACAAATCTTGTTTCATTAATTACATGAGAAACTGTAGCTGTAGATACACCAGCTTTTTTTGCTACATCTTCCATTCTTGCTTTCATTTAATTCACTTCCATTTCAAAAATTTTCTTATAAAATTATAAGCTTATAAATTTAAATAAGTTTTAAATTATTAACTTGCTTTAATCACTAGCTACTACAAATCTTTGATAACTGTCAAATCCAACAGCAAGCATTAATACTAGACCTTTAATTACCAACTGATAATATGTGTTGATATTCATTAGTACCATACCATTACTTAAAACTCCCATAATCAAGACACCAGCAACAACATTATTAATTTTACCATAACCACCAGTTATACTTACACCACCAAGCACAACAGCAGTTAATACATCGAGTTCAAAACCCTTACCAGCAATTGCCTGACCTGAATTTGTTCTAGAAAGCATAACTATACCTGCAATACCAGCAAATAAACCTGATAATGTATAAACAAGATATTTAACCTTCTTAACATTGATACCAGATAATTCAGATGCTTCCTCATTACCACCAACAGCGTAAAAATACCTTCCAAAATATGTTTTGTTTAAAATAAAGGCACCTATTGCCATTATAACAATCATTATAATTACTGGAACAGGGACAAATCCTACATAACCCTGTCCTATTACAGAGAATGATTCTGGGAATCCAAAAATTGGAACACCTCCTGAAATTATAAAGGCTAAACCTTCCAAACTTGTTAAACTTGCTAAAGTTACAATTAAAGGAGGCATTTTAATATTTGCAATGATCCAACCATTCATAAAACCAATTGAGGTACTAACAGTTAAAGATATAAGAATAGCAAAAATAGGGTTCATACCAGCTTTAGCCATTAACCAGGCACCTATAATGTTTACCAAACTAATTTGTGAACCAATTGATAAATCAATACCACCTAATAATAATACAAAAGCCATTCCCACTGCAGCAATTCCTAACATAGAACTTTGTCTAGCAATATTAATTAAGTTACCAGGTGTTAAAAACGCATTACTATTAAGACTAAAAAATATAATAAGAACTATTAAAGCTATATAAATTCCATACTTTCTAACTTTGGCTAAATCCATACTAATCACTCTCTCTTTCAGTTTTTGATGCATAATTTAAGATCTTTTCCTGACTGAATTCATCTTTTTGCAACATCCCAGTTATTTCTCCTTCAGCAAGTACCATTATTCTATCAGACATCCCTATTAATTCTTCCATTTCTGAAGAAATAAGAATAATTGTTTTACCTTCAGCAACGAGCTGATTTATTAATTTATAAATTTCAAATTTTGCTCCTACATCAATACCACGAGTTGGCTCATCTAAAATAATCAAGTCTGGATTTGAGGCTAACCATTTTGCTATAACAACCTTTTGTTGATTACCACCACTTAAATTCTTAACTTTTTGTTCAAGATTAGGTGTTTTTATGTTCATTTTTTTTCTATAATTACTAGAGATATCTATTTCTCTTGTTTTATCTACTACAGAGTAAGAAGAAATTCTTTGCAAAATTGACATTGAAATATTCCCTTTTATATCTATGTCTAATAAAACACCCTGCTGTTTTCTGTCTTCTGGAACTAAGGCTATACCATGATCAATTGCTTCTTCTGGACTTTTTGGTGATATTTTTTCACCTTTATATATAATTTCACCTGACTCAATTTCAGAATAACCAAAAATCAATTCGGCTAATTCAGTTCTACCTGCACCAATTAATCCTCCAAAACCTAATACTTCGCCCTTTTTTACATTAAAAGTACAATCAACAACACCATTACCAGTTAAATGATTTGCTTCGAGTAAAATATCATCCTGTATATTACTTTCCCTTGGAGGAAAAGTTTCTTTCAATTCTCTACCAACCATTAAAGTAATAAGCTCATCAACATTAGTTTCATCAGTATTTAATGTTTTAATTTTTTCTCCATCTCTGATAACTGTAACTCTATCACCTAATCTAAATACCTCATCTAATCTATGAGATATATATATAATAGTAACACCTTGTTTTTTAAGTTTATCTACCATCTCGAATAAATGTTTTAACTCTGATTTAGTCAAGGGTGCTGATGGCTCATCCATAATTAATATCTTTGCATTTTTTGATAAAGCTTTGGCTATTTCAACAATTTGCTGATATCCTACTGTAAGATTTTTTACCAAAGTTTTTGGATTTATATCTATATTTAGTTGATCAAAAATTTTTTGAGATTCTTCTACCATTCTTTTTCTATCAATAACTACTCCATTTCTGATAGCATTACCAAGAAAAATATTTTCAGCTACACTTAATTCACCTACTAAGTTAAATTCCTGATAAATTACTGAAATTCCGTTTTCTTCTGACAATTTAGGTGTCATCTCTGAAAATTCTTTCCCCTCAACGATAATATCACCTTCGTTCGGTGATATTGCTCCTGTACAAGTTTTAATTAAAGTAGATTTCCCTGCTCCATTCTCTCCAACCAGTGCATGTACTTCACCTTTTTTGATATCTAAAGAAACATTATCAAGAGCTGTTACACCTGGATATTTTTTTGTTATATTCTTTAATTGGAGTATAATATTATCTTCCATAATTTAGCTCCCCTCTGCTTATTTTATAGACGGCCCTATAATTAGGGCCGTCTTTTAAAAAATTAATTACTATTGACCATCATAATATTGATCTACATTTTCCTGTGTTACAGGAATAAGTTCTCTATAAACATTTTGAGGTACTTCCTCATCATTAAGTAGTTTTTGAACATAACTATAAATTACTTCTGACATTTTTTCTGCATCTCCAGTAATTAGAACAGACATTCTATTTGCTTCATTATTAGTCATGGCTTCTAACTCCTGATCTGTTGCATCAGCAGCAAATATACCAAAGTCATCGGTTAATTTATTATTAGCTTTAACAGCCTCATTAGCTCCTACAGCTCCTCCACCACCGATAGCAGCAATAACTTTCATATTAGGGTATTGCTGTAAGAAAGTTTCTGTTTTTGCAATACCTTCAACAGGGTTAATAGCACTGGATTGTGCAACTATCTCTGCATCAGGAGCATGTTCGTTAATTGCATCAACAATTCCATCTCCTCTTTGTTTCAATATTTGAATCTGAGGATAAGTTAATACTCCAACTTCTGCTGTACCATTTAGTTTTGTATTGATCCATTCTGCTGCATGTTTACCAATTAACCTTCCAAGTTCATAGTTATCAATAACCCAGTTCATGTCAGAATTTTCAAGCTTTTCATCCCAACTATAGACCTTAATACCTTGTTCCATAGCTCTTTTTAAAGGTTCTTCAACAGAATTTTTTTCAGCTGGATGAACTATCATAACATCAACACCATTAGCAATAAAGTTTTCAATCTGGCTTACCTGCTGAGCTGCATTACTCTTACAATCTACAGCTGTAAATTCTCCACCATCTGCTTCTACTAATTCTTCAAGTTCCGTGGCAGTAGCAGCCCATATCTGATTACTTAAGTCCTGAACTGTCATACCGACACTAAAGTCCTGAGCTGAAGCCATACCTGTAAGTGAAACTAAAGCAAACAATACTGCTGTTAAAACAAATACTGATTTTAAATTTCTCATTAAAAATTCCTCCATTTTAATAGTTTTAAATTTTGATTTTTTGAATCCTCTTCCCTTAATATACAACAAAAATCATTTAATGGTTATTAACCCTATTTAATTGGTAACTCACCTCCTTTAAATAGTTATTAATAAATATTTGAGTCAAAAAATTCTATATATTATTTTCCATAATATTTTCATGAATAATACTCATGAATTCCTCAAATTCTTTGAAGTATTTTGTTGTGGAAAATTCAATTTCAGAACTTACATTGCCACCACTGTAAACCCTAAAACTACCAGTTAAAAGACAGATATCTAATTCTACACTATCAATTTTATTATAATAAGTCTTCTTCAATCTATAACCAAGTAAATTATCATTTATTTCATTAAATCCCTCTTCTAAAAAGAGAATTCCATATGTAGTTGCAATAATTACTTTGGCTGGTTCATATGGTTTAGAGGAGGAATCACTATCTCCACTAACTTCTTCTCTTTCTATAAAAATAACATCAATAATATCTTTATTATCTACAAATAAAGTGTCATCTTTTAAAACCTTTTTCAGCATATAATGAGCTTCATAACCAGCAGAAAAAATTTCTATTATTTTTTTATCCACTCTTTCTTTAAGATTTTTCATAAAATCTTCCATATAATCACTCCACCTTTAAATATTTTTAGATCTAAAAATAAATCTATTTAATCGTTTGCGTAATCGTTTAAATAGATTATACACTAACATTTCTTAATTGTCAAACATTTTACAAAATTAATTTAATCGTTTGCGTAATCGTTTAAATAAATATAAGATAAATAATCAAATAATTTAAAGAGATTTGTCTAATGATCATTGAAATATCTAAATAGAATTAATAATTATATTTAAATTTAATAACATGTTTTTTGCTAAAAATCTATGTTTTATGAATTTTTTAGGGGGTTAAATATTGAAATTTAACAAAAATATTATTAAAAAATTGAACAAACCAAATATAATATATCATTATACTAATTCAAAAACTGCTTTAGAATATATACTTAATAATAAAAATTTAAAATTATCATCTATCAGTAAAACTAATGATCCAGCAGAATATAATGATTGGGGCTACTTTAGTTTTAGTGATAAAAAAATAATAAAAAAAACTGTGAAATTATACCCGAAAATTTCTAGAAAAGTTAGGGAAGAAACAAAATTTATTTCTTTTTGTAAAAATAGTGTTAAATTTAATCAAAATGAAGATTATAATTATAAAGATCAAAAAATTATTGAGGGTTTAGGTTGTTCTAAATTAAGAATGTGGTCTCAATATGGAGAAGATCAAAAGGGGGTTTGTTTAGCTTTTGACTTAAAAAAATTAGAGGAAGAAATCAAGAATGGTATAAATAAAAAAAATGATTATTGGGAATCTGATGAGATTAAATATAAAAGTTTGCCATTATTTAATCAAAAGAAATTAGAGATAAAACCTGAAAAAGTAGAAGAATTTGGTGAAAATTATGTTGATAAATTTATAAAGGAAAGGAAAAAGGAATTATTTTTTACAAAGCATAAAGATTATAAAGATGAGAATGAACACCGAATTATAGTACATGATCCTAAAGATGAACTTGAATTTATTAATATAACCTCTAGTTTATGTGGCATAATTTTAGGAGACAATTTTAATGAAGTATATAAACCTTTAGTTCAAAAATATGTTGAGAATTTCAATGATAAACGAAAAATCTTTTTATATAAAATTTATTTTCGTAATGGATGTATTTCTATAAGAGAAGCAAATGAAAACTTTAAAGATTTATCTGATAATGGATGGGTTAAATCTTCGCAAAAGTAGGGTTTGAAGTAAATGAAGCCAAAATTAAATTTCAAACTATCAATTTAAAACAAAAAGCATGTATAAATCCCCAAAAGAAAAAAACTTTTGACGATATGAGCCTCCAGATTATAACCTGGAGGCTTTATAAGGTTAATATTGAGCTATAAATGTTTTTAATCACCCTGTACTTCTTCTACTTCAGCATCCTGAGCATTCTTTCTGACTGATTCAATACCATTAAGACAGCTTTCTTTTGTCTTATAACCCTGTCCTGTTGCAATAATCTGCCCATTAGAAGCTTTTAATCGAAACCTAAACTTTCCACTTTTATCCTCATAAACTTCAAATTTACCAGCCATCTAACTTCCCCCTTTTATATTTTTTTACTTTCTTGTTTTATATTTATTTGTAATTAAGAAAAATCCTGCTTTATAACATACTTCTAGCAAGTTCTTCATATTCATCTTCTGAATATCCTTTTTTTAATAATTTTAGTTTTAAATGATGATAATAGGTAACGTCAAGTATTTTGTGTAAATAAATTAATATCTTTCTTCAAATAGTTGAATTAAGTTTTCTCGAGCAGCTAAAAATCCTTTTAATCTTCTTTCTGACCACTTAGAATTGTAGTCTATAATCT
>Ga0208561_100005_pt1 | contig 72703 bp, 63 predicted proteins | sample Shrwel1BS1Day9_FD_187536 | JGI IMG/M metagenome (GOLD analysis project Ga0208561, IMG submission 187536) | Subsurface microbial communities from deep shales in Ohio, USA - Utica-3 well 1 S-1-Day9 (SPAdes) (version 2) ... | reverse complement strand
GGGTGGCTATGAGAAATCCGGGCTAGAGAGAAGCCAAATTCTCTGCGGTAATCTCCACAATCCGCTGGCGCGCCTCCCGGCTGGCCCAGGCGGAATGGGGTGTCACGATCAGGTTGGGAATATCACCCGCCAACAGCGGGTTGCCGTTGCGCGGTGGCTCTTCGGTCAGCACATCAAAACCGGCGCCGGCAATCTCGCCGTTGCGCAAGGCCTCGGCCAGCGCCGCCTCATCCACCAGGCCTCCGCGACTGGTATTGATCAGCAGCGCTCTCGGCTTCATTCTTTCCAATTCTTTCTTGCCAATCAGGTTGCGGGTGGACTCCGTCAGCAGACAGTGAAGGGAAATCACATCGGCGGTTTCCAGCAGATAGTCCAGGGGAATGCGTTCATAACCATCCACAGTACCCGGCTCCTGCCCGGGCCGGCAGCCCAAGACCACGGTCATACCGAAAGCCTTTGCCCGCTCGGCCAGGCCCTGCCCCAGATCCCCGTAGCCAATAATGCCCAGCGTTTTGCCTTCCAGCTCCATGATGGGGTGGTTCATCAGGCAGAACATGTCGCTCTCGCCCCAACGGCCGGCCCGTACATCCCGGTCGTAGTCGAGCAGGCGCGTTGCCAGGGCCAGGATCAACGCCATGGTGTGCTGGGAGACGGTGGAACGGCCGTAGTTGGTTACGTTCATCACCTCGACACCGTGGTCGTTGGCCGCCTGCAAATCGATGTTGTTCAGCCCGGTGGCCACCACCGCGATGGTTTTCAGCTCGGGGCAGGCTTCAAAATGCTCGCGGCCAATCACCACCTTGTTCACCAGCAGGGTGTCAAACCCCCGCAGTCGCTCCACAACCTCTTCCGGCCGGGTGCGCGGGTAGCAGGTCAGCCCACCGGTAACCTCTTCAATTGGCTCCAGGTCAACGTCGTGACCGAGCGTGGCGGCATCCAGAAACACGGCTTTCATGGCTCTCTCCATCATTAGGGGGCTTCTCAACAAAACCTCAGATTAAGTTAGACTGAGGAAAACGTCCAAATCCGGAGAGAGCATCATGGAACACGAATTCTGGCACACACGCTGGGCGAAAAACGAAATCGGTTTTCATGAAGGAACCGTGAACCAGTACCTGCACGACCACTGGCCGGAGCTGGCGGGGAACCGCACCGACACAGTCTTTGTCCCCCTGTGTGGCAAGGCCCATGATATGTGGTGGCTACACGACCGGGGCCATCCGGTGATCGGCGTGGAGCTCAGCGAGCTTGCCTGCAAGGACTTCTTTGAGGAAGCCGGCGAAAAGGCCAGGGTGCATCCCGGCGAACCATTCACCGTGTTCAGCCAGGACGACCTGCAACTGTGGTGTGGCGACTTCTTCCAGCTGGTGCCCGACGATCTCAGGCATGTGCGCCTGGTATACGACCGGGCCGCGCTTATCGCCATGCCCCCCACTTCAAGGCCCCACTATGTGGAGCACCTAAGCGCCATACTCCCCGATCAGGCCAAAATCCTGCTGATCACCCTGGACTATGACGGCACCGAGATGCAGGGGCCTCCGTTCAATGTACCCGACAGCGAAGTACACCAGCTGTTTGGCGAGGATTATGAGGTTCGCCAAATCCTGAAAAATGATTTGCCCAAGGACAACCTGTTCGTCAAACGCCGGGGCCTGCAGAACGGCGTCAGCGAAAGCGTGTTCGTACTCACGCCGAAATGACCGGATTCGGTGACAAATTTAATAAAAGCGATTCATAGATTTTCCCCCAACCCGGTCACATCTGAACTAAGATGAAATCAGGCAGCGCTTCCACCGAAACAAAAATTAAGGAAGCCTGCCCGCATCCATTCCATATCAACCAGACACCCATCGCCGCACTCGGCGACCCAAAACAAACGGGGATATTGCGTGATTTAACAAGCAGATAACATTGCGATCGGGGGATCACCCATGACCATACTGCAACAATTCAAGGACCGCTACGAAGCCACTCAGGAGGAGGAATACTCCCTTGAGGAATATCTGGCGATCTGCAAGAACGATCCGGCCGCCTACGCCACAGCAGCCGAAAGAATGCTCATCGCCATTGGCGAACCGGAGCTGATGGACACCTCCCGTGACCCACGCCTGTCACGTATTTTCTCGAACAAGGTGATCAAGCGTTACCCGGAATTTTCCGAGTTCTACGGTATGGAAGAAGCCGTGGAGAACATCGTTTCGTTCTTCCGCCACGCCGCTCAGGGGCTGGAGGAAAAGAAACAGATTCTGTACCTGCTGGGCCCGGTAGGCGGCGGCAAATCCTCTCTGGCCGAGAAGCTCAAACAACTGATGCAGAAGGTCCCCTTCTACGCCATCAAGGGCTCACCGGTGAATGAGTCACCCTTGGGCCTGTTTGACCCGGCCGAAGACGCCAGCATTCTGGAAGAAGAATACGGCATTCCCCGGCGCTACCTGAATTCCATCATGTCGCCCTGGGCGGTCAAACGCCTGCACGAATACGGTGGCGACATCAGCCAGTTCCGGGTGGTGAAGAAATACCCGTCGGTGCTGGATCAGATTGGCGTCTCCAAAACCGAGCCCGGCGACGACAACAACCAGGACATCTCTGCTCTGGTGGGCAAGGTCAACATCCGCATGCTGGAGGACTACTCCCAGGACGACCCGGACGCCTACAGCTTCAGCGGCGGTCTGTGCAAGGCCAACCAGGGGTTGATGGAGTTTGTGGAAATGTTCAAGGCGCCCATCAAGGTGCTGCACCCATTGCTGACCGCCACTCAGGAAGGCAACTACAACACCACCGAGGGCATGGGCTCTGTGCCCTTTGACGGCATTGTGCTGGCCCACTCCAACGAATCCGAGTGGCAGACCTTCCGTAACAACAAACACAATGAGGCATTTCTTGACCGGGTGTATATCGTTAAGGTGCCTTACTGTGTGCGGGTTACCGAAGAAATCGACATCTACCGCAAGCTGCTGAAAAGCAGCTCTCTGGCCGGAGCTCCCTGCGCCCCGGACACCCTCGACATGCTGGCCCAGTTCTCGGTGCTCTCGCGCATCAAGGAGCCGGAAAACTCCAGCATTTACTCGAAAATGAAGGTGTATGACGGCCAGAACATCAAGGACACCGACCCAAAAGCCAAATCCATTCAGGAATACCGGGACGCCGCTGGTGTGATGGAAGGCATGGACGGCCTGTCCACCCGGTTTGCGTTCAAAATCCTCTCCCGGGTGTTCAACTTCGACACCACGGAAATTGCCGCCAACCCGGTACACCTGCTTTATGTACTGGAAAAGCAGATTGAACAGGAGCAGTTCCCGGCGGAAGTTCAGGATCGCTACCTGCGCTTTATCAAGGAATACCTGGCGCCCCACTACGTGCGCTTCATCGGCAAGGAAATCCAGACCGCCTACCTGGAAAGCTACAGCGAGTACGGCCAGAACCTGTTCGACCGCTACGTGACCTACGCCGATTTCTGGATTCAGGACCAGGAATACCGGGATCCGGACACCGGCGAAATCCTGGACCGGGCCTCCATCAACGAGGAGCTGGAGAAGATCGAGAAGCCCGCCGGCATCTCCAACCCGAAAGACTTCCGCAACGAGGTGGTCAACTTCGTGCTGCGGGCCCGGGCCAACAACGGCGGCAAGAATCCGTCCTGGCTCAGCTATGAAAAACTGCGGGCGGTAATCGAGAAGAAGATGTTCTCCAACACCGAGGACCTGCTGCCGGTCATTTCCTTCAACCCGAAAGCCAGCCAGGAAGACCAGAAGAAACACAAGCAGTTCGTCGAGCGCATGGTCGACAGAGGCTATACCGAGAAGCAGGTCCGGCTGCTGGCCGAGTGGTACCTGCGTGTTCGCAAGTCTCACTAGGTCAGTAACCGGTTACTGACGGGAGTAGCACCATGGGTATGACACACATCGTCGATCGGCGATTGAACGGCAAGAACAAGAGCGCGGTGAACCGGGAACGGTTCCTGCGCCGCTACCGCCACCACATCAAGAAAGCGGTGAGCGAGGCGGTGCACAGGCGCTCCATTACCGATGTCGAGCGGGGGGAAAGCATCAGCATCCCCAGCCGCGACATCGACGAGCCGGTCTTCCATCACGGCCAGGGCGGGCGAAGAGAGATGGTTCACCCGGGCAACCACGAGTGGGTGGCCGGCGACACCATCGAAAAGCCCGAAGGCGGCGGTGGCCGGGGTTCCGGTCAGGGCCAGGCCAGTCCCGACGGTGAAGGCATGGACGAGTTCGCCTTCCAGATCACCCAGGAGGAGTTCCTGGACTTCCTGTTCGATGACCTGGAGCTGCCCAACCTGGCCCGCAAGAAACTCAAGGACACCGAAGCCTTCAACTACGTGCGCGCGGGCTTCACCAACCAGGGCATTCCGGCCAAGCTGGATGTCGTACGCTCCCTGCGCGGGGCCCACGCCCGTAGGCTGGGCCTGGGTGGCGCCCGCAAGCGCAAGATCCGGGAACTGGAGCGGCAACTGGCGGACCTGAGATCGGCCGCCGACGACGCTGACCCGGTGTTCAGCAAGGCGGACCAGATCCAGGCGCTGGAGGAAGAGATTGCCCGATTGAAGGCCAACGTCAAACGCATTCCCTTCATTGATGACATCGACCTGCGCTACCGCCAGCACGTCAAGGAGCCACGGCCGGCCACCAGTGCGGTCATGTTCTGCCTGATGGACGTCTCCGGCTCCATGACCCAGGTCCACAAGGACATCGCCAAACGCTTCTTCATCCTGCTGTACCTGTTCCTGAAGAAGAACTACAAGAAGATCGAAGTGGTGTTCATCCGCCACCACACCAGCGCCAAGGAAGTGGACGAGGAGGAATTTTTCTACAGCCGGGAAACCGGGGGCACCATTGTTTCCAGCGCCTTGCGCCTGATGCACCAGATCATCGAGGCCCGCTATTCGCCGGCGGAGTGGAACATCTACGCCGCCCAGGCCTCCGATGGCGATAACTGGAACGACGACTCCCCCATCTGCAGCCAACTGCTGGCCAACCAGCTGTTGCCGCTGGTGCAGTATTACGCCTACGTGGAGATCACCCCGAACGACCACCAGATGCTCTGGTACCAGTACGAGGAAGTCCAGGAGCATTTTCCCGAGGCTTTTGCCATGCAGCAGATCGCCGACCCCGGCGACATATACCCGGTATTCCGACAACTGTTCGAGAGGAAAGCCGCATGAGCCGTAACGCCGACCATCCGAACGCACCGGAGCGTGACCCCATCGAGCCGCTGGAATCCGGCCGCGCACGCAAACCGATTTCCACTACCTCGGAATGGACCTTCGAACTGATCCGGCAGTACGACGAGGAAATTGCAAAGTGCGCAGCCGAATTCGGCCTGGACACCTACCCCAACCAAGTGGAAGTGATCAGCGCCGAACAGATGATGGACGCCTACAGCTCGGTAGGCATGCCGGTGGGCTATCACCACTGGTCCTTCGGCAAGCAGTTTCTGCAGACTTCCAAGGGCTATGAGCGGGGCCAGATGGGGCTGGCCTATGAAATCGTGATTAACTCCAACCCCTGCATTGCCTACCTGATGGAGGAAAACACCCTGCCCATGCAGGCATTGGTGATTGCCCACGCCAGTTACGGCCACAACTCCTTCTTCAAGGGGAACTACCTGTTCCGCACCTGGACCGACGCCAGCGCCATCATTGACTACCTGGTATTTGCCCGCAATTACGTGGCCGAGTGCGAGGAACGATACGGCGTAACAGAGGTGGAAGAAATTCTGGATTCCTGCCATGCCCTGATGAACTATGGCGTCGACCGTTACAAACGCCCGGCTCCGATTTCCGCAACCGAAGAAGCCCGACGGCAGAAAGAGCGGGAAGAATACCAGCAGCGACGCATCAACGACCTCTGGCGCACCATCCCTACCCCGGAGGGAGATGAGGATCCGGTGAAACGTACACACCGCTACCCGAGCGAGCCCCAGGAAAACCTGCTGTATTTCATCGAAAAGAACGCGCCACTACTGGAAACCTGGCAGCGGGAACTGGTGCGGATTGTGCGCAAACTGGGCCAGTACTTTTATCCTCAGCGCCAGACCCAGGTAATGAACGAAGGCTGGGCCACTTTCTGGCACTACACGCTGTTGCACCGCATGTATGAAAAAGGCCTGGTCACCGACGGCTTCATGCTCGAATTCCTGCAAAGCCACACTGCCGTGGTGTATCAGCCCCCCTTCGACAGTCCCTGGTATTCGGGCATCAACCCTTACACCCTGGGCTTTTCCATCTTCACGGATTTACGCCGTATCTGCGAAACCCCCACGGAGGAAGACCGGGAGTGGTTCCCGGATATTGCCGGCCAGAACTGGCTGGAAACCGTTCACTTCGCCATGCGCAATTTCAAGGATGAGAGCTTCATCCAGCAGTTCCTGTCTCCCAAGGTGATGCGGGATCTGAAACTGTTTGCGATCGAAAACGATGAACTCGATGACCATTACACCGTCACCGCCATTCACGACGATCCCGGTTACCGTACCCTGCGGGAAAAGCTGGCGCGCCAGTACAATCTCAGTTACCGGGAACCGAACATTCAGGTATGGAATGTGGATGTACGTGGCGACCGCTCACTGACACTGCGGCATATCACCGTGGACAGGGTTCCGCTGGGCCCGGAAACAGAAGAAGTGCTGCGTCATGCGCACCGGCTGTGGGGCTTTGATGTACATCTGGAAAGCCTGGATGAAGGCGCAGTGATGGAAACTTACCACTGCCCCTGAACGCGCAGGCTTCAGGCGATCTGTAACAGACGCAAGAGCTGTGACTGATGCCGGCTTTGCACAATATCGGCCAGGGTATATTGATCCAGCACTTCCAGAAACGCTTTCAGGGCCTCATTGAACATGGATTTGAGGCCGCACACTGGCGTGATTTTGCAGGTATTGCGGGAGGAAAAACATTCAACAATATTCAGATCCTGCTCGGTTTCCCGTACCAGAATGCCGATGTTAATCTCCTCCGGTGCCCTATGCAGGCGCATACCCCCGTTCTTGCCACGAATGGTTTCGATGTAGCCTTTTTTGTTGAGCTGATGCACTACTTTCATCAGATGGTTCTTGGAAATTTCATAGCTGTCAGCAATTTCCTGAATGGTCGCCAGCCGGTCACCCTCTGCCGCCAGATAGATCAGAACCCTGAGTGAATAGTCGGTGTAACGGGTGATGTGCATGTGTTGCTCCAAATAATAGAAATCTTCAACAGCTCGGGCGAGTCATCAAATAAACGGCTACGGCCAGCAGGAACAGTCCTGAGATAGTCAGCACCAGAGCCGGACTCCCCAGAAGCAACAACATGCTCCAGCTTGCCATCATCATGGCCAACGCAAGAAACCTGGCTTTGAGTGGAACCGCTCGTCGCTGACGCCATAGCTCAATCGCCGGGCCGAAGGTCTGGTGTTGCTCCAGCCAGGCAGCAAAAGCCGGCGACCCCCTGCTGGCAAAATATGCAGCCAGAATAACAAACGGCGTTGTTGGCAAAAGTGGCAATACGACGCCCAACGCCGCAAGCCCTGCGGAGGTATACGCCAGAAAACGAAATCCGGTTTTGCCAACATGCTCACTGGTCACGGCAATCACGCTCACCCCTTATCGCCAATCATTCTACCGATATTCAATGGACAGGTCTGCCCAAACGGCTAAGAAATGCCAGCCTGGCAACATAGGCGACCTTTATGCCCACCGCAAAAAGCAAAGTGCCAACATGCGCAAGAATCTGAACGGCCATGGGAAAGTAGTGTGCCATGGGATAGGCCACCAATACTGTCAGCACCAATCCCGATAGTGACCAGACCATCGCCCAGTTCGCTCTGAATAACAGGGTTTCCATAAAAAAGCCTCCTGAATACATCTTTAACATGTATTTTATAGGCTTCTTTAAAAGCGATTGCAACCCTCCCTGCACAAGGCTCCTGATTTTTTTTACTGACCGATTTCGATCAACCGCCGGGGGTCTGAGATGAATAGCCGGCTGCGGTTTACCCGAACCAATCCGCTGGCTTTCAGGTCGGCCAGAATGCGGGAAAAGGTTTCCGGCTGCATGGCCAGCCTGGAGGCCACGAGGCACTTGGGCAGGGGCAGTTCGACTTCCCCGCCCTGGTCGCACTGGCCTTCTCCGTCTGGCAGCAGGTCGATCAGGTAACGGATGACCCGGTCACGGGCGTTCTGGACAGTCATGATTTCCAGTTCATGGAACCGGGTAACAGCGCGCTGGGCATAATGATTCAGCGCCGCCTGGGCATATTCCGGGTAGCGCCCCAGCAACTCGCGGTAGGCCCGGATCGGAATCATCAGTACTTCACTGGATTTCAACGCCTCGGCATAGCAGGCATAGCGTGCCGGCTCAGCGTAGATCATCACTTCCGCAAAACAGTCCCCCGGGGCAATGCTGTCCAGAGTCCGGTCAACCCCCGAAGAATCCAGCCGGTACAGGCGCAATCGGCCGGAGATAACGAAGAAAAAGTGATGGGCAGGCATGTCCTGCCGGTACAGCAGTTGATGGTGCCCAAGCCGGAGGAAACGGGACTGGTGAACCAGGTGATCCACATGCTCTGGCCGAATCGTCCGGAACATGGGGTGTGAACGCATGGCTCCAAGGCCGTCGTCATCACTCAGCGTTTTGTTGACGGCAACGAGTACCGGTTTGGTGTATTTGCTCGCGACAGCTTGGGTCATCGCCATGAGTAGGTCTCCCTGCATAAACATGCATTATTAATATTTGTCATCTATGTTAGAAGCGAGATCCGGAAAAATCGCTCCCCCGTTGGGGGTAGAATGTCGGTTCCTGAAAATTAATTGACTCAACTCAAACTCTGCGGAGGCACAAGCACCTTGCTTTCTGGCCGCTTCGTCCACCAGGCAAACATCAGAAGACTGGCGCCGAACACCCCGAACAGGACCATGAACACCGCGGTGCGCACACCCAGCCACTGATTGATCGCACCAAATAACAGCGACAGCAAAAAGGCCACTGAACAGGCAGTCACCAACAAAAAGCCGGCAAACAAAGCCGCCTCTGACCGGTTCATCAGAATGACCACTCGTTGCGCACTACCCATGGCACAACCCATGGCAACACCCAGCATCACCACAAGGCCGCCTTCAACCATCAATGGCAGGGCAAACTTGATCACAATGACGGCGTCTATTCCCCGGATGAAGAGGGTCATGGGCGGGTAAGAAAGAACAAAAAGCGCACACAGGCATACAGCCAGGGCACGGGTGGTGACGCGGATGCTGCCGAAGTGGTCAGAAAGCCAGCCGCCGGTAATCTGCGCCAGTGCGCCGGGAATCACGAACCATTGCGCCATACCGGCACCGGCATCCAGTTGCAGACTGAACTGGGCGGACAAGAAATCCGGCAACCACAACGCCAGCGCGAAAAAGCTGCCAGCCACCATGCCGAAGTGAATGCTCATTGGCAGTGTTTGCCGGCGTTGCAACAGATAACAGAAGCTCGCCAGGGAGGTCCGACGCTGGTCGGCCAGCCCTGGAATATCCGGGGCGGTCAGCATTAATAGCAGGGCAATCAGCAACGAAAGAACGATCAGGTAGGCGACAGGCGCCCCCTGCCAGGAAAACGCCTCATGAAAGAGCGGAACCAGATGGTAGCTGAGGCCGGCACCGGTCACGCCGGCACCGAATATACCCAGAACCAGCCCCAGGCGCCTGACCGGGCAGTGGCTGATCACAAATTGCAGCCCGGCACTGTAGAAGCCACCGGCAAATCCCAGACCACTGGCAACCGCGAGGTAGCCATAATAGCTTTCCACTCCCGGCAACAGGGCCATGCACAGTGCCAGCCCGGCGAGACACCAGAGCATGATAAACCGGGCGCCATGGCGTTGTGCCGCCAGCCCGGCCGGAATGGCCAGCGCGGCACCAGAAGCCATTGGCATAGCCAGCAACGCACCAAACTGAAAACTGTTCAGGGCCAGATCTTCCCGAATATGCACGCCCACGACAGCAAACAGTGTCCAGCAAGCCGAAGCTACGACAAAACCCGTCACCGCCAACGGTAAAATAACCGCCAGCGAGGCCAGCCTGTCGTCGTCTGCGAGCGGTGCCTGCACGTTGCTTACCCTTTGAAACCAACTTTTTATTGTCAGGTTTTGTGGAGACAAGGGTCAAAAGCTATGATGGGTTATCAACTATCGGGGTAATTCGCTATCCTGAAAGAGGTACCCGGCAAGTTGATTCTTCGTCAGAATAAAAGATGCCGAACAGATCCGCACTCCTTCTCCAGACAAAAGGCGTTGCATGACATCAAAACACCCTTTGGTTAACCGGGTTGCCATTGTTATTGGAGCCATTGTGCTGACAGCCATTGTCAGTATGGCCAGCACCCTTGCGGTATCCAACAGCATCGAAGGGAATGCGACGGCCATCAATCAGGCCGGCGCACTGCGCATGGGCGCCTATGAGCTGGTCGCAGTCTCCGCCGCCGAGGCCTCACAGGCCAGACCACCTGTCCAAGAGCAACTGGCCAACTACCAGCGGCAGTTGCAAGGTTCAGCAATCATGCAAGCCATTCCCCGTACCGACGACCACCCACTGGTACGCCAGCATCAGAATGTCAGCAATATATGGCAGACCCAGTTGAAACCGGCTATTGAAAGGCATCGACCTGGAGTACCGGTGACCTCGGGCATGCTGGCAACGGTGGAAGACTACATCATTGAGGTGAACCAGCTGGTAAAAATGCTGGAAGAGCGAACCGAAGCCCGAATCGACCTGCTTCACATGATCCAGATCATCAGCATGGTGTTCTCGATACTGATCATCGTGGCACTGTTCGTTGACCTCAAAAACCGGGTTATCCGGCCACTGCGCAAGCTGATAGATATCGCCGTTGCCGTAGGCGACAAAGACTTCTCCCGCAAAGCCAGCCTCAGGGGCTCCGACGAGCTGGCCAGGCTCGGCTCGGCTTTTGATCAGATGACCGATGAACTGGCCATGACCTACCATGAGCTGGAAAGCAAGGCCCGGCAAAAAACCGAAGAACTGGAAACCAGTCACGCTGCCCTGCAGGCCATGCACTCAGCGAGCCGAGGCCTGTTTGCCAATCACGACCTGTGCAGTGGCGCTATCCCGATGCTGCAGGAACTGGAGCGACTGCTGGGCATCGGCCCCATCCGGCTATACCTGCACGACAAACACTCCGATGAGCCGGTAGAAGCGGTCACCACCGCCACCGACCAGCGCCCCTTCTATTGCCGGGATCATCACTGCAATGCCTGCCTGGTCACCCCAGAGGCGCTTGATGAGCTGCCCGTCGCCAGCAACGATGGCCGCCGCCTGCTCCTGCCCATTCGCATTCCCGGCCAACTGCTGGGCACTCTTGAGGTCTGGTATCCGGCCAGTAAAGCTTTGTCGGCGACCTCCCGCAGACTGCTGGAAACTCTGACAGACCAGCTTGCCACTGCCATTTATCTGGAGAACCAGATCACTGAAGAGCAGCAGATGACACTGGCCGAAGAGCGCACGGTTATTGCCCGCGAACTGCACGATTCGCTGGCGCAGTCCCTCTCCTACCTGAAGATGCAGGTCGCGCGCCTGCGGCGCCTGAACATAGAGGGCGAACAGAAAGCAGTACACGAAGACATCCTGAACGAACTCAGTACCGGCCTGAACAGTGCCTACCGCCAGTTGCGGGAGTTACTGGCCACCTTCCGCCTGAAACTCGATACGCCGGATCTGGCCACTGCCCTGACCAAAACCATTGACGAATTCTCCGTACGTCTGGGCAAGCCGGTGGAGTTCGAGTACAACCTGCCACCCCAGACACTGTCTCCCAACGAAGAAATTCACACACTTCAGATTGTCCGTGAAGGCCTGGCCAACGCTGTTAAGCATGCAGACGCCACCGACATCCGGGTAGAAATATTGTTCGAATCACCCCAGGTCTGCGCTCGTGTCCTGGACAATGGCAAAGGTCTGCCCGGTGAGTCCCAGCCGGTGAATCACTACGGCCTGATCATTATGGAAGACCGGGCCACAACCCTGGGCGGCCAGCTTCGTGTACACAACCGGGATGAAGGTGGCGTGGAAGTCGCATTAACCTTTATTCCAAAAAGCCGGAACATGATTTCCACCGAAACCTCGTCGGCGTAACCGACCAGTCACTTCAATGAGAGAGATGATGTCAGAAACACCTGCAAGCATTCTGCTGATAGACGACCACCCCCTGCTGCGCCAGGGCATCAAGCAGCTGATCGGCATGGAGGACGACATGATCGTCGCCGGTGAAGCCAGCAATGCCGCTGATGGTATCCGCCTGGCCTCTGAACTGGAGCCGGATCTGATCCTGATGGACCTGAACATGCCGGAAATGAACGGCATCGAAGCCCTGAAAAAGCTTCGGGAACAGAGTGTCAGCTCGCGGATCGTGATGTTTACCGTGTCTGACCTGGAAGACGACGTGGTGGCAGCCCTGCGTGCCGGAGCTGATGGCTACCTGCTCAAAGACATGGAACCGGAAGACATGATCCGGCAACTGCACCAGGCGGCAACCGGTAAGCTGGTCATCAGTGAGCGCCTGACCACCCTGCTGGCCGAAGCCTTGCGCTCCAACAAGCCTCATCAGGCCTCACGCCCGGATTTCGACAGCCTGACTCCCAGAGAAAAAGACATTCTGCGACTGATTGCCGAAGGCCTGTCCAACAAGATGATCGGCCGCAAGCTGGATATCAGCGACGGCACCGTCAAAGTGCATGTCAAACATCTGCTGAAAAAACTGAGCCTGCGATCGCGGGTTGAAGTAGCGGTATGGGCGGTCGAAGAAGGCTTTCACCGGGCCTGAAAGTGGCCAGGCGGCCTAGTGGGGAAACACTGAGTTATATCAACCCGATAGCTGCCGGTTTGCGATACTCTGGGCAAATTCCATACTGCCCGGAGATCGCCATGCAACTCTCTATGCCCCGGTTACCTGTTCTGCCACCCCGCCAGTCGGGAGACCTGTTCGATCAGTCGCTGGCCGTATTGCGGGAATTCCTGCCCTCCCCCGCGCCATTGCTGGGCACCATTGACCGGAGTATCCCACTGCCATTGAAACAACTGGCCGTGGAAGCCCCGCTGAACCGGGTATTCGCAGAAGCCATGGCCGAGGGCGAATTCGACGATTTCGAAGGCCGGCGCATACGCCTGGAAGTCACGGGTGGTCATCCCGGCCTGACACTGGGTTTTCAGAACAACAGATTGCGCGTGTTTGCAGGCCCCGGCGAAGCCACCATCCGGGGCTCACTGGCCGCCTTCAAAACCCTGGCGGAACGCAAACAGGACCCGGATCAGCTGTTTTTCCAGCGCCGCCTGGTCATTGAAGGCGACACCGAGCTGGGCCTGGCCCTGAAAAACCTGCTGGACAGCCTGGAGTGGCAAATCAACCTGCGCCAGCTTCTGCGCTCCGGGCGGTCTGGCGCTGTCAGCTAACCGGCTTTTCCTCTTTCAGCCCCAGCTTTTTGAGAATCACCATGGCCGGACACCACTTGGTGAACGCAGACTGAATCAGGTTCAGGGCAATAAAGCCGGTGAATAAAAGCCAGTAGGGGCTCACATAATGCGCCAGCAAAATTGAAATCAGAGTAAACACGCCTGCCATCAGGCGAAGACCTTCGTTGACCGTCATAACACACCTCCCTTGGGAAATATCTTTATATCATTATCTTATTTACCTGGGCATGCAATGATCTCAAGCAAGGCAAAACCGTTTCACGCATTCTGGTTGTTTTTCCCGGCAGCGGCACTGTGGGCGGCCCTGACAGTACCACTTTCCATTCATGCGGTATTGTCGGGTTCCGGGTGGCCTCCCGGGCTTCTGGGTGCCGGTCATGGTCATGAGCTGATATTCGGCTTCGCCCTGGCTCTTATCGCCGGGTACACCCTCGGGCCTCAGCCCTGGCGAATTCTTGCGCCTCTGTTTCTGCTTTGGCTGGTGGCGCGGCTTTGCTGGGTGCTGGCGCCAGACAATCCGGTCTCCCAGCTATTGAGCCCTGCCTTCGCCTTGTTGCTGGCACGTTATGTCGTGCCCAGATTCCAGGCCGCAAAGAAGTGGCGCAACAAGATCGCCGGTCCGCTGATCCTCACACTGTGCGTGTTGTCTGTCGCCTTCGGGTTGGTCGCTTATGCCCCGGGCAACCTCGCGGTTGCGTTACCGGATACACGCCGGATTATGGTGGCCGCCATTATCGGCCTCTTATTGCTCATGACGTTTATGGGTGGAAGAATCATTGCCCCGGCGGTGGCGGGGACACTGGAGAAGAATGGCGTTGCTCTGGCCGCAAGAGTGCAGCCACGCATTGAAGGCGCGCTTTTAGTGATCCTGCCAGTGGCGATGATATTGGCCTTGGTACCGTTTGCGAATCGCCTGACCGGCCTTCTTCTGGTCCTGTCGGCCATTCTGATTCTGGTCCGGATCGTGCGCTGGAAGCTTTGGCATTGCAGAAGTCGGGCGGATTTACTGATACTGGCAACCGGCTATCTCTGGCTAGCCATCGGGGCAGCCCTGACCGGCATTCACCTGTGGCAGGGAGCCGACCCACTACCCGCGCTGCACGTGATCACCATTGGCGCTCTTGGCACCCTGTCAATCAGCGTCATGCTGCGCCTGGCCTGGCAAAGGGCCGTAGGGAGTTTTCCTCCCACGTGGCAGGTACTCGGCGTTGCCGGCCTGATCCTGGTGGCAGTGTTAGCCCGGCTACAGGCAGGCGCTGCCCCTTTCACGCATCCAGAAGCACTCTGGCTCTCCGCCGCTTGCTGGTCTGCTGCTTACGGCCTGTGTGCGGTGCAGCTTGGCGTGCTATTTCGCCATAGCCAGAAGAGACGGAAATAGTTGGCGAGCTTCATTTTCTTCGTTTTTCACGCTCCCGCTTAACCTGGTTGGATTTGCATTCATTACTTATAAGGTCCAGCCATCTCACATGCTGATCCCAGATCGGGTCTTTGGTTTGTTCTGATTTCTTGCTACCCATCATTACCTCTTCATGCACTGAGTGAACAAACTTACTTAACATGTATAACGAATACATTATAATAAGACAAACTTCAAATTACCTTGAAGCGATTTGGACGGAGGAAAGCACCAACCTACTTGCCCCGAACTTTTTCGGAGGGTCTTATAACCGGGACACTAGCTACAAGCTTGTGGGATAGACTCCTGGTTCCGTATTTTCGATTTAATTGTACGAATCATCTGCTAACCTCCATCATGAATACACCTTTCCGGATGTATCAAATCAATGTGAGGGAGAACAACGTCATGAGTGGGTTTATCGTCAGGTTGTATCGCTACAACCCCGAACAAGATGAAATACCCTACAGCCAGGAGATCAAGGTTGGCGACGAGTTCAGAAATCGCATGGTGCTGGATGTACTCGAGCACTTGAAAACCCGGGATACCACGCTGGTTTTCCGTCGTTCCTGCCGCGAGGGCGTATGCGGCTCAGACGGACTCAATATCAATGGCCGCAATGGCCTGGGCTGCATTGCCAACGTGGAGGATGCCCTGGACAAGAAAGAGGTTCTTGAAATTCGGCCACTCCCGGGCATGCCAGTGATCCGTGATCTGGTGGTTGACCAGTCACTGTTCTTTAAACAGTACGAACGTGTTACCCCTTGGCTGGTCAATGATACTCCGGATCCGGCAATCGAGAGACTGCAGAGTCCTGAGGACCGCGCAAAGCTGGATGGATTATACGAGTGTATTCTCTGCGCCTGCTGCACTTCCGCCTGCCCCTCCTGGTGGTGGAACCCGGAAAAATACATCGGGCCAGCAGGACTGTTGCAGGCTTACCGGTTTTTGGTAGATTCGCGAGATACTGCTACTCGCGAGCGCCTGGCGAAACTGGAAGACCCGTTCAGCGTGTTCCGCTGCCGTGGGATAGGCAACTGCACAGCGTACTGCCCGAAGGGGCTGAACCCCATGAAAGCTATCGGTCATATCAAAATCATGCTGTTACGGGAAAGAGTCTGACTATCCATGGCGACTTACTGACCCGAATCATTTCACCAGGCACCAATTGACTTATCCTCAAGAAGATAATGTGGCTCCCTGATAATCTGGCAGAACCTGTTTTCTTGCCGAGGATTTGCCATGGCCAACAAACCCGAGCGTCCAATTGGAGCCATCGCCTGAGGCTAAGCCCGAGCGGGCAGTCTTCCCGACAACTGGTTTCAGTTACCTGCCAATGGTTATCGGAAAGCGATAAAGGTCAGCTCTTGTCTCGAAGTGGCGGCCTTGTTGGCCGCCATCACCAGCATCATTTCCAGTGGTTATTGGCAGCAGCCACTGTCTGAAAATGAACCGCAATCACCTCGGACGCATGGATAAGCGCCTCACCATCCTGTGAGTATTTTTCCCGCTCACGAAACAGCGTCTCTTTATCAGATTGCGTACTTTTTACTCCCATCCGGGCCAGCTTAATCGCCAGCTCAAAACCTTCTTGTGGCGTTTCAGTAATCAGACTCGGCAGCCACACATTCGCCTTCCCATCCTCCTCTGCTTGTACCGAAAGAGGCAGACTCAATATCAAAGCCGCACAAACTGCCAGAATATTATTTCTTGGTTTCATCATTTTTATCTCCTTGGCTCTCATCAATTTATAGACCTCTTCAGTGAGGCTCTTTCAGTAATGAACCAATATAGATATATTTTCAATGACTCTTTTATAGTAAAAACATACTCCTCAGGAAGTAGCCTGCCTACGAGCCACTTCAGACTGACCAGCATTTTTCAGCGATTAATCAACAGAAACCAGCTTTCTCAATCGGCTCATCACATCCAGATTATTGGTTTCCATAGCTTCTAATGCTTTCAGGGCATCTTCGGGCCGGTTGTTCTCGTGTGCCTGTACTGCTTCGACGGCGTACACATGCACCAGCCGGTGTGGTTCTTCAATCGCCTTGAAGTCCATTCGCCCTGAATATTGTTCATTGCCGTCGCCCTGGTAATACCACTGGCCAAGCCGGCACTCGGTTTCCGCTGGCAGAGTGTCTGCGCTGCGGTCTGACAGGCCGGCCAGAATCTGATAAACGGTGAGTTTGATTTCCAGCTCTTCCAGATTGGCCAGTTCAATTTCCGCCAGAAGGGCGGCGTTGCCCAGGGCCGTGGACGAGTTGTCTGCAAGACCGATCAGCGACATTAAACGGTCCCGGGCAGTTTCAGCTTCTTCAGCAAGCGTCTGCATTTCTTCACTGCTTGCTTTGCTGGCACCGGAGACGGCAGTCGTCTGGCTGCGGATCCGGTTGATGGCTTCGTCGATTTCCCGGGTGGCCTCGCCGGCCCTGAATGCGAGGTTGCGAACTTCCGTTGCCACCACACTGAACCCCCTGCCATGCTCACCAGCCCGGGCCGCTTCGATACTGGCGTTCAGGGCAAGCAATGAGGTTTGGTCAGACACACCATCAATGACATCAACCAGTGACGTTATGCTTCCGGTTTCTGTCTCCAGCGCTTCCATCTGCCCGGCCGAACTCACCACCCTCTCACGGGCACCATCCAGACGCTGAACCAGCGTTGCCATGCCGTCCCGCACCTGACCGGATTCATCACGGGTTCTTAAGGCTTCACTGCGGCGCGAGCCGAGCAGATCCGACAAGTCGCTGAAAGACCCCTTGAGTTCCGTCAGTGAGGAACCGAACTGGCCGAGACCGGCCATCAGTCTACGGTTGATCTGAAGTTCGGCCTGGCTATGCGCCAGCGCGCGGCGTTCTTCTTCCAGCTTTGCTTCCAGCATGCTGCTCTGTTCGCTGACTTCGAGAAATGCCCGGTTTAGTGTCGACAGTTCCGATTCCAGTGCTTCCGAACGTTTCATGAACGGCCACAAACCCATAACGATACTCCAAGCCCTCTATTTGATTCATATTATATACATGTTAACAGGCGAAACAGTAACTGTTTGTTACAACAAGGCTGTCGATAAGCGGGCTGCGGAAAGCCTTTAGAGATGGTCGCTCAGGATATAGTCCCGAAGCGCTACGGCATTATTGTGCTCGGTATCCTTTGCAGCAAACACCAGCGTTATGCGCTCATGTTTATCAAGCAGTTGCCGGAGCGTGCTCAGATCCTCCGCGGCATCGTCGGACTGGAGCTCTTCCAGATAGCGCTCGCAGAACTCCGACCACTTGTCCGGATCATGGTTAAACCATTTGCGCAATTCGGTAGACGGCGCCAGCCTTTTCAACCAGTGGACAACGTCAGCATCCTCCCTGGCCACACCCCGGGGCCAGATGCGATCAACCAATATACGTGGGCCGTCTGAGCGGGCGGCGGTGTCGTAGGCTCGCTTCAGGCGAATGTCCATAGGCACGCCTCCTGATGTCTGTGTAGACTTGCCAGCCTACGCCCGGACATCCAGGGTTTCAAAGAATGGCGAGAGTGTATTCCGTACCCGCTGTTTGTCTTCCGCACTCAGGTGCCCTGCGCCTATGGCGCCATTCAGCATCTGGTCGCTTCGTGCAATCTGGACGGCAAACCGGCGTACGCCCTGATCCGCCAGCCGCTCCCCAACGGTGGTTACCTGTTCCGGTGACTGCAGAGCTCCATGCCAGGTCATCCGGCACTCGAAATCCACACCGGCATTTTGCAGCGCTTCAATGGCGGCCCAGCTCTCAGAACCTGCGTAACGACTGGTAGTGATGATTTCATAATCGGCGGGCAATGCTTTGATATCCAGCCCCACCCAGTCCAGCCAGCGCAACAACGGCTCCAGCAGTTTCAGGTGCGGAGCACCGGTGTGCAGGCCGTTGCGAAAACCCATGGCCCGGGTTTGTTGCAGGGCTGGTAGCAGGGCTTTCTGGATAGTGGGTTCGCCGCCACTGAATACCACCGCGTCCAGCAATCCCTGCCGGCTTTTCAGGTGCCGGTGAGCTTTTTGCCAGGTTATGTTTTCATCACCGGCTTCCAGTGGTATGAGATGAGGGTTATGGCAGTAATGGCAACGCCAGGGACAACCCTGCAGGAACAGGGTTGCCGCCAGGTGTTGCGGATAATCGACGGTGGAGAAGGCGGCCATGCCCCCTATCACCAGGTTATCCGCAGTCATTTCAACGCTCCCGGAAGTGGGTGCGTTCGCGATGCTCGGACTGCTTGCCTTTATTAAAGGCCGAGACCGGGCGATGGTAGCCCATTACCCGGGTCCACACTTCGCAGCGCTGGCGCTGACTGTCATCGGGCAGTTTCTGGTTATCCATGCTGAACTCCTTCTTTGCTTTTTGGGGAAGTGCCGGCCGTTGCCAGCTGTGATAGCTGCCCGGCGAGCAACAGCTCGTCGCATTTCGGGCAGAATTCGTGCTCTCCGTGCAGGTACCCGTGCACCGGGCAAATGGAGAAAGTGGGCGTTACCGTAATGTATGGCAGCCGGTAATTCGCCAGCACCGTTTTCACAAACCGGCCGCAGGTGGCGGCATCGCTGATGCGTTCGCGCATATACAGGTGCAGCACCGTGCCGCCGGTGTAGCGGGTTTGCAGCTCATCCTGAAGATCCAGGGCTTCAAACGGATCGTCGGTGTAGCCCACCGGAAGCTGGCTGGAGTTAGTGTAGTAAGGGGCATCCGGTGAGCCTGCCTGCAGGATGTCGGCAAACCGCTTCTGGTCTTCCTTCGCGAACCGGTAGGTGGTGCCTTCGGCCGGGGTGGCTTCCAGATTGTAAAGATGGCCGGTTTCTTCCTGGTATTGCTTCATCCGCTCCCGCACATGATCCAGCAGTTCCAGCGCAAAGGCCCGGCCCTGCTCACTGCTGATATCTTCCTGGTCACCGGTGAAGTTGCGGACCATTTCATTCAGGCCATTCACTCCAATGGTGGAGAAGTGGTTTCTCAGGGTCCCCAGATAGCGTTTGGTATAGGGGAACAGGCCTTCCACCATCAGCCGGCCAATCTCCTGGCGCTTGGTTTCCAGACTGTCCCGGGCCAGGCCCATGAGTTGATCCAGGCGGGCAAAGAGCGCCGGCTTATCACCTTTATTAAGGTAACCCAGCCGGGCACAGTTAACGGTGACCACTCCAAGGGAGCCAGTCTGTTCCGCTGAGCCGAACAGGCCATTGCCCCGCTTGAGCAGTTCCCTCAGGTCCAGCTGCAGGCGGCAGCACATGGAGCGCACCATGTTGGGTTCCAGGTCGGAATTGAGGAAGTTCTGGAAATACGGCAGGCCGTAGCGGGCAGTCATCTCAAACAGCCGCAGGGCATTGTCGGATTCCCAGTTGAAATCCCGGGTGATGTTGTAGGTAGGAATCGGGAAGGTGAACACCCGGCCCTTGCTGTCGCCCGCCGTCATCACCTCAATGTAGGCCTGGTTGATCATGTCCATCTCGGCCTGCAGGTTGCCGTAGCTGAACGGCATTTCCTCCCCGGCGATAACCGGTATCTGTTCGCGCACGTCGTCCGGGCATACCCAGTCGAAGGTGATGTTGGTGAACGGAGTCTGGGTGCCCCAGCGGGATGGCACGTTCAGGTTGTAGACAAATTCCTGGATGCACTGGCGCACGGTGGCGTAATCCAGGTTGTCCTTGCGAATAAACGGGGCCAGGTAGGTGTCGAAGGAGCTGAAGGCCTGGGCCCCAGCCCATTCATTCTGCAGAGTACCGAGAAAGTTGACCATCTGACCGATGGCGCTTGAGAGGTGCTTTGGCGGGCCCGCTTCTACCTTGCCCGGCACACCGTTCAGGCCTTCGTGCAGCAGGGTGCGCAAAGACCAGCCGGCACAGTAACCACTGAGCATGTCCAGATCGTGGATGTGAAGGTCTGCTTGCCGGTGGGCCTGGCCGATTTCCGGGGTATACACCTCGTTCAGCCAGTAGTTGGCAATAACCTTGCCGGCGGTGTTCAGAATCAGGCCACCGAGGGAATAGCCCTGGTTGGCATTGGCGTTCACCCGCCAGTCGCTGCGGTGCAGGTATTCACCAACAGTAGCGGAGATATCCAGCAAGGCCGGATCAACAGGGTGCGAGGTGGTGTGGGCAGACATCAGGTTCCTCCTGGAAGCGCGTCAGGTTGTCGCAATATTTGCAGCAACGTTCGCGAATACAGGAGGCCAGCCACGGGCGAGTGCCCGAGACATGATCAACTGTTCACCCTGAATCGCGAAGGTGCAGTGCTTGTGATCCTGGCAGGTCTTCGGACTCAGGGGCGTGAGCCTTTCGGCTCTGCCTTGCGTGGCGACTTCCCAGCTTGCGCCAGTGTCATCATGCCACGGTCGTTCCCCAATACCGCTGCGCGTCAGTTCCGGATTCTCACCGGATTCCTTGCCACAAACACAACATGTTGTGGCTTACCAAGACAAAATTACTATATACGCTGACAAAATCAGATTCAAGGAAAACAAATATTTATTTTGCTTGAACAACAGGCGGCAGAAATCAATCAGTAACCGCCCTTCTTACCGGTACCGACAAACGCAAATTCCCACTCGACATCAAACGGTGACCACCATTTGCCAACGCCGGTTTCCTTATCCTTGTGGCGGTAGAAGCCCTGATACGGAGGCGGATCGATGTGGTAGGTCACCTGGTACTTGCCGGGACCATCCAGCTTGATATTGGCTCCGTAATGGGGGCCGTCAGAGGCAACCATCGGCATAAAGGCACCGGTCGTTGACCAGTCCGAGCCTTCCTTGGTCAGGGTATAGGTGACGCCCAGATAGGGCACCCAGGCGCCAGCGCCAAACCCGTTGTTGTTGCCGGGCAGGGCCACCACATCGGCTTCAAGATGGATATCCTTGTCGCCCATGCCGGGCAGTTCCGGAGTCATCATCACCGGTTGCAGATATACGGCGCCGATTTCCATGCCGTGCTTTTCCACCGGCTCGCCGATCATCACCTCACCGGCCAGGGCAGAACCGGCCACACTCAGGCTGCCAGCCAGCAAGGTGGCCGAGACCAGGGTTCGGGTAATTGCTTTCATCGCATTGCTCCTTCTTTCATGGGTAAACTTGTATGACGTGCCTCAGGCCTGCGCCGCCGCCCGGCGACGCAACCATAACCAGCCACCGGACAGGATCAATGGCAAGAGCACCACAGCCTGGGCCAGCAGGGTTTCGAGGGTTGGATAGACACCCAGCCAGGCCAGCCGGGGAATGCCCGGCAGCGGGGTAATGTCCACCCAGCCGGCTTCCTGAAGTTCAAGGATGCCGGTACCGGCAAAACTGAAGGCGAGATAGAACAGCAGCGCTGCCGTGGCACTGAAGAACAGGGGTAACGGCAGTCGCAAAGACGCGGTGCGCATTATCAGGAAAGTCACCACCAGCGCACCGGCGGCTCCCGCTGAACCCAGCAGCATGGGTAAGGCGGCGTTCTCCGCCTGCCCCGCCAACGCGTAATAGAACAGGATGGTCTCCGCCCCTTCCCGGTAAACCGCCAGGAACACCGCCAGCCCCAGCGCCCACAGCTGACCGTTGGAAAGAGCGCGGTCCACCTTCCGGCGGATATAGGCCTGCCATTTGTCGGACTGTTGCTTGGCCAGCAACCAGTGGCTGACGTACAGAAGCACAGCCGCGGCAAAGAGCATGGTGATACCTTCCAGCGCTTCACGGGCCGTACCGGAGATATCAAACAGAATTTTCATGCCGTAAGCCGTCAGCAAGCTGGCCACCAGGGCCAGACCTACCCCGGCATACAGCGACGACATACCACGGCCGCCGGCGGAACGGCGTAAGTAGGCGGCCAGGGCCATGACCACCAGCATGGCTTCGAAGCCCTCGCGTAACAGGATCAGGAAAGACTGCAGAACCAGTCCGGTAAAACTCAGGTCCTCATCGGTAAACAGGTTGGCGACATCGGTAGTCAGAGCTCCCTTGAGTTTCAACCAGGCCCCGGACACCTCGCCTTTCGGAGCTCCCTTGGCGGACAGGCCAATCACCTCACCGAACCGGGATTCCACCCGGGTTTTCAGGTGCGGATCTTTCATGCCAACGACGGTTTCCAGGCCCTTGCCCTCGAAGACATCGAAATACAGGGCCGAAAACCGGTCCATGGTATCCATGCCATTTTCCGGCTCGTAGGCCTGCAGGGCAGCATCACCGCTAGTCACCAGTTCACCGATGACAGCATCGGCATCCACTTTCTGTGCGGCGGCATTAGCATTAGTGCCCGCCCCGAGAGCCATCAGCAGAAACAGCAGACACCGGGCAATCATTGGTTTACCTCGTACACCGAAAGGGGAACACCTGCCTCATTGAGCTGTTCTGCGTGATCTTTCAGGGCCTGTTTAAGCTTATTGACCGCCGATGCCACCTCCTTTTCCGGCGCCCCGCTCTTGATGTCCTTGCGAATAGCACCGAACTGGCGCTCAAGCAGAAAAGCCGGCTCAATGCCCAGATGACTGCGGATGGCTGCTTCCATCTTTTCTCCTTCAAACGGACCGAAGTAAGCCTGGATGACCTCCCGCCGGGCGGTTTTGGCATCCCCTGCCTGATAACTGGTCAGGGCGGTATCCAACTGTTCGATGACCTGATCGGCCACCGACATCCAGTCTTCATCCGCTGCCTGCGCCACCCAGGCTGCCGACATCGCCAATAACAGAAACAACGCACGCGCTACCAACATCAGACTCTCCGTATCGGTTCAGATATGAGTAAAAAGGCTCAAAGCACCGCCAGCCACCAGGCAGCGGCCATGGCGCTGCTGCCGGCCGCACTCGGTAACAGCGCCAGCCAGCGGCCACGGTCAACCCCCAACCCCTGCAGAATTCGCCAGGCCAGCCAAACGCTCCAGAACAACCCGAAAAGAATCATCGCGGCTTTCACGTCATTCACCTGTGCGGTGGTCATGCCCAGACGCACAAAGGGGGTAAACAGTTCAGTCGCAAGGCCAATCATCAGTGCCATGAGCGCCACAGGGGCCTGGCTATAGCCAATCTGGACGAAGGCCTGGAACAGGCTTTCCCCACTGCCCCGCCACCTGGCAAGCCCGGCGCTAGCCAGGGATGCCATACTCAGCACCAGGGCGGACAACGCCATCACCGTCACCATGGTGCCGGTGATCATGAAGAAGTCGAGCCAGCGAAAGACCTCCCGGCGCTCCGGGTGCACACTCATCAACCAGGCCGGCCCTGGCTCGCCAATCCAGTACTGGCCCTGCTCGATAAACCACGTGCCCAGCGCCTGCCGCCAGTCGTTGTAAAATGGCAGCACCAGCCAAACGAATCCCCCCAGAGCCACACCGGCGCCCAGGAAGATAAACAGGGTTTCCCAGACATCCGGGGCATGATGCCGAATGGCCTCCAGTTCCTGACCCGGGCGGCGGAAGGACACTGCCAGGCCGGCGGTATGCCCGGGCAGGATGCAGCGCAGGCATTCAATGCAGTGGCGGGCGGCCTGCTTGCGGGGCAAATCGATGTAGGTGGGGCAAATGGTTTTGTCGGTGAGTTGATCCGGGCCGGACTTCCTCTTTCGTGGAGAAAGCTGCACCGCACCCAGGCGGGCGAATACGCCCAATAGCAAACCGATGGGGCACAGGTGGCGACACCACACACGCTTGTTCCGGCCCCAGAGCCACCCCACGATGACCGCCATTACGAAGGTGCCACCAAAGATCTCCAGAGCCGCCTCCGGGTGGTCGCGTACGCCGGTGGTCTGGCCCAGCAGGGTGATAATGATAAAGCTGAAGATGGGCGTGCCTGGCCATCGAATCCACGCGGGCGTCTGCCTTTTCAGCCCATGGCGGTTGGCCAGTTCTGACGCCGCGCCCATGGGACACAGGAAGCCACACCAGCTTCTACCGGTAATCACCACCGAAAAGAACACCAGCGGAAACCAGACGCCCCACAGCAGATAGTTGGCCAGTACCCGGCCATCATCCAGAAAGGTAGCCTGTTCGGAAGACTCAGGGAGGTAAACCGGCACAACCAGAACTGCCACAAAAACCAGGAACATGGCGACATGCACCCAAGGTAGCCAGGGCCCCAGGCGGGAGAGAAGGCGTTCAATCACCGGATGCCCAGCGAATGATCCGGCAGCATCAACAAAACGGCCAGGCCGGGCGTTTTCGGTAATATCTATGACAGGAATCGGGCGCATAAGGTGCCTCTTGACGAACCACTAGCACTTTACCCCAAGACAACACTAACAATAATGATTCTTATCAATATTACGACTGACTCCGGCCAGCGCTATCAAGTCCTGTTCCGCCCCGCTCAAAACAACCTTGCATAATTCCGGAAGCCTCACCAGAATAAAGTAATTGATTACTTTCTTTTATGGCATGCATATGACACCTCCATCGGAACCGACAAAACGGGCCTACCAAAGCACCGAACAACGCCAGTCCGCTACCATTGAGGCAGTGGTGCACCTGTGCAGCAAGCAGGATCCTTCCACGCTCACCACGACCCGCATCGCAGACGAAGTTGGCATGTCCCAGGGCGCACTGTTCAAGCACTTCCCCAACAAGAGCAGCCTGTGGGAATCCGTCGCCGGCTGGGTAGCCGGGCAACTGACGGACCAGGTATTCGGTATAGCCGACAGGCACGAACAGGCAGACCAGGCCCTGGAAGCCATGTTTCTCGCACATATCGGCTTTATTGCCCGCCACCCGGGCATTCCACGGCTGATGCTCGGTGAGCTCCAGAAACCAGGCAACCAGCCCGCCAAGCGTATTGTCCGCCAGACCCTGGCCCTCTACCGGCAAAAAATCGTTGCCCTGCTGAACCTGGGCATTGAGCAGAAATGCATAACCCCGACCATCGACACGGAAGCCGCTGCGGTGCTTTACATTGGAGCCATTCAGGGTCTGGTGGTTCAGGCCATGGTGGGTGGCGACATTGCCTCCATCGAACAGACCGCCCCCCGCATCTTCAAACTTTTCAGCGCCAGTTTCCGGGAGAGCGCCCATGACCCGAAAGAATAAACTCATTCCAGTCCTGGCACTGCTCGCGGGGATTGTCTTTGTGGTGGTGATGGTAACGCTGAAACAGCCTCCGGAACGAACCGAAAAGCAGGCCACGCCAACACCGGCAAGAATCATCGAGGCCAGGCCCATAACCTTCCGCACGGAAGCCCGCGGCTTTGGCCAGGTGCTGCCGGCCCAGAGCTGGAAAGCCGTAGCCAACGTGGGTGGCCGGATTGTCTGGAAACACCCGGACCTGGAGAGCGGCAACCTGATCCCCGGGGGTACCCGCCTGCTGCAGATAGACCCGACCCGTTACGAACTGGCCGAGGCTTCGGCCAAAGCCGATATCGCCGGCATTCAGGCGGAATTACGGCAACTGGATCAGGAAGAACGGAATACCCGGGAACTGCTGGATCTGGAAAACCGGCGACTGGCACTGACGCAAAAGGAACTGGAGCGCGCGAAAACCCTGGCGGCCCGCGACGCCATGTCCGAAACCCGGCTGGATGAACAACAGCAGGCTACCCTGCAACAGAAGCAGGCGTAGATCAGTGTCAGTGGTTGCTGCTTCCTCGGTTTCATGGTTCTCCTCCGGACGTTCCGCTACGCCCCACCAAATCATTCATTGATAATATTTCTTGAAAACACTAAAGCCACGCGTCGGAAAAATCGCTCCCCCGATTGGTGGTAGAATCGGGGTAACCGACAAAGAATTGATGGAACTCCGGTCTAAACCTGCAAGTTCTCGACCAGGCCAGTGAGACGCCGGACCTGTTTCTGTATATCGCCGGTGGCGGTTACCGTTTCTGCCATTCCCTCGGTATTGCGGTCGGCCACCTCGGCAATCTTGACCACGCGTTGATCGATTTCTCCGGCCACCTGGCCCTGTTCCTCGGTAGCCGTGGCAATCTGGTCGGCCATGGAGCGAATGGTGGTGACTGTTTCCGCAATCTCCCGCAGGACGGCTTCGGCTTCACTCATCGCATCAGCACCACGATGGGCCTCTTCACGGCCGCCGTGCATCGCTTCTGCAACTTCGCCGGCTCCAGCCTGGAAGCGCCCAACGATGTCATCAATCTTTCCTATGGATTCCTGGGTTCGTCGTGCAAGTCCGCGGACTTCATCGGCGACCACGGCAAAACCTCGTCCTGCCTCGCCTGCCCTGGCCGCCTCGATAGCGGCATTCAGCGCCAGCAAATTGGTCTGATCAGCAATATCGGTGATCACGGAGAGCACCGTCCCTACTTCCTTACTTTCCTCCTGCAAGCGGGTGGTGAGATCTTTCAGTTCGCCCATGCGGCCAGATAGAGCCTGCACCACACGAGCGGCCTCAGAGACCGTTTTCTGTCCGACATCTACCTGCTCGTCGGCCCGGACCGTAGCTTCTGCTGTTTCGCTGGTGTTTCGGGCCACTTCCTGAACCGTGGCGCTCATCTCGTTGACAGCCGTAGCCACCTGATCCGTATCAGACCGCTGGTGTTCTACGCCCTGTCGCGCCTGTTCAATGATATCAGCAGCATGGATCGTGCTGTCATCAATCTGCTTTGCGGCATCGCGAACACCTCCGACCAGCTCTCCGACCTGATTCCGCATGGTGTTATAGGCCTCGACGATCTCCGCGATCTCGTTATCCTTGAACTCATGCGACATTGTCTGACGAAAATCACCTTTGGCAAGGTCAAGGAGGCGCTCCCGCAACATATGGATCTGGTCCATCAGATAGGTGAGACCGAACATGCGCCCGAGGATGACCAGTACCAGAATTGCCAGGACCATGGAGATGGACATGATCTGGTTGAACTGAGTGTTGCGGTCGGCAAGGGTGGACATCATGCCGACCGCTTCATTCATCTCCGCCAGAACCCGTGGCGACATCTCATGCAGCTGTTCAAGGGTTTGTGTGTCGGGGGCCTCCATGTATTCGACCAATGCCGGTCGGTAGTCCTGCCAGAGAGTCAGTACATGTTCCAGTTGGGCACGAATGGCCGTATCCGTCACGGCAGGGACGCCAGCCTCTTCACTGCCATTCAGCAGCCAGCCGTGGGCGCGCTCCCATTGATCAATGGTTTGTTGAGCCTGGGAACTCTCTTCCACACCTGCGGCCACCATCTGGACTTCCTTGGCGACCCGTTGGCTGAGCATGCGTTGTGCCCCCGCCACGTTCAGGGATTTCGCTTCGCCCGGATCGGTGCTGAAATAAAGGAAGGAAGCTGAACCCAGGGCGCAAAGAAAGATCAGTACGTAGGAGAGCAGAAACTGGTGGTCGAGTTTGCGCACTCCGATGGAGCGCAGAATGATTTGAATAGTATGGGATATAAGTGCCCGTGGACGCATGTGGCTTCCCCTAGAAAGAATGTTTCAGGTATTACGTACGAACATAACTTCTAACAGCCGTACCCAATCAGAATCAGTTAGCTAAGAGGTTATCGACCAGAAGCTTTAAAGCTTTTGCTTGTTTTACCAAAAAAGATGTCACTTCCCGAAAAACTGGAAACATTTGAGGCGGACCCAACAACGCCGGAAATGATTGGCTACCTCCATTGCTCTTATTGACCTATAAGGCCACCCCATTAGATGTATTTACTGCGCAACCCATTGTTTTAACTTATTTTAAAAAACAAGCCAAAGCAGATTTAAGTGCCCGTAAATCTCTCCACATCCAACGCTGATTATCCTTGACATTGATCACGATTATTTTAGGCCTTCTTTTATCAGAATAGCTTTTAAAGCCTAATCGCCACTTGCCGTGGCTGCGGGTCAGCAACGAATCCAGCCCCCGCTACCATATTAAAAAAAGCAGATCAGTAACTCACTGATCTGCCTTTTTTGCGTGTGGGTTCTCGAAAAGTCGTTGTGGGTCAGGCTACAGTCACGGCTTCGTTGAGATAGACGTTCTGAATCGCGTGCAGCAACTGCACCCCTTCCGCCATAGGCTTCTGAAGGGCCTTACGCCCCGTAATCAGTCCCATGCCGCCGGCGCGCTTGTTGATCACGGCCGTGCGCACCACCTGATGCAAATCGTCACTGCCGGATGCGCCGCCCGAATTGAGTGTTTCCTTTGAAACCTTACCAAAAACAGAATGTTTTCGATCTGGGCGTTGGGAGTAGTGCCTTTAATCCATAAGAGGTAGGCACTCCGGAGTGACGAGGTATTTTGATATTCATCAAGGTTTATGAATTCTGCTCTGTGAAGTAATGGTGATACATGACAGCTACAACGGGAATAACACCATGCTAAGCGAACAGGATTACAACCCGCCAAAGGCCCATAAAGCCTTGGGGATGTCGACATTAGCCTTCACTGTGTGTTTTGCAGTGTGGACCATCTTTTCTATCATCGGGGTCAAGATCAAGCAGGAGCTGGGTCTGTCCGAGACCGAGTTTGGCCTTTTGGTTGCAACACCTGTATTGACTGGCTCGATCAGCCGTATCTTTCTAGGGATCTGGACGGAACGCTTCGGTGGTCGTCTGGTATTCACTATTCTGATGCTGACTACTTCGGTCGCTGTGTACCTTCTCTCGTCCGTTGAAACCTACGCCATGTTCCTGGTCGCCGCTCTCGGTATCGGCCTAGCAGGCGGTTCCTTTATTGTGGGTATCGCCTACACCTCAGAATGGTATGACAAGAAGCACCAAGGTACAGCTCTGGGCATCTTCGGAGCCGGTAACGTCGGTGCTGCCGTGACCAACTTCGGCGCGCCTTTTCTGGTGGTCGCTCTGGGCTGGCAACAAACCGCGGTGGTTTACTCAGCAGTGCTGGCTGGCATGGCCGTCGTGTTCTGGTTTCTCACCGAAAATGATCCACGGCTGACCAAACGTGCTTCTGAGGGTGGCGAAACCATGCCCCTTAAGGAACAACTGGCACCGCTGGCCAAGCTGCAAGTCTGGCGCTTTTCGCTCTACTATTTCTTCGTGTTCGGTGCCTTCGTGGCCCTCGCGTCCTGGCTACCCCGCTATTATGTCGGCGCCTACGACATGAGCCTGGGGCAGGCGGGTATGTTGGCTGCCCTCTACGCCCTGCCGGCTTCGATTTTCCGCGCCCTGGGTGGTTGGATGTCTGACCGGTTTGGCGCTCGTGCCGTGATGTACTGGACTTACGGTGTTTCACTGCTGTGTCTGTTCATCCTCAGCTACCCGGAGACTCAATATGTCGTATCTGGCATCAAGGGTCCGATCGCATTTTCCTTCGGGGTTCCGGTCGCCCTGTTCGTCTTCATGACCGTTGCCCTGGGCTTCTTCATGTCGCTCGGTAAAGCAGCAGTCTATAAACACATCCCGGTTTACTACCCTGGTCATGTCGGCTCAGTCGGCGGCCTGGTAGGTATGATCGGCGGTCTCGGCGGGTTCGTCCTACCGATCACCTTCGGCGCCCTGAATGACCTTACCGGGGTCTGGACAAGCTGCTTCATGTTCCTGTTCCTGATCGTATTGGTCTCCTTTATCTGGATGCACGTGTCCATCATCCGCATGGAGCGCCGCCGCTATCCGGAACTGACCGAAGAAGAAACTTCCCGCTATCTACCCGAGATCCAGCTGGATTATGGCCAGGAGCGTGGTGATCAAACTGGTAATAAACAGACATAAGGGCCCGTGTAAAAGCGTGGGGGTCTCAATCAGCTTTATCAACGAGTAAGTGAGAGAGAAAAACTATGAGTGATATTCAGAAGTGGGATGTAGAAGATCCCAAATTCTGGGAAAACGAAGGGAAGAAGGTTGCTAACCGAAACCTTTGGATCTCGATTCCCAGCTTGCTATGCGGGTTCGCCGTCTGGCTCTACTGGGGCATTATTACAGTACAGATGCTTAACCTGGGGTTCCCGATTCCCAAGGCGGAGCTCTTTACGCTGACAGCGATTGCCGGTTTGACCGGTGCCACGCTACGGATTCCCAGTAGCTTCTTCGTTCGCATCGCCGGCGGACGTAATACGATCTTTTTCACCACCGCCTTGTTGATGTTACCGGCCATCGGTACCGGCATTGCGCTGCAGAGTCGGGAAACGCCGCTCTGGATCTTCCAGGTACTGGCGTTCCTCTCCGGCATTGGTGGCGGTAACTTCGCCTCTTCCATGTCCAACATCAGCTTCTTCTTCCCCAAAAAGCAGCAGGGATTGGCGTTGGGCTTGAACGCGGGCCTGGGTAATGCGGGTGTAACCACCATGCAGATCCTGGTACCGCTATTCATGACCTTCGGTATCTTCGGTGGCGAACCGATGATTCTGGAGAATGGTTCCGGCACTCTGATCGGCAAGATCCCCGCTGGTAGCGAAACCTGGATCCAGAACGCCGGCTATCTCTGGCTGCTTTTCCTCATCCCGCTGGCCGTTGCCGGCTGGTTTGGCATGAACAACATCCGCACCGAGGAAGTTTCTCCCAACATCGGTTCCCCGGTAGGGGCTTTCTCCAAGATTACCGGCATGCTGCTGGTAGGCTTCTTCACTGCTGCGGTCGGTCTCTACATCATCCTGCCGCAACCGGTGGGTATGGGTGCGCCGGATTGGTCCAAGTGGCCGGTTATTGCGGGTATTCTCTTTACCACGGTCGTGTTGCTGAAGATGATCCCGGGTGAAATCAAACCGAATCTGCAACGTCAGTTCAAGATCTTCAATAACAAGCACACTTGGGTCATGAGCATCATCTACACCATGACCTTCGGCAGCTTCATCGGCTTCTCAGCAGGCTTTGCCCTGGCGATCAAAGTGATCTTCGGTTACCAGCACCTGATGGTGGACGGTGTCATGACCCACGACACCGCCAACCCGGCTGGCCCTTCGGCTCTCATGTACGCCTGGATGGGTCCGTTCATCGGTGCGCTGATTCGCCCTGTCGGCGGCTGGATGGCCGACAAGATCGGTGGCGCGCTGGTTACCGGGGTCGTGGCCGGCGTCATGATCGCCAGCTCTCTGGGCGTGGCCTACTACATGCAACAGGCCTATGCCTCGGCTACGCCGCAGGACTTCTTCGTGCCGTTCCTGCTGCTCTTCCTGGTGCTGTTCGCGGCGACCGGCATTGGTAACGGTTCCACCTTCCGTACCATTGCCCAGATCTTCCCGAAAGAACAGGCGGGCCCGGTACTGGGGTGGACCTCTGCAGTAGCCGCCTACGGCGCCTTCATCATTCCGAAAGTATTTGGTGAGCAAATTAAATTGGCCACGCCGGAAGCTGCACTTTATGGCTTTGCCATTTTCTATGCAGTCTGCCTGGTATTGAACTGGTGGTATTACCTTGGCCCCAAAGCCGAGTTCAAGAACCCATAGTCCTTGATGCACTAGCTTGGATTGTGACCTGACGCCGGCCCCTGTGGCCGGCTTTTTGTTGGCCGGGCGAAAGCCCGTCCGAGTGCAAAAAGGCTGAGTCACTCTGACTGAGGAGAAGACAATCCGAATGGCAAGGGCGTGATCGCAGTAGAGATAGCCATTCATTTCCGGCGATTCTGGTCATGCCGGAACAGGACAGCAAGCTGCAAGGAAGGTGTCGGGGTCCGCCTCGCACGCTGCCAGACCAGCCTGAGCATTACGGTGCTCAGGACTCCAATGGTAATCAGATGCATTGCGGGAACTGGATCGGTACCACGCAGGTAGGGATACTCCTGCGGGGGTATCGGATTCGCAAGGATGATCTGCCACAATTCACTGGCTCTCGCTATCGTCGTCGATGGGAGAGCACAACAGCACAGTACAGGAACGACTCCCATGCCCCATCACGCCAAGCTGTCAGACCGTTTCGGACGTACCATCGATTATGTGCGCCTGTCGATAACTGACCGCTGTGACTTCCGCTGTGTTTACTGCATGGCAGAGGACATGACTTTCCTCCCCCGCCAGCAGGTGCTGACTTTGGAAGAAATTGCCCGGGTAGCGAGAACTTTCGTCTCTTTAGGTACAGAGAAAATCCGGTTGACTGGCGGCGAACCTCTAGTGCGCAAGGACATTCTGGAGCTGGTAAAGGAGATCGGTAGCTACGGCCTGCGTGATTTTGCCATGACCACTAACGGTAGCCAGCTGCCAATCATGGCCGAACCCCTTCGCAAGGCTGGTCTGAAGCGACTTAACATCAGCCTAGACTCTCTTGATGCTGAAAAATTTCACCGCATTACCCGCACTGGCCAACTACAACAGGTGCTTGATGGCATCGACGCGGCCAGGGAGGCGGGTTTTGAAGGCATAAAACTCAATGCGGTGGTGATGAAGGGGGGCAACGATCATGAAGTCCCAGAATTAGTGGAATTTGCCCGAAAGAAGAAAGTGGACATAACCTTTATCGAAGAAATGCCTCTCGGTGAAATCAGTGACCACGACCGCGGGCAAGTGCTTTGCACAAGTGACGAAGTCCGTAAAATCATCACTCAACATCACGAGCTAGTACCCACGCCCGAGGACTCCGGTGGTCCTGCCCGTTACTACCGCATGCCAGGTAGTGAAACTCGAATCGGTTTTATATCGCCTCATTCTCACAACTTTTGCTCCACATGCAATCGCGTGAGGGTGACGGCGGAGGGCCGCCTTTTGCTCTGTCTTGGCAATGAGCATTCTGTAGATCTACGCCGTGTACTGCGAGGCTACCCAGTGACTAATGACAAACTGCGTGAAACGATTATCAATGCCATGGATCTAAAGCCTGAACGACACGAGTTCTCCACTAATGGCGAGGTGCAGATTTTACGATTTATGAATATGACAGGGGGCTGAAAGCCCCCTTTACGCGTCGGGCACTCGGTGCGCTAACTTAAATCAATCGCTTCGCCGTTGCTGTCTAAGGGCAGATAGTTCCCCAAGTGACCGAGCCGGATCGATTCCACCATCATAGTTAACGGCTGCTGTACTTCGTCGGTCGAAGGCGTGGTTCCTCCACGGCCTGACATTGCCGCAACAAATACAACATCCCACGACTGACCCGTCGCCCGAGATTCCTCCTTAAGGGCTTCGAATTCCGGTGCTTCTTCTGGAGTCTTATCTACGCAAATGACCGGAGTCAGAGCCCCGCCTTCACCACGCTCGAAAGCGGCTTTATCTTCGGCGGAGGCATCATCGGGAAGTTCGGCCCTACAGAAGACGAAGAGCAAGCGCTGGGGCTCTTCCTGGCTGCGGGTAGCTTCTATAAGGTCGCTGTAATTACTGATCATTTATAAAGTCCTTGCTGGTATCTGGCGACCGCGAATCTCTTCGCAGACTTGGCTGCTACATTCATCACAGGCTTGGAAGGAGCCCCTCCACCAGTTAGTTATCATCACTATCGGAGTGGTCCACTACTGCATCAGGGGGGAGTCAGGTAATTCAAGGTCTACTCCTTCTACGCCAGTTTCCGCCGCAAGAACTTGCAGGTACTGGCGGAAAGCTCTCCGGGTAACGCTTTCGCTCAGGTATTGGCGAATCTGTGGTTTGACATGTTCGTATGGAAGTTGTTCGCCGTCGATTCGTTGATCAACCCGGACAATGTGCCAGCCGTAACGAGTTTCGATCAGTTCTGGATTGAGGCCTTCGTTCAGACTCAATACCGGGCGTTCGAATTCTTCGACGGTCTGGCCTTTCGATATTTGGCCCAGACTACCGCCTTGATGCCGGGACTCGCAGGCAGAATAGTCTTTTGCTAGCGTGGAGAACTGGGCGCGACCATCAAGTAGTGATGACAGCAGTTGGCGAGCCACTTCTTCCTGGCTCATGCGTTCCTGGACGTCATCTGGTGCCGCAGCAAGTAAAATGTGGCTGACGGCCATGATGGTAGGACTACGGAACCGGCTGGGATTAGCCGCGTAGAAACGTTCACAATCTTGTTCGCTGGGATCTGGAACATTAAGTTCGAGTTCCAGTACCCGAGCAATGCGGTCTTCTTCGTCTTCGATCTTGTCCAGGTGCAGCCCTCTGGCCTGATGCAGGAGCAGCTCGCGAATGACAAGGCTTCTGGCAGCTTCATGCCAGGCTTCAGCCAATTCTTCAGCCGGATGGTGCTGCATTTCACGAGCGATGTCGTCTTCGTGGATGAGCGTATCCCCGACGTACACCGGGGGGAATTGGTTTCTGGGCTTACCGGCTTCGCCAACAGGGATGATCTGCATATTGCTTCTCCAAAAGACTCTTGGACACGGACGACAAGGATTGGCACTTACAAAAAAGATCTGCGCATTAAACTCGCCATCCGTGATTGTCTGTGCCGTCCTTGGCTATTTCACATTCAAGCGCGCTTGCGAACCACTTGGTACTTTCGTCCAAAATACTCCACCGGTACGCTGAGCATGTGTACTAGGCGAGTAAACGGGAACAGTACAAAGATGGTCAGGCCCAGGAAAATATGGGTCTTATAGACCCAGTGCACGTCAGCAATGTGGTCAGCGACACCGCCTTGAAGAGTAAAGATTCCCTGAGCCCAGGCTGTGAACTTGAGCATAGTGCCACCATCCAGGTGTCCCATCGTGGGCAAGATGGTGAGCAGCCCGAGAGCCAACTGAATTACCAGGATGGTGATGATCATATTGTCAGCAAAACTGCTGCTGGCCTGAACCCGTGGGTCGGTCATCCGACGGTAAGCAAGCATACCTCCACCGATGATGGCCATCACGCCAGCAATACCACCAACAACAATCGCCATCACCTGCTTCTGGCCGGGCGACACCAACCATTCATAGGCCCAGTGAGGTGTCAGCAGACCTACCAGATGACCAAAGAAAACCACCAGCACCCCTACGTGGAATAGCACAGATGCCAGCACCATGTTCTTCTTGCGAAGCAGCTGGCTGGAATGAGCTTTCCAGGTAAACTGGCCATGGTCGTAACGGGCCCAGGTACCAATAAACAACACGACCAAGGCGATATAGGGATAGATTCCAAACAAGAGCGTATTAATATAGGACATTGTCTTTTCCTCCTGCGCTTCAGGCGCGCCCCACCGGACTGGATGTAGCGTCCGTCATCAACTGGTCACTAAGGTGAATGGTCTGACTCTGCTCGAGCTCGCGGCGGCGTTGACCAACCACTCCACCGGTGCTGCAGGAACTCCCCTGGTCGTCCACAAATTTCACCATTTCTTCCTCCCAAACTTTGTCCAATGCTTCAGGCGTGTCGTCGCGCTCTTCCGAGGCAACGATCTGCGCCAGTTCCTGGCGATCCGTCTTGCGGCCAGACAGGACCAGCAGGGAATCCATCACAACGTGGTAGGCGCTTTTGCGCTGGTACAACCGCTCGCCGAGCAGGCCGAGAATATGGTGGATGTCTTCAAGCCAGTTCCGGATTTCACTCCATGGCCGGGTAGACAGGTATTCGAGGAACAACGGCAGGTAGTCCGGTAGTTCCCGGGCGTCAATCTCCAGGCCGTTGGCCCGGTATTGTTCCATCAGGTCAACCATGGCTTGGCCGCGATCACGGGACTCACCATGAACGTGTTCGAACAGTAGCAAAGAGGTTGCCCGGCCCCGATCGAAGGTACCCACATAGGATTCCTGACCGTCCATCAGGTCTTCGTCACACAGGCGGTCGATGAACGTCAGCAGCTGCTCTTTATTTTGCCGGGGCAACCGGCTGTCCTCAAGGACGACGGCTACCAACGCATCTTTGGAAGCCTGGAGTTCTTCGTTGGGGTACTCAAGCACCCGCGCCATTACTTTTAGAAGTTGCATCTCGGCTTCCTTATTCCTGCAGCTGTTTCGGGTCAACCTGTTTCACGGTGGTCAGCTTCTGCACCATGCTGGTGGTCTGCTTGCGGCTGCCAAACATGTTGAATTCGCTGTCACCGTTGCAGCCGTCGCCGAAGCTGAAGCCACAACCACCGCGCTCGCCGTGGGCGTCCGGAAACGCCTCCTTAGCCAATTCGCGATGACTTGTAGGGATCACGAAGCGGTCCTCGTAATTGGCAATCGCCAGGTAACGGTACATTTCGTCAGCCTGGGCCTTGGTCAGACCTGCTTCCTGCAGTGCACTCAGATCTTCCCTGCCCTCTACAGTTTCAGCGCGCTTGTACAGGCGCATGGCCATGATGCGCTTGAGTGCCCGCACAATCGGCTTTTCGTCACCGGCAGTGAGCAGGTTAGCCAGATATTTGACCGGAATCCGCAGGCTTTCAATCTTCGGCAGTACACCGTCAAACTCGACCTTGCCGGCTTCCGCTGCGGACTGGATCGGGCTCAGGGGCGGCACGTACCAGACCATGGGCAGGGTCCGATATTCCGGGTGCAGCGGCAGGGCCAGTTTCCAATCCACCGCCATCTTGTAGACCGGGCTGCGCTGGGCGGCTTCGATCACGTTCATGGGGATGCCGTCCTTCTTCGCCTGTTCGATCACTGCGGGGTCGTCAGGGTCCAGAAAGATTTCCAGTTGTTTTTCATACAGCTCGTGCTCACCCGGGGTGCTAGCCACCTCCTCAATGCGGTCTGCGTCATACAGCAGAACACCCAGGTAGCGGATACGACCGACACAGGTCTCGGAACACACTGTCGGCATACCCGCTTCAATCCGCGGGTAGCAGAAGATGCACTTCTCGGACTTGCCAGTTTTCCAGTTGAAGTAGATCTTCTTGTACGGGCAGCCGGAAACACACATCCGCCAACCACGGCACTTGTCCTGGTCGATCAGCACGATGCCGTCTTCTTCCCGCTTGTAGATGGCGCCGCTGGGGCAGCTGGCCACGCAGGTGGGGTTCAGGCAGTGCTCGCACAGGCGCGGCAGGTACATCATGAAGGTGTTTTCGAACTCGCCGTAGATATCCGCCTGCACCTGGTCAAAGTTCTTGTCCTTGCGACGCTTGGCGAACTCGGTACCCAGGATTTCTTCCCAGTTGGGGCCCCATTCAATTTTCTGCATCCGCTGGCCCGAGATCAGCGAGCGTGGCCGGGCGACCGGCTGGTGCTTGCTGTCACCTGCGGTGTGCAGATGCTGATAGTCAAAATCGAACGGCTCGTAGTAGTCGTCGATCTGCGGCAGGTCCGGGTTGGCGAAAATGTTCGCCAGAATCCGGAAACGGCCACCGATCTTCGGACGGATCTTGCCGGAGCTACTGCGCATCCAGCCGCCCTTCCACTTGTCCTGGTTCTCCCACTCTTTCGGGTAGCCGATACCAGGTTTGGTTTCGACGTTGTTGAACCAGGCGTATTCCATGCCTTCCCGGCTGGTCCAGACGTTTTTGCAGGTCACTGAACAGGTATGACAGCCAATGCACTTGTCCAGGTTCAGTACCATGCCAACTTGGGAACGGATTTTCATTTTACAGCCTCCTGAACAGTGTCATTGCCTTCGCCGTCGAGCCAGTCGACGTTGTGCATCTTGCGCACCACCACGAACTCATCGCGGTTAGAGCCTACGGTGCCGTAGTAGTTGAAGCCGTAGGAATACTGGGCGTAACCACCGATCATATGGGTCGGTTTCGGGCAGACCCGGGTAACCGAGTTGTGGATGCCGCCACGGGTACCGGTGATCTCGGAACCGGGAATATTCACTATCCGCTCCTGGGCGTGGTACATCATCACCATGCCCGGCATGACCCGCTGGCTGACCACCGCCCGGGCCGCGATGGCACCGTTGGCGTTGAACAGTTCAATCCAGTCGTTATCCTCAATCTGCATCTCTTTGGCATCGTCCTCACTCAGCCATACAATCGGGCCACCGCGGGACAGAGTCAGCATCAGCAGGTTGTCGCTATAGGTGCTGTGGATGCCCCACTTCTGGTGCGGGGTGATCCAGTTCAGCGCCTTCTCCGGGTTACCGTTGCTACGCTGGTTCAGCATGCTGCTGACCGTCTTGGTGTTGATGGGCGGACGGTATACCAACAGGCTCTCACCGAAGGCCCGCATCCACTCGTGGTCCTGATAGAACTGCTGACGACCGGTCAGGGTGCGCCAGGGGATCAGCTCGTGGACGTTGGTGTAACCGGCGTTGTAGGACACGTGCTCGTCTTCCAGGCCAGACCAGGTCGGGCTGGAGATGATCTTGCGCGGCTGCGCCACTATGTCCCGGAAGCGGATCTTTTCGTCTTCCTTGTTAAGGGCCAGATGGGAATGATCCAGACCGGTGAACTCGGATAACGCCGCCCAGGCTTTCACCGCTACCTGGCCATTGGTTTCCGGCGCCAGGCTCAGGATGACTTCCGCCGCATCAATGGCGCTTTCAATCTTCGGACGACCGGCGTTCGCACCCTCGATATGCTTGTGGTTCAGGTCACCAAGGAAGCTTACTTCCTTCTCAGTGTTCCAGTTGATGCCCTTGCCACCGTTACCCAGCTTGTCCAGCGCTGGCCCAAGCGAGGTAAAGCGTGCGTAGGTGTTGGGGTAGTCCCGCTCAACGGTAACGAAGTTGGGCGCGGTCTTGCCCGGGATCAGCTCGCACTCGTCCCGCTTCCAGTCCTTGACATCGAAAGGCTGACCCAGCTCTGCCGGTGCGTCGTGCAGCAGCGGCAGGGTGACCACGTCTTTCTCGACACCCAGGTGACCCTCGGTCGCCTTTGAGAAAGCCTTGGCAATGCCCTTGTAGATGTCCCAGTCACTACGCGCTTCCCAGGCCGGATCGGTGGCGGCAGTCAGCGGGTGAATGAATGGGTGCATGTCAGACGTATTCAGGTCGTTCTTTTCATACCAGGTTGCGGTCGGCAGAACTATGTCGGAATAAAGACACGTCGTGGACATGCGGAAGTCCAGAGTGATCAGCAGGTCGAGCTTGCCTTCCGGCGCCTCGTCGTGCCATTTCACTTCTTTCGGCTTGGCACCGCCTTCTTCACCAAGGTCTTTGCCCTGCAGACCGTTCTTGGTACCCAGCAGGTACTTGAGCATATATTCATGGCCCTTGCCGGAAGAACCCAGCAGGTTGGAGCGCCAGATGAACATATTGCGCGGATGGTTCTGGGGCGCTTCGGGATCTTCGCAGGCGAAGGCCAGGGAGCCGTCTTTCATGGACTGGGCCACGTAGTCCGACACTTCCATTCCAGCTTTTTCAGCTTCTGCAGCAATACCCAGCGGGTTGCGGTTCAACTGCGGCGCAGACGGCAACCAGCCCATGCGCTCGGCACGGACGTTATAATCGATCAGGCTGCCACCGAACCTGGATTTGTCCGCTAGCGGTGACAGAATTTCGTCCACTCCCAGCTTCTCGTAGCGCCACTGGCCGGAATGGGCGTAGAAGAAAGACGTAGAGTTCATGTGGCGCGGCGGGCGCTGCCAGTCCAGGCCAAAGGCCAGCGGCTGCCAGCCGGTCTGCGGGCGCAGTTTTTCCTGACCGACATAGTGGGCCCAGCCGCCACCGCTCTGGCCGATACAGCCACACATGATCAGCATGTTGATCAGGCCACGGTAGTTCATATCCATGTGGTACCAGTGGTTCATACCGGCACCAACGATGACCATGGAGCGGCCCTTGGTCTTGTCAGCGTTGTCGGCAAACTCACGGGCAATGCGGATTACTTTGTCTGCGGGTACGCCAGTGATCTTTTCCTGCCAGGCGGGGGTATAGGGCTTCACTTCGTCGTAGGAAGTAGCGCCATCGTCATCGCCCAGGCCACGGCTGATGCCGTAGTTGGCCACCATCAGGTCATAGACGGTCACCACGCGACCTTCCGCGCCATCAGCCAGCTGAACTTTGCGGCTGCCCAGCTTGTGGGTCAGGGTGTCGCTGATTTCAACGTGCTGGAAGTGATCGTGCTCAATGCCACCGAAGTACGGGAAGGCAACATCAACGACTTCATCGTGCTTCTCAACCATCGACAGCTGCAGTTCCACATCGGACTTGTTAGCAGTCTGCTTCAGGTTCCACTTGCCCTTCTGACCCCAGCGGTAACCGATAGAACCGTTAGGCGCTGTCAGCTCGTTGGTTTTCTGATCAATGGCGATGGTTTTCCACTCGGGGTTGTTCTCTTCCCCCAGGCCATCCACCAGGTCGCTGGCTCGCAGGAAGCGGCCCGGCACATAGCGGCCATCCTCACGCTGCTCCAGCATGACCAGGTACGGCATGTCCGTGTAACGGCGTACGTAATCAGTGAAGTACTCGCTTGGGTTGTCAACGTGGAATTCCTTCAGAATCACATGGCCCATGGCCATACCCAGCGCAGCGTCAGTGCCCTGTTTCGGGTTCATCCATTCGTCAGACAGCTTGGAGACTTCGGCGTAGTCCGGGGTGATAGCAACGGTCTTGGTACCCTTGTAACGCACCTCGGTAAAAAAGTGGGCATCCGGGGTACGGGTCTGGGGTACGTTAGAACCCCAGGCAATGATGTAACCGGAGTTGTACCAGTCGGCGGACTCGGGCACGTCGGTCTGCTCACCCCAGGTCTGCGGGGAAGCCGGCGGCAGGTCGCAGTACCAGTCGTAGAAGCTCATACAGACGCCGCCAATCATCGACAGGTAGCGGCTGCCAGCCGCGTAGGACACCATGGACATGGCCGGAATCGGCGAGAAACCAAGGATGCGGTCCGGGCCGTGCTTTTTGGCAGTGTAAACGTTGGCGGCAGCAATCAGCTCGTTGACTTCGTCCCAGCCGGAACGCACAAATCCGCCCATGCCGCGTCGGGGTTTGTACTCAGCGGTTTTCTTCGGGTCTTCCACGATGGATGCCCAGGCATTCACCGGATCTTTATGCTCAACCTTCGCGGCGCGCCAGAGCTGCATCAGGTGCCTGCGCATCAGTGGGTATTTCAGGCGATTCGCACTGTACATATACCAGGAGTAGCTGGCACCACGGGGGCAGCCTCGGGGCTCGTGGTTGGGCAGATCAGGACGGGTACGGGGATAGTCGGTCTGCTGGGTTTCCCAGGTGACCAGGCCGTTCTTTACGTAAATTTTCCAGCTGCAGGAGCCGGTGCAGTTTACGCCGTGGGTGGAACGCACGATCTTGTCATGCTGCCAGCGCTGGCGGTAGCTGTTTTCCCACTCGCGGCCGACATCGTGGGTTTCACCGTGGCCGTCCGCAAACGGCTCGCGCTTTTTCCTGAAGTAGTTCAGTTTGTCGATCAAATGACTCATGGTCTCTCTCCGCTCTTGCAGTCTGCCGGATCGCTCTTTTGATGCTGTTCTAATTAGCTCCGAATTCGACTCATTTTCTGCCACGAGAGCAATAAAATCAGCGTGGTTACTACTATATAACTCACTCCTACCACTGAGGTGGTAGGACTTTATATCCCCGTATAACGAACTCCCTGCCAACCGCCAAGTGCAGAACTTTAAATCGGAAGGGAGATAGTGCGACGCAGACGAGAGCAACAGTCGGTACAAGCTCCTTTTTTCCAAGTACGGAATTGCCGCCGATCCGATCAAGAGAGTATTCTGCGCTGACTTAACTCATCAAAACCCGAAATATCAGAGGCAGACTAACCATGAGTATCAAAGCCACAATCGGTATCATGACTATTAGTGACCGGGCCAGCTCGGCGGTTTATGACGACCTGTCAGGCCCTGCGATTATCGAAACACTTGACGCCTATTTAACTTCCGAGTGGCAGTCAGAGTACCGGGTAATTCCTGATGAGCGACCGGTGATCGAGGCTACTTTGAAAGAGCTGGCCGATGAAAAGGGGTGTTGCCTGATTGTGACGACCGGCGGCACAGGCCCAGCCACCCGTGACGTAACCCCAGAGGCAACAGAAGCAGTCTGTGATCGAATGATGCCCGGGTTCGGTGAACTGATGCGATTGGAATCTCTCAAATACGTGCCAACAGCAATTCTGTCCCGCCAGACTGCCGGTCTGAGGGGTGATACGCTTATCATAAACTTACCGGGCAAGCCCAAGGCCATCCGACAGTGTCTGGACGCTGTATTTCCCGCAGTGCCTTACTGCATTGATCTTATGAACGGCCCCTATCTGGAATGTGATGAAGCCGTTATTAAACCGTTTCGCCCTAAAACTTGATCTTTTCGCCCATAGCATGTGGACATGCCTGTCGATACGAATTCATTGACTTGACATGAGTCTTTAAACTATACCAATCTACCGAAATTAACGCCGAGCTGCTGAGCCTAAACACCCTTTGGGTACATGGACCGTTAGCCGTGGCTCCAGCCACCGGGTCAGCCTGGAAACGGCCTGACCTCCCGAACTTGGAAAGGTGTGTCATGCTGATAGGCGTCTGTTCGCGTCGGTTTGGTTATCTGCGGCGTTGGGTGTTGCGCATACCCAACCCGGCACCTGGCCATGAGCCTGGGGTGAAGGAAGTGACGCATGACATTTAGCACCATTATTTTGGCCGGTGGCCTGTCATCGCGCATGGGGCAGGACAAGGCGTTGTTGACCACCGGATCCCTATCTTTGCTCCATCACATGCAAGCACTGGCACGCTCCGCTGACAGTGACGACATTCTAGTTAGTCGGAATGCCCCAGGCTTTATTCCTGACAACTTTTCCGGAGGCGGGCCTCTGGCGGGACTTGAAGCCTGCCTGCCCCACTGCCGCCACCTGCGGGTTCTGGTTCTGGCGGTCGACACGCCCCTCCTGAGTACCTCGACGTTACAAAAACTCGTGTCCGCCGCTGAGTCACACCCCGTTTTCGGCAACAACAGCCCCCTGCCCTGCGTTTTGCACAGCAATAAGCTGGTGTCTGATTATGTGCGGTCTCTACTCATGGACCCGAACCAGAAAGCTGCCATGCATCGGGTGCTGGACTTTGCTAATGCCCGCGCCATCGAACTGAAACAGAACGAACTCTTTAACGCCAACACCCCGACTGACTGGCAGCATTGCCGGCAACAACTACAGATCAGGAATCAACATGGGTAAATCCGACACAAGTATTTTTCATCCTTTGACACTGGCGATTCTGACGGTTTCCGACAGGCGCACTCACGAAGACGACACCAGTGGTGATCTGCTGAAAAACCTGGCCACGGAAGCGGGCCATCAGGTTGTTGAACGCAAACTACTGCCAAACAATCGGTACCAGCTGCGCGCTTGTGTCAGCCAGTGGATCGCCGGCAATGAGGTTCAGGTGGTGCTGATCAATGGCGGCACCGGTTTTTCAGAAGGCAACAGCACCGTAGAGGCGCTTCAGCCACTGTTTGACCGCGAGGTGCCTGGATTTGGCGAACTGTTCCGTCAGCTCTCGTATCAACAACTGGGTTCGTCGGCCCTGCAGTCTGGCGCCATTGGCGGACTGGCCAATCAGACGCTGGTGATCGCCGTACCAGGCTCAGGCAACGCCTGCGAACTGGCCTGGCACGAGCTCATCCAACCACAGCTCGACAGTCGCACCCGGCCCTGCAGCTTTTACTCCCATCTCAAGCCCGTAGAGGCGCAAAGGGAAACCAACTTATGCAAGAACTAACTCATCTCGACTCTGGCGGCGCAGCAGCCATGGTTGATGTTTCCGGCAAAACCGCCACCCGACGAGAAGCCCGTGCCGGTGCGGTGATCCAGACCCGACCAGATGTGATCGAGCTGATCGAGCAGGCCCTGATCAAGAAAGGTGATGTGGTGGCTACCGCACGCATCGCCGGCATCATGGCCGCGAAAAAAACCAGTGACCTGATTCCTCTTTGCCATCCTCTGCCCTTAAGCAAGGTCGCCGTTGATTTCCGCCTTTATGCCGACAATGGCCGAATCGAAGTTGAGACACTGTGCGTTGTCACCAGCCAGACCGGCGTGGAGATGGAGGCCCTCACGGCGGCATCCGTTGGGGCACTCACGGTGTACGACATGTGCAAAGCGGTCGACCCCGCCATGAAGATCAGCGATATCCGCCTGCTGGAAAAACAAGGCGGCAAGCGAGGACACTGGCAACGTGAGGATCCAACCGATGCTTGATGTGATATTTTTTGGCTCACTGCGCGAACGGGTAGGCTGTGACCGGATACAGTTCGAAATTGATCAACCAATGACAGTCCAGGCCGTGATTGACACGCTCCTGGCACAGTCAGAGCAATGGCAGCCCCTCGTCAATCGCCGAATGCTCTGTGCTGTGAATCAGGAAGTTGCTAACTTTAACGCCCAGGTTTGTCCCGGAGATGAACTGGCGCTTTTTCCACCAGTAACCGGGGGCTGATGTGGCGATTCGCATTGCTCTCCAGACCGAAGATTTTGACCTTGGCAAGGTACACGCCCGTCTGCGTGACAATCCCCGCTGCGGGGCGCTGGTGACCTTCACCGGTCTGGTGCGTGATCTGGCCGAAGGCGGCCTGAAAGGTCTGACACTGGAACACTACCCCGGCATGACCGAAAAGGCCCTGCACCAAATTGCCGAGGACGCCTGCACCCGCTGGCCAATCGGTGAACTGGAGATTGTTCACCGGGTCGGTCGCCTCGGCCCGAATGAGCAGATCGTGCTGGTGGCCGTCAGCTCCTCGCACCGGGGAGATGCCTTTGCGGCCGCCGAGTTTGTCATGGATTACCTGAAAACCCGGGCGCCTTTCTGGAAGAAAGAACACACTGTCAATGGCGATCACTGGGTAGAGGCACGAGGCAGCGACGACCAGGCTGCCTCCCGCTGGCGACCGATCAACGAGACCGATCACTAATGCGATTTTTGCTGCTGGGCCTGTGCCTGCTCGGTTATACCCAGGTTTTCGCCGGCGAACGCTTGACCATCGCCGCCGCCTCGGACCTGCGCTACGCCCTGGACGACATCGTGGCTGAATACCGCCAGCAGGAACCAGACGCCCGCATTGATGTGGTGTACGGCTCTTCCGGCAAGATGACCAGCCAGATCACCCACGGTGCACCCTACGATCTGTTTTTCTCGGCAGACATCCGCTACCCGCAACAGCTGTTTGAAGCCGGGTTGACCACCTCTGAACCGGTGCCTTATGCCCGTGGCCGAATTGTGCTCTGGAGCACCCGTCTGGATGCTGCCGAACTCACCCTGGAAGACTTGCCCGAACTTGACCTGCAACGCATCGCCATCGCCCAGCCCAGTCATGCACCCTACGGTGCTCGTGCCAAAGAAGCACTGATCTCAGCTGGCGTGTGGGACGCCGTTAAACCCAAGCTCGTTTATGGCGAGAATATCGCCCACACCGCACAGATGGTGCAATCCGGCGCGGCTGATATCGGTATTATTGCGCTGTCTCTCGCGCTGTTTCCGGAGCTGGCCACTGACGGCCACTACCTAATTCCCGAAGAGGGCCATCAGCCGCTGATCCAGGGCTATGTCACCACACAGAAGGCCGTCGACAAGCCACTGGCTGACCGGTTTCGTCGCTATCTGCAGACGCAAGCCGCCCACGGCATTCTGGACAAATACGGCTTCACCCTGGAGTAACCGTCTTGAGCTTCACCCTATCGCCGGCGGACTGGCAGGCCATACTGCTGACCCTGAAACTGTGCAGCCTGACCACCCTGATCCTGCTGATCATTGGCACGCCGCTGGCGTGGTGGCTGGCCTGGGGGCGCAGCCGCCTGCGCACTGCGGTTCAGGCGATTGTCGCTCTCCCCCTGGTACTGCCGCCCACGGTTCTGGGATTTTACCTGCTGATGCTGTTGGGGCCACAGGGCGCGGTCGGCGGAACCCTGAATCAGTTCGGCCTGCCCCACCTGGCCTTCAGCTTTGAAGGCATTCTTGTAGGCTCCGTGCTCTACTCCATGCCCTTTGCCGTACAGCCTCTACAGCAGGCGTTTGTCACCCTGGGCAAACAGCCACTGGAAGTCGCCGCCACCCTGGGCGCCTCGGCCCGCGACCGCTTCGTTCATGTCACCCTGCCTCTGTGCCGTGGCGGTTTTATCGTGGCTGCGACACTCAGCTTCGCTCATACGCTGGGAGAATTCGGCGTTATTCTGATGCTCGGCGGCAGCATTCCCGGTGAAACCCGGGTACTCTCGGTGCTGATCTACGATCATGCCGAAGCAATGAATTATGCCGCCGCCCACAGCCTGTCGCTGGGCATGCTGGTGGCGGCCTTTGTGGTTTTATTTATTGTTTATGGTGCCCAGAAGCGTTTTGATCAGGTGAAGCCATGAGCCTGACCCTGGATTTCAGGCTGCCACGGGAGCAGTTCACCCTGAACGCGAACGTGAGTCTCCAGTCCCGGGGCGTGCATGCGCTGTTCGGCCGCTCCGGATGTGGCAAAACCAGTCTGTTACGGGCCATTGCCGGACTCGAGCCGGACTGCCAGGGTCAAATCAGCTTTAATGACCACCACTGGCTGAACGGCAAAAAAAGTCTGCCGCCCGAACACCGGCGGCTGGCGATGGTATTCCAGCAACCGGGCCTACTACCCCATCTTGGCGTTCGTGACAACCTGCTGTTCGGCTATAAACGTACGCCACCGGCCCGGCGCCACATGGACCCGGATGACGTTATCAAGATGCTGGATCTGTCGGCGCTGCTCACGCTGCGAACCAGCCAGCTATCCGGCGGCCAGGCACAACGGGTGGCACTGGGGCGAGCGCTGTTGCGCAGCCCCGAGCTGTTGTTGCTGGACGAACCCCTGGCGGCGCTGGACCACGCTGGTAAAGCCGAAATCCTGCCCTACCTGCTGAGGATGATCCGCCATAGCCGCATCCCGGTCCTCTTTGTCAGCCATCATCTGGACGAAGTGGTGCAGTTTGCCGATCAGCTGATCCTGATGGAGCAGGGACAGATTGTCAGTGCCGGGCCATTGCAGTCACAGTTGAGCCGCCCGGAGTTCGCCCGCTTTGGTGCCCTGTCAGTGCTGGCGTGCCGCATCTGTCACAACGAGGGTGCGATGCTGGAACTGGCCCTGGGCCAGCAGCGCATGAAGGTACCCGCGCTGCCGTTGAACGGAACCGAATGTCGCCTGCGCGTGCAGGCCCGGGATGTCAGCCTGAGCCTGAACCGACTGCAGGACAGTAGCATCAGCAACCAGCTGGAAAGCCGGATTGAGGCGATCAGTCCCGCGCCCCATGAGGCGGAAGTACTGATACGGCTAAACGTGGAAGGACAGCCGCTGCAGGCACTGATTACCCGAAATTCGCAACAGCGGCTTCAATTAGAGGAAGGTATGCGGGTGTTTGCCCAGATCAAAGCGGTGGCGATCCACTGAAACCACCACCCGGCTTCTCAGCCTAACAGCGCATCAAAGGGACGGATCTGAATTCTCGCACCAACCGACTGACTCTCCGCTTCCTGGGGTAGTAATATAAAACAATTAGCGCGGGACACCGAGGTCAGCATGCCCGAACTTTGCGGGCCGGAAGGCTTCACTTTCAGCACACCGGCTTCCTGCCAGAACACACCGCGCTGAAAATCCATCCGCCCCGGCTGCTTGCGCACCGGCTCAGCCAACTCGGCAGTGAAAGTCTCGGGCTCGGCCGGCGCTTCACCCGCCATCCGGCGCAGCACTGGCTGCACCAGCTGGTCCAGGGTGACCACTGCCGCCACGGGATTGCCCGGCAGGCCAAAGAACCAACCGTCTCCAAGCTTGCCAAAGGCAAAGGGTTTGCCGGGCTTCATAGCCACTTTCCAGAAGTTTACCTCCCCCAGCCGGTTCAACACCTGACGGGTGTAGTCGGTATCACCCACGGACACACCGGCGCTGGTCAGCAGCAGATCGGCCGTCTTCATGGCCCGCTGGAACGCTGCTTCAATCTCCTCGGGTTTGTCCGGCAACAGCCCCAGGTCAACAATCTCTACACCCAGTCGGCTCAGCATTGCTCTGAGCACATAGCGGTTGCTGTCGTAGATCTGCCCGGCGGCCAGCGGCTGCCCCGGCAGCGCCAGCTCATCACCGCAAGAAAGCACTGCGACCCGAAGCCGTTCATACACCGGCACCTCGGCAATGCCCAGCGAAGCCAGCAAGCCGATATCCACGCTTTTCAGGCGGCTGCCGGCATTCAGTACACAAGCACCCTCGGCAATGTCTTCACCGGCCAGACGCACGTTCTCGCCAGCCCCAGGGCATTTCAGCAGACGCACGCCCTGCTCTTCAATGGCCATGTTTTCCTGCATAACTACGGCATCGGCGCCGGCTGGCAGCACTGCACCGGTCATGATGCGGATGCAGCTGTCCGGCACCAGTTCCCCGTCGAACGGATGGCCCGCCAGCGATTGCCCCTGCAGCGGCAATAACTGCCCCTCTTTCAGGCCAGCGCTGCTCACGGCATAGCCATCCATTGCCGAGTTGGTATGGGCAGGGACATTCAGGCCGGAGACCATGTCCTCGGCCAGCACCCGCCCCAGGGCCTGATCCAGAGGAATAGACTCAATCCGACCAATGGGCTGAACCTGCTCCAGCATGTTTTCCTGGGCATCTGTAAAGGGCTTGAGTACCGGTTTATTCATGCAATATCTCCATCATGGTCGAATCACCAGATAACTTAATCGCCCGGCGCGGACAATGCACACGGGCACTAAACGAATTCAGAAAATTTCCGACAGGAGGTTAGGTAAGCGGGAAGGTCTCGCCACCATCAGCACCACCATGGCAAAGTTGCACCCATTCCAGCTTTTGAGCAACTTGAGTAAAAACCTTGCATTGGCAGATAGCTTAATTGCAAATCTCAATCAACTGCTTTGTAGCTAGACGTGAAGCCACCTGACACTTGGGTAACGGCAATTTGACTTCCTGCTCCCAGCGGCTTGAGTCCTCCCCATGGATATATCACCCGGCACATTCATGCATTAGCAGTATTTGTTATATTATGCTAAAAGGACGAACCGGAAAAATCGCTCCCCCGTTGTGGGTATAATTTCATATATGGGTTTTTCTTTGATTCAACTCAATCCGTTGCGCGCAGGAATTTTCTTGTTTGCTGCTCACGCCGACCTTGATCAGTTTTAACCGCAGGTTGCTGGCGCTCCGAGGCATGAGCAAAGCAACAGCGTTATGTTGACAGAGGGGGTGACAGAGAACTCTTGCAAACAGGCTAAAGCTTGACCAGAATAAAAGTAATTAATTAATTACTTTCTTTGGGAACGCCATGCCTGTTAGCGCCAAACGCACCTACCAAAGCACAGAGCTCCGCCAGTCCACCACCATCGAGGCGGTCGTCCAGCTGTGTGCGGAACAAGATCCGGCCACTCTCACCACCGCGCGGATTGCGGACGAAGTTGGGCTGTCACAAGGCGCCCTGTTCAAACACTTCCCCAACAAGAACAGACTTTGGGAGTCAGTAGCCTGCTGGGTCTCAGAACAGCTCACCAGGCAAGTCTTCAGTGCTGCCGACGAGCATCAGCAGGCAGACCAGGCACTGGAAGCTATGTTCCTCGCACACGTGGATTTTATCGTCCGGCACCCGGGCATTCCGCGTCTCATGCTCGGAGAGTTGCAAAAGCCGGGTAACGGCCCAGCCAAATCCATTATCCGCCAGACTCTCGCACGCTACCGAAAGAAGGTGGTCGAACTGCTGAACCAGGGCATCCAACAGCGACACATCGCTTCCGGCATCGATACTGAAGCGGCAGCGGTGTTGTATCTCGGAGCCATTCAGGGGTTGGTAGTTCAGGGGATGATCAGTGGCGAGATCAATGCCCTCCAGCAAACCGCACCCCGGATCTTCAGACTTTACAACGCCAGCCTTCAGGAGATACCCGATGAGCCGGAAAAATAAACTGACGCTTGTTCTGGCCCTGATCGCCGGCATTGCCTTTGTTGTCATCATGGTCAAGCTGAAACAGCCACCGGAGCGGGCCGAGTCGCAAACAGCGGCGACACCCGTGCAGACAATGGAGATCATACCAAGGCCATTCAGCACCGAGGCCCGGGGTTATGGCCAGGTGCTCCCTGCCCAAAGCTGGAATGCCGTGGCCAATGTGGGTGGACGGGTTATCTGGAAACACCCGAAGCTGGAGAGCGGCAACATGATCGCCGAGGGCACTCGGCTGCTTGAGATCGACCCCACCCGCTATGAACTGGCCGAAGCCTCTGCCAGGGCGGACTTGGCAGGCATTGAAGCCGAACTGCGCCAATTGGCGCAAGAAGAGCGCAATACCAGAGAATTATTGAAGCTGGAAAAACGCCGGCTGGATCTGGCAAGGCGGGAGCTGGAACGGGCCAAGACCCTGAGCGAACGGGGCGCCCTGTCCCAGACCCGATACGACGAGCAACAGCGGGTTACGCTGCAACAGGAACAGGCGGTCCAGAGCCTGAGAAACCAACAAAACCTGATTCCGGCCAGGCGGGAGACACTGGAAGCTCGCATGGCCAGAACAGAATCGGCGCTGGCCAGTGCCCGGGAAGATCTGGAAGACACCCGTTTTGATGCGCCCTGGGATATGCGGGTGCATCAGGCCGACATCGACACCGGCCAGCACATCAGCCCGGGCCAGAGCCTGTTCATAGCCGACGATATCACCCGAGCCGAGGCCAAGATACAGCTGGAAGTATCGGAGTTACGCCGGGTGTTGTCGCAACTGTCGGGCGACAGCCTGCCAGGCACATCCTCCAGCTTTACCGACTTTCATGAACAATTACCCCTTGGCGATCTCCACATCCGGATAACGCCCACCAATGTGCCGGATGCCCACTGGCCCGGCAAGCTTACCCGCGTGACCAGCAGCCTTGACCCGGCCACGCGCACGGTTCAGGCAGTAATCTCCGTGGAAGAACCTTATCGCAACGCCAATCCACCGACCCGCCCGCCGCTGGTGCGCAACATGTTCGTTCAAGCCAGCATTGCCGCGACGACGCCTGAGCCGGTTATCGTGATTCCGGCCAGTGCTGTACACCAGGGCGTGGTGTATCTCGCCGATGACAACAATCGCCTGCAGCGCCAGGAGGTCGCCGTTGACTGGCAACAAGGCGACCTGACCGTGATCGCCGAAGGCCTGAAGCCCGGGGATCGACTGGTTCTGCATGACCTGGTGCCAGCCATCACCGGCACTCTGCTGGCTCCGCAAACCGAGGAAGCCACCGGAGACAGTGAACAACAACCTGCCCCGGGAGATCAGTCATGATCCGCTGGTTCGCCGGGCACCCCACGGCAGGCAACCTGCTGCTGATTCTGATTCTGGCGGTCGGGCTTTTTGCCGCCCCCAATCTGACCCGGGAGACCTTTCCGGACTACCTGCCGCCGGAAGTCAGCATAACTATGGAATATCGCGGCGCCACGGCAGCGGATGTGGAAGAAGCCATCTGTCAGCGCCTGAGTGAAGCCCTGCAACGGGTAGACTACATGCAGGAAATCAGCTGCACGGCACGGGACAATCAGGCTCAGACCATTGCCAGCATGGAGCCCAGAGGCGACATGGGGCGCTTTCTGGACGACATCCGCACCGAGATCGAAGCCCTGACCGACTTGCCGGAAGAAGCCGAAGATCCGATCATTCGCGAGCTGTACCGTACCAGTCTGGTAGCGGCCATCGCAGTCTATGGGCCCATGAGCTTCTCTCACCTGGAGGCCTACACCAGCCAGCTGGAAGACCGTCTGTTCGCCATGGACGGAGTGGCTGATGTGATTCCAGTGGGCCTGTCCCAGCGTCAGTGGCACATCGAAGTGTCCCGAGATCTGCTGCGCCAGTATGGCCTGGTCGTGCGCGACATCGCCAAGGCCATCAACAGCCAGAACCTGGACATGCCCCTGGGCACCATTGAAACCGACAGCCAGGACATCCAGCTGCGGTTTGTGGATGAACGCCGTTCCCTGCAGGCTCTGGCCGAGCTGCCCGTTATCGGCGGCGAAGCCGGTGCTGTACTGACGCTGGGCGATATTGCCACCATCACCGAGGCCCACGAACGGGAGGAGGAACGGGTGGACTTCAACGGCCAGCGCGCCATCGTTCTGGAGATCCACAAAAACCGACACGACGATGCCCTGCGGGTGATGGATTCCCTGGAAGCCTTTATCAACGAGGAAAAAGCCCGCCGTGGCGGCAATGTAGAGCTGGAAATCACCCAGAACATGACCTCCATCGTCGAAGATCGCCTAAAGATGCTGGTCGGCAACGGTATTACCGGTTTGCTGCTGGTAGGTTTGGTGATGGCCCTGTTCTTCCGCCCCCGCCTTGCCTTCTGGGCGCTGTTCGGCCTGCCGGCCGCCTTTGCCGGTGCCTTTGTAGTGATGGCCATCACCGGTCTGTCTCTGAACATGATTACCCTGGTAGCCCTGTTGATGGCAATCGGCATTGTGATGGACGACTCCGTGGTGATCACCGATAACATTGCCCGGTGGCAGGCCCACGGCAACTCGCCGCTGGAAGCTGCCACCAAGGGCGCGCAGGAGATCCTGCCGGGCGTGCTGTCGTCCTTCCTGACCACCGTTTCCGTGTTTATCCCGCTGGCGTTTCTGGCCGGGGAGCTGGGGGCGGTGCTGGAGGTGCTGCCGGTTGTGCTGATTGCCGCACTGGCCGCCTCGCTGATTGAGGCCTTCTGGATACTGCCCCATCACCTTAAAATCGGACTGGACGAAAAGCGCGAGAAAGCCCCTTCCCACTTTCGCACTGCCTTCGACAACGGCTTTGAAAAAGCCCGGGAGCAAGTCGGGCGTCTGGCAGACGGTGCCATCCGTTTCCGATATGGCGTGCTGGCCGCCATGCTGCTGATACTGCTGGGTTCGGTGGGGCTGATGGCCGGCGGCCATGTACGCATGGAGGCCATGCCGGAAATCGAAGGCGACGTGCTTGAAGCCCGGGTACTGATGCCACAGGGGACGCCACTGCACCAGACCCAGGCCATTACCCAACACATCACTTCCGCCATGCTGCAGCTTAATGACAAATACACACCAGACCAGCCCGACCAGCAACCCTTGGTGCAAAACATCCAGACCAGGTTCAACCAGCACGCTGGAGCGGGCGAAAAAGGCGCCCATGTGGCCACCGTGATGGCTGATTTGCTGACGGCGGAGCTGCGTACGGTGGATCTCGCCACCCTCACCGATCGCTGGTATCAGGAAATCGGTGAGATTCCGGGGGTGATTGCCCTCAATATACAGGAGCCCGGATTCGGGCCCGCCGGTATTCCCATTGAAGTGCGCCTGCAGGGTAGCAACCTGGATGAGTTGAAAGCTGCGGCCCGGTATCTGGGTGATGAAGTTGCCAGTTATAACGGCACTTTCAACGTGCTGGATGATCTTCGTCCGGGCAAGCCACAGCGCACCCTAAGCCTGAACGACCGCGCCCTGTCCCTCGGTTTGACGGCATCCGAAGTGGCCAGCCAGATCCGATCCGGACTGCTCGGGGATATTGTCGATACGGTGCAGATTGGTGACCAGCACATCGAAATTCTGGTGCGCCAGACCAGTGCCGAGCGCAACACTCGACAGTTTCTGGAAGATACCGTGATCACCACTGGCAAAGGCAGGATGGTGCCGCTGCGGGAGGTTGCGGATATTACCGAGGAACGCCAATGGGCGCAGGTTACGCGGGTTGACGGCCTGCGCACGGTTACCGTGTCTGCCGATGTAAACGGCCAGACAACCAACGCCGATGCCATCGTGACGGATTTGCAGAGCCAGGTGTTTCCAAAACTTCAGGAACAATGGCCTGAAATCAGCCTGCAAGTGGAAGGCCAGACCGCCCGTTCCCGGGAAACCGGCCAGTCCATTGCCCGGGGGCTGCTGATCGGCCTGCTGGGAATCTTCCTGATCCTGTCGTTCCAGTTCCGCAGTTACCTGGAGCCGATTATCGTAATGCTGACGATCCCGGTGGCGCTTATGGGTGCGGTGTGGGGCCACCTGATCATGGGCTACAACCTGTCGATGCCTTCACTGATCGGTGCCGCCTCACTGGCCGGCATTGTGGTGAACAATGCCATCCTGCTGGTGCAGTTCATCAAGAGCTACCGGCAACAGGGCATGAGCGCCCGGGAAGCTGCCGGTGCCGCCAGCCGGGCCCGCTTCCGGGCGATCCTGATTACCACCAGCACAACGGTCGCAGGCCTGCTGCCTCTATTGGCCGAAACCAGCACCCAGGCCATGGCGGTGATTCCACTGGTGATTTCTGTGGTGTTCGGCTTGCTGGTCTCTATAGTACTGATACTGCTGGCACTACCGGCACTCTACGCCATTCTCGAAGATCTGGGCTGGACAAAAAACCCGGCCCTGAAAAAGCCTGGCGATACTGCTATGGTCAGGTAAACATACAAGCAAAAGGAATCATTTTATGGCTTCTACAACAGGCAAATACATGGCTACGTTTTTACTCGGGCTAGCGGTATCTACCAGCTCGCTGGCGGCCGAACCTGTCACTCCAAAACTGACGGACAAGCTGAGCAGGCTGCTGCAGGAAGAAATGCGCTCGGTACAAACCGCCATGGGTACCATTCATTCCGGGATGGTCATGGGGCAGCACGAAGCTGTGGCAACAAACGCCCAAAAAATCCATGACAGCTTCATCCTGCAACAAAAGCTGACCGACCAGGATAGAAAAGACCTGATGTCAGCCGTTCCGAAGGGGTTTATCAAGCTGGATAAGGAATTTCACAAGCTTGCTGCTTCTCTGGCGGAAGCCGGTAAAAATCAAAATACCGCCGAGCAACGAGAAATCTTTGATAAAATGACCGGCAACTGCATCCAGTGCCATAGTCAGTATGTTTCTGATCGTTTTCCCGGCGTCAACACCCTCGGGAAGTGACCGCGAGACCGCCTGATACCTTCATCAGGCGGTCACAGAGGGCAGTTTTATCCTGCCACACTCAGAGGCGGGAATCGGCTTGCTGAAGTAGTAGCCCTGAAAGGCATCACAGTCGTTGGTAAGGAGAAGTTCAAGCTCTTCTCTGCCTTCCACTCCCTCTGCGATTGTTTTCAAACCCAGCGAATGCGCCATTGCAATAATCGCCTTTACAAGGCCCTGTTTTTGGGGGTCGATATGGACGTCTCGCACGAAGCTCAGGTCAATTTTCAAATGATCGATCGGGAATTCTCTCAGATAGGCCAGGCTTGAATACCCGGTACCAAAATCATCAATAGCCAGCCGAAACCCCATAGCTCTCAGTTCTCGGAGCGTCTTCAGGGTATTTTCCATATCAACGATTGCGGCATGCTCGGTTATCTCCAATTCTATCAGGCTGGAAGGCACCCCGGAGGACTCAACAATAGCTCGCAGATCGTCAACAAATTCCGACCGGGAGAAAAGCGCCGCTGAAACGTTGATCGCAACGGGTAAAACCTGTGTCTGTGGCTCTTTTAACCATTGGGCCAACTGGGCGACAGCTGCCTTCATTACCCAACGATCAACCTCAACAATTTGCCCGCTGTCTTCCGCTGCCGGAATGAACTCGCCAGGAGACACCATTCCGGTCTCCGGATTATTCCACCGGACCAAGGCTTCGTATCCAACCGCCCGAAAGCGACCATCCGCAGAACGCTCAACTTTCGGTTGGTACAACAGGAACAGTTCATCTTCAGTAATGGCTTTTTGCAATGCTGGTTTCAGAGCAACCCGGAACTGCACCTTATCTTGCATGGATTTAGCAAAAAAACTGACCCGGCCACGCCCCTCATTTTTTGCGTGATACATGGCTGTGTCGGCCGCCTGTATCAGCTCACCTAACGTATCTCCATCCAGAAAAAGCACCGCGACACCCACACTCGCCCCCACATGCAGCTGAGCACCCTCAATATCAAACACCGGTTTTATTGCATCTATCAGCTGCCGAGCCAGCTGGCCAGCTTCTTTCGCGCCGCCCTGCATCAGAAGAATGAATTCATCCCCACCAAATCGACACAGAGTGTCTGCTTTTCTCACGTGGAGCTTCAGTCTTTCACATACGGCTTTGAGCAATTCATCGCCATAGTAATGGCCCAGCGCATCATTTACCTGTTTAAAATCATCCAGATCAATAAACAGAAGTGACCAGACGCCCCTCGTCTCCCGGGCATGGACAAAAGCTTCAGAAAAACGCTCCTTCAGCAATACTCTGTTGGGCAGTCCGGTCAGCGGGTCATAGTTGGCCAGAGTCTGGATCCTTTCTTCAGCTTCGTTGTAAATCGAAGCGTCTTCCATAATGGATATGTAGTGTTCTGGCTTACCGTTGTCCGCAAACACGGCGGAGATTGTCCCTCGCTGCAGGTAATATTCGCCGTTTTTCCGCTTGTTCCAGAATTGGCCAGACCAAAAGCCTTTGGCTCGTAGTTGCTTGAACAGATCTTCGTAGAAATGCCGGTTCTGCTTGCCGGAATTCAGGATTCGAGGGTTGTTACCCACGGCCTCACCGCGGGCGTAGCCTGTAATGCGGGTAAACGCCGGGTTAACGTTCAGAATCGTGCCTTTTGAGTCCGCGATGATGATCGACTCCTGGCTGTGCTGAAACACTTCAGCCACTTGCTTCAAATACGCCAGGGAATGGCTTCGCTCTCTGTCCAGCACACCCATGTGCCATACAACAGCACTACTTATACAAAGAAAGACCGCTAACGCGAGCCCGCTTTCCCGCAGTTCATCCGGACTGGAAGAGGCAATCGCATCAGCCGTATAGCTCGCGAGCCCAACAAGCAACAACACAAAAAGGCTCTGGTAAAGCGGGTAGCGCACAGACGCTACCAAGAGAACCGGCAGCAAAAAGTAACTGTAACTGGGTAACTCTGGCCCTGGCGGGTTGGCCACAGAGAAGAACACCAGCGCGGCAATAACAGCACCAAAAGCAAATAAAGGGAAGTGACCATCAAAAAATTCATCACTGAAGCCGCTATCTGATTCGTATTGCTCGATAAGAAACAGTATGGCCGGGGCGACTAGTGCAATGGAGGTAAAACGTGAGACGGACCACCAGAGAAAATCATTTCCGAAGGTTTTCCAGTCTGCCGGGCCGTTCAGATAAAGAGACAGCAAGACCACAAGGAATGAAGAAATCAAGGCCGGAAACAGTGCGGCAGCCCAGGAAAACCAGATCACTTTCTTCTGTGTGTCTGGCAGATCACGATTCAAGCCGGCAAAACACAGGAAGAGGTATCCAAGCCATCCTTGTAGAATAAGAGTCGATGTCATCGTCAGGGAGGCGATGATCGGTTGCCCGGCCAGCACCGTCTTTAGCAACCAGTCAGAACCGAAAACCAGGATGGTGAAGATAACCAGCAATCGAGTAGATTCCAGGCGCCGCGCTATATCCAGCAGGGCAACCAGTAACAGCCCTCCATTGAAAAAAAACGTCAACAGACTGAAGTGCTCACCCGAAATCAGATACTGGAACGACGTTACCGTCACATAAATGCACAACCACACCCGGATCACGCCGGGAAAATGTGCGTACCAACGTTGCATGCACGGCACGTCCTTACTCATCGATTCTCCTAAGCTGTGATATTACAGCGACAACCAGGATCTATTATGAATCGTATCTATTATGAATCCTATCTATTCAGGAACTCCCTTTTTGCAGATCCATCCCCGGCCTGCCATACCAGTAACCGTTGCAAGGAGGCGCTTCTACCAGTTGTAGCGGGTCAGTATCGGGAGCTTCCCCTCGCCGAACCTGGTCAAAACGTTTGACCACTTCGCCCATCCCTTGATGCTCCGGGCTCAGGCGCACGGTGGAAACCCCCATCTGCTCCATATCCGGCAGTTCCCGCATAAGATCGTAGCGCGAGCCAGATAGCGTCGAAATGCCATTCAGGCGGAACAGTTCCTGGTTTTCCCGGGAACGCAGCTCCATCCCGTCCGGATGCTCCAGGCAGCGGAACTGACAGTTGTCCTTGGGCAGGTTGTAATGGCGGGCGGTAAAACAGCGGGACGACCAGGCCAGGGGCAGGAAACCCCAGGAGAACACTTCCGCCGGCAAGTCCAGATCTTCGTGTTTCAGTTCAGCAATCAGCTGCTCGAGTGTTTCCTTGCCCAGTTCCACCGGAAGGTTCCAGCCCTGCAATCCCTGTTTCGCAAGAATTTTCAGGGTAGCGGTGTTGTAGATATTCATTGAGGGGCCGGTAATGAACGGGATGCGGTTGCGAATGGCCACCTGCAGAGCGCTCTGGTCATTCGCTTCCACCAGAAACTCGTCCTGCTCGCAGAACTTGCGCAGGCGGCGCAGGTCCGCTTCCGACTCGATCAGCGTGAGCGTGGACAGCACCACGTTCTTGCCACAGGCCTTCAGATCCCGCGCCAGATCCAGCCAGTCGTCCGGTTTCAGTTCCCGACGACGGGAGCACACCACCTCACCCAGATAAATGGTGTCCACTGGCCATTCCGCAGCCTCGCCATAGAAGTCGAAAACGGACTGCCTGCTCCAGAACCACAGGATCGGGCCAAGAGAGAGCTTCATCATAAACGGTACACCTTATTTCCACTTGCGATGATAAGCGCCGATGGTGGTCAATCCACCTTCGGAAAGTCCCGACAGCGTGTGATGCCACGCGCTGTCCACGGCAAAGTGCTCAGCATCAGCCTGCACTCTGTCCAGCGCCTGGCGCCAGGTACGGGCAACATCGGCAATGTAGGCGGGGCTGCGTTGGCGGCCTTCAATTTTTACGGCGCTGATGCCCAGTTCCTGCAATTCTGGCAGCAAGTCCATGGTGTTCAGGCTGACCGGCTCTTCAATGGCGTGATACACACTGCCTTCAACGTCGAAGCGGCCTTTGCACAAGGTGGGATAACCGGCCGACTCGCCCTGACCATACCGATCAATCAATACATCGTTCAGGCGCGATTCCAGCCCCTGCGGTGTTTCCTGCCAACGCACGGCCTTGGCCGGCGAGCAGGCACCCCGGGTGTTGGGAGATTCATCGGTCAGGTAGGAGGACAGGTAACAGCGCCCTTCGGCCATGATGCAAAGACTGCCGAACGCAAAAACTTCCAGCTCCACCGGGCTGTGTCTGGCCACGCCCCGTACCTGGTCCAATGACAGCACACGGGGAAGAACCGCCCGGCGGATATCGAAGTTGTCCTTGTAGAACGCCAGGGCTTCGTAACTGGTGGCCGAGCCCTGAACGGACAGGTGCCGGGGTGTATCCGGGTATTTGTTGGCGGCGTAATCCAGCAGGCCCATGTCAGCCAGGATGATGGCGTCCACACCCAGGCTCGCGGCATGGTCAACCGCCCCCTTCCACTGCTCCCAGCCGTCTGGTTGCGGGTAGGTGTTAATGGCGCAGAATACCCGACTGCCTCTGGCATGGGCGTATTCGATGCCTTCGCGGGCGCGTTTGTCGTTGAAGTTCAGGCCGGCAAACTGGCGGGCATTGGTGCTGTCGCGGAAGCCGATGTAAACGGCATCGGCACCGTTATCCACTGCTTTTTTCAGAGCCGGCAGACTGCCGGCGGGGCACACAAGTTCCATGGCACTCTCCAGAGGAAGCATATCGGCACCATAACCAGAGGCCGCCCCACACACCTTGACCTTTATCAGCACAGCCATCGAAAGCTGGTAATACCTACAACTACAAAGAGGTACTCTACGTACTACCCCTGACCCACCCTGAAAACCTCACGGAATCAGCCGATTAACATTTTACTTACAATGCGTTACGAAAAATCCTCTACCTAAACACTTACCCCAATCCGCCGATACCCCACTCATCTGCACTTGGTCATAATCGCCAGCCTATCTACCCAAGAGGCTCAGGCATGAATCTCATCAACAATCTGTCGATGCGCGGAAAACTGATCACACTGGTGCTTCCCCCGCTTATCGCTCTCATTCTGTTTGCGGCGCAAAACATCACCGACACGGCCGGTGAACTGAAAAGCATGCAGCAACTGCAAGACATGGTCCGGCTTGCAGAAGTTGGCGACCCCGTGGTCGAGCAACTGCAAAAAGAACGGGGTCGTTCTGCTGTTTTGCTGGCCAGCGGTGCCGGTTCTGATGCGGCCCGCCAGGCAGCTCAGGCGTTGCAGTCCCAACGAGAGGCCACCGACCGTGCTGTGTCCAGCTACCGCTCTGAGCTCGAAAACCTGCTTGCGGACTCTACCTTTGACGGTGTGGTTCAGAGCAGCATCGAACGCTTTGAGCAACACACCAAGAGCCTGCCTGCTCTGCGACAGCAGATCGACAACCGCAATATCGCGGCACCGGAATCCGGCGGTCGATATACCGAAGTTATCATGGAGATTGTAAACCGGGTCCCGCTGCTTATACGCCGGGCCACCGACCCCGAACTTACCCGTCAGCTCAATGCCTACTTTGCGCTTGCAGAAGCGGGCGAAATGTCAGGGCGTGAGCGAGCTGCCGGCGCCAGCCTGATTCGAAGTGGAAACTTTAATCTGCCCCGCCTGGGCCAGATTACGTCGTTGGCCGGTCGTCAGGATGCTTACCTCCATTCAGCCCTGACCCTGCTGTCAGCCGAAGGCAGCGTCCGCGAAAAGCTTGAAGCCTTCCTGAGCACTCCGGAAAACCGGGCACTGCTGGAGCAGAGAGAAACACTGCTCAGCAGCGCTGCGGGCATGTACGCACTGGAAGCAGCCGAGTGGTTTTCAGCATCAACCACACGGATTGAGGCCATGAACAGCATCGGAGGTCAGATGCTGGAGCAGGTAGACAGCATGGCCGAACAGGCGGTTTCCCGCGCGCGCAACAGTCTGATTACCGTCTCGACCATAGCGGCTGCCGCTACAGCTCTGGTAATCATCCTGATGCTCGTGATCATCCATGCCATTCATTGTCAGGTACATACCCTGCGCAGCAAACTGCATGAGGCCATGGACAACAAAGATCTGAGCCTCGAGATTCCGGTGACCAGCAAGGATGAAATCGGCACCATTGCCGAGGCTATCAACCAGCTGTTCTCACACTTCAGCGTCGCACTGCTGCAGATTGACCGTTCCAGCGTCCAACTGGCCACGGCGACTGAGGAAACCAGCAGTACCGCTACCCAGAACGCCAGCCAGCTTAAAAAACAGCAGCAACAGATCGAACAGGTGGCTGCCGCTACTGAGGAAATGTCGTCCACCTCAGAGGAAATTTCCCAGAACACCCAGGAAGTCGCCGATGCCGCCAGCCGCGCCATGGAAAAAAGCCAGACCGGCGAGCGTGTGTTACACTCAAGCGTGTCTCAGATTCGCTCTCTGGCCGAATCAGTTCAGGAGGTCAATCAAGTCATTGAAGAGCTTGAAAAACGCAGCGGCTCTATCAGTGATGTAGTGGATGTCATCCGCAAGGTTGCGGACCAGACCAACCTGTTGGCGCTGAACGCAGCGATTGAGGCAGCCCGTGCCGGTGAACACGGGCGAGGATTTGCAGTAGTGGCAGATGAGGTTCGTACCCTCGCTCAACAGACTCATGAGTCCACTACCCAGATAGAAGAAATCATCAACGGCTTCAAGGACATCACTGGCAGCGCCAGCCGCTCCGTTGTCTCAAGCCACACACTGGCTAACGAAACCAGTGAACAGGCTTCAGAGATGGAGAAAACCTTTGCTGAAATCCTGACTGACGTAAACGGGATTTCAGACATGGCCACCCAGATTGCCACTGCCTCGGAAGAGCAGGTAGCGGTGACCCGGGAACTGGCCACCAGCATGGAATCTGTCAGTGAAGTTGCTATGCTGTCCCTGACTGGGTCGCAGGAGATCACGGAAGTAACCCAAGAGCAGGCACGGCTTGCTCGAGAGCTACAGGATCTGGCTAACGAATTCAAGGTTAATGACCATAATGCATGAGGCCGGATAACCAAGCTTGAACGACTCGACTCCCTGGCTAACCAAAGCTCTCAGAAAGTTTGACCGATTTCCCCTGTCAGTCCGCTTTCTGCTCGCATTCACACCACTGGTGGTTGCCGTGGTGTGGATGACATTCTTCAGTGCGGCAGATCGCTATCAGGTCACCCGCGATCTCGAACGGCTGGAAAGACACACATCGCTGGCTGTAGAGGCCGGGAACCTGGTTGGCCAGTTACAGCGCGAACGCAGCACCAGCATCACGCTCCTTGAGAGCGACAACCCGGCCAAGCTCCGGGAATATCTACGCGAAGCCCGGACCGCCACCGACAATCACCTTACCTCGCTCCGGGTGCAACTCGATCAGCCCATGCCCCGGAGTGCCAGCTCCTCCTATTTAAGTGATCTGAGAACGCTCAGCCACTCATTATACGAGCTGGCAGACATTCGGTCCGGGATTGATCAGGAAACAACCACTTCTGACAAAACAGATCAATACTTCACCAGTCGGATCGAACAGCTCAACAACCTGATCGGCCGCCTGTCAGCAATGACAGAGCACAACCAGATCGGGCGCAAGCTCAATGCCTATTTTATTCTCAACCGTCTCAAGGAGTTACTCGGCCAGGAGCGCCTGATCATTGCCCGGGCCATTATCTCCCATGAACTGACAGACCCGCAGCAGCAACAGCTGGTGGCCCTGGCAGCCAAACAACAGACCGTGTTAACGGGCTATCGCAGCCAGATCGATAACAGTGCCAGCTATGCAGACCTGACGCTCGAATCGCCGATAACGGCATTACGCAACCGGCTGATCAACAGTTCCGAGCCCTCAACGCTTTTGCAGGAAACGCGCCCCGAAGAATGGTTTGTTCAGCAGTCTGACAGAGCCAGGCTACTTACCCGCCTGGAGACCGGACTCGCCGAGACCATTCGCGGTGAAACGGACCAGCTTCTGGCCTCGGCCCGGGAAGAGCTCTGGCGCTATCTACTCATTTCACCACTGACGCTGCTGGCCTGCCTTACCTTTGCGGTACTGATTTTCCAGCAAACACAGTTTAGGTTCCTGCTGACCAAAGCCGTGTTCGAGCACACCCATGACCGGATTACCGTAACCGACAGCCGGGCCAACATTATCGAAGTGAACGACGCCTTCACCCGAAACACCGGTTACTCCCGCCAGGAGGTTCTGGGCCACAATCCGAACATGCTTCAGTCCGGCCGGCAGGGCCCGGAGTTCTACAAGCAGCTCTGGCAGGAACTGAAAACCACCGGCAAGTGGCAGGGAGAAATCTGGAACCGGCGCAAGAATGGCGAGTTTTTTGCCGAGCTGACCACCATCAACGCCATCACCAACCGCCATGGCAATATTGAAAACTATGTCTCAGTATCCTCCGACATTACTGACAGAGCGGCTCAACACGAGCGCGAGCTGGAGTACCGGGCTTACCACGACCCGCTTACAGGCCTGCCCAACCAGATCCTGCTCAGAGACCGGCTGGAACACGCGCTCATGCTGGCAAAACACTCAAATGACCAGATCGTTGTGGCTGCGTTTGACCTCGACCACTTCAGCCAGATCAACGAGAAATACGGCCATGCCGCCGGCGACGTACTGATTGAACGCATTGCACGGCGCCTGCAATCCATCATGCGCGATTGCGACACCATTGCCCGCACAGGCGGCGACGAACTGCTGGTTGTCATTGAACAACTTGAGAACCCGGCAAAGGGTCGTCGTTTGCTGGAACGCCTGCAACAGGAGCTGGCGCAACCCATCGAATTCGATGGCTTCACGACGACTCTGACTGCCAGCATCGGCGCCACCGCCTTCCCGGAAGATGACGGTGACGCCGACACCCTGATTCGCCACGCCACCGAAGCTCTGCACCAGGCCAAACACAATGGCAGGGCCCGCCTCAGCTGGTTTGATCCGGAACAGGGACGTGACCAGAGCGCGTTTTCACAACTGCTCCATCGGCTGGAAAAGGCCATTGTCGAAAACGAACTCTGTCTGCACTATCAACCGAAGGTGGATATGGCCACCGGAGAACTGCTGGGTGTTGAGTCTTTGTTACGCTGGCAGGATCCGGAGCGTGGCATGATACCGCCGGGCGCATTCCTGCCTCAGGTGGAACAGCACCCGATTTCCATCGACATCGGCAACTGGGTTCTCGATACCGCTATCTCCCAGGTTGAAAAATGGAAAGCCCGGGGCATCGACGTCAGCGTCAGCGTGAACATCAATGCCGTGCACTTGCTGGACCCGGACTTTATATCAACGTTACGCGGCCACATCCGTCGTTATCCCGGCTTTAATCCCGCCAGTCTGGAACTGGAAATTCTGGAAAGTACGGCCATCAATGATATCGAGCTGGCCGGCAAAGTACTGACCGAATGCCGGAAACTGGGCGTGCACGTCTCGCTGGATGACTTCGGTACCGGTTTCGCTGCACTGGATTACCTCAAGCGACTACCAGCTGACACGCTGAAGATTGATCAGTCATTCGTCCGTGACATGGAAGACGACAAAGGCAACAGGGCAATCATCAAGGGCATCATCGGACTGGCCAGAGCCTTCAATTTCGATGTGATTGCCGAAGGCGTGGAAACCACAGAACAGGGCTGCACCCTGATCGAACTCGGTTGCCTCAATGCGCAGGGCTTTGGTATCGCCCGGCCCATGCCGGCGCACGAGTTTGACTCCTGGCGCCAGACCTGGAAACCACCCGCAGCCTGGCGCCAGAGAAAGGCCGGCTGACAGCCGGCCCGGGTTTGTTCAGATAATCCGGGAGAAACGCTGGCTGGCGCCCTCTTTGCGATACAGATCAAAGATCTGACAAATGGCGCGAATCAGCAAGCGCCCTGCCGGTTGTACCTGCAGCACCCGCCCATCATCGCCAATCAGTTCATCTTCGATCATCGGCTTCAGGCGCTTCAGCTCGTCGGCGAAATACCGGTCAAAATCCTCGTTCCACTCATTGGCAAACTGCTGACGGTCCAGCCGGAACTGGCAGATCAACTGGCCGATCACCCACCGGCGAACCCGGTCATCGCGGCTCAGGTTTACGCCACGAATAATAGCCAGTTGTCCTGCATCGATTGACTTCTCCCAGGCTTCCAGGTCGTGGTTGTTCTGGAAATAGGCATCGTCGGTCTGGCCAATGGCCGATACGCCCAGTGACACCAGATCGCAATCCGAATGCGTGGTATAGCCCTGGAAATTCCGGTGCAGCCGGCCTTGGCGCTGGGCCACGGCCAGGCTGTCATCGGGCTTGGCGAAGTGATCCATGCCGATGTATTCGTAACCGGCTTCCAGCAGGCGATTGATCGTGTTGTGCAGGATGGTCAGCTTCTGCTGCGGGCTTGGCAGCGTATCCGCCTGAATCCGGGTTTGCGGGTAAAAGCGATCCGGCAGGTGTGCATAGCTGAACACCGAGAGACGATCCGGAGACATCTTGATGACTTCTTCCAGCGTTTCGGCAAAGCTCTCCGGGGTCTGGTACGGCAGGCCGTAAATCAGGTCCAGGTTGATGGACTGGAAACCAATGCGCCGGGCTTCGTCCAGCACACCCTGGGTCATGTCCTGGGGCTGTATGCGGTTAACGGCCTTCTGTACCTGCGGGTTCACGTCCTGAACACCCAGGCTGATCCGGTTGAAGCCCAGATCCCATAGCGTGGGCAGGGTATCCTGATCCACTTCCCGCGGGTCAATCTCCACGCTGTAGTCGTGATCATCGCCGGATTGCAGGTTGAACAGTTCGCCATAGCCGGCCATCAGATGCTGCATCACGTCTTTCGGCAGGAAAGTAGGCGTACCACCGCCCCAGTGCAGCTGCTTAACCGGCCGGTCAGCGCCAAAAAGCTTGGCCTGGATGGCGGCTTCTTTCAGCAACCGCTCCACGTAAGGCATCGCCTTGTCGCGCTTCTTGGTGATCACCTTGTTGCAGGCGCAGTAGTAGCAAAGGTGCGCACAGAACGGCAGGTGGGTATACAGGGAAATCGGACCACCGGCCTGCTTGCTGCGCCCGGCGGCTTTCACCATATCTTCCACGGAATAGTTCCGATCGAACTCCACCGCCGTGGGATAGGAGGTATAACGCGGGCCGCTCAGATCATAGCGGCGGATCAGGTTTTCATCCCAGATGAATTCGGGCAGTTCAACGGTCTGTGCGGATGCAGCGGTATCGGAGGCCATAGTTAACACTCTGAACGTAAATAATATCGGCGTGCGGGAAGGCGGGCATTATGCCTGACCGGCACGCTTGATCGATTGATTCGAATCACGGCAGTGTACCAGTTTGCGCACTGAACCACCCTTGCGCCCATGGCGTATTGTGCCTACCTCTTGTGGATAATCCCAAAGGATAAAACTGAAACGGAGCCGGCCATGGCCAACCTGATTCTTGTCTTGGGCGACCAGCTGTCACCCGAGCTTTCTGCCCTCGAACACGCCGACAAAACCCGAGACCGAATAGTCATGGCGGAAGTGGCCGAGGAAGCCAGCTATACCAACCACCACAAGAAAAAACTCGTGCTGCTGTTCAGTGCCATGCGCCACTTTGCTGACCAGTTACGTGACCACGGCTGGCAGGTGCATTACCAGCGCTTTCACCCGGACAATCCTCACCAGAGTCTCGAAGCCGTGATCGCCGACCAGTTGGGCAGCGGCGCCTTCGACCGGATCGTCACCACCGAGTGCGGCGAGTGGCGCCTGCACGAACAGATCCAGCAGTGGCCCGAGCGCCTGGGCGTGCCGGTGGAGATTCGCCCGGACACCCGTTTCATCGCCGGCAAGGGCGAATTTGCCAGCTGGGCCAAGGGCCGAAAACAGCTGCGCATGGAATTTTTCTACCGGGAGATGCGCCGAAAAACCGGCCTGCTAATGACGCCGGACGGCGAGCCCGAGGGCGGGCAGTGGAACTTCGATGCCGACAACCGGAAAAAGTGGACTGGCAAACCGCCGGCGCCAGCGCCATTTCGGGTGGAGCCGGATACCATCACCCAAGAGGTGATCGAGCTGGTGGACACCCACTTCGCCGACCACTTCGGCACCACCGACGACTTCCACTTTGCCGTCACGGCTGAAGACGCCCGGGCCGCCCTGGATCATTTTCTCGACTTCGCCCTCCCCTGTTTCGGGGATTACCAGGATGCCATGTCCGACAGCGAGGACTGGCTGTTTCACTCCATTCTCTCGCCGTACATCAACTGCGGCCTGCTGGATCCGTTAACCGCGTGTGAGGCGGCCGCCCAGGCCTGGTATTCCGGGCGCGCGCCCCTGAACGCGGTGGAAGGGTTTATTCGCCAGATCCTGGGCTGGCGAGAGTTCGTCCGGGGCATCTACTGGCTGAACATGCCCGGCTATGCCCGGGAAAACCGCCTGTGCAACACCCGCGCCCTGCCCTGGTTCTACTGGACCGGGGACACAAAAATGCGCTGCATGCACAAGGCCATCGACGCCACCCGACGCAACGCCTACGCCCATCACATCCAGAGGCTCATGGTCACCGGCAATTTTGCATTGCTGGCCGGAATAAAACCCGAGGAGATCTGCGACTGGTACCTGGCGGTTTACGCCGACGCTTACGACTGGGTGGAACTGCCCAACGTGCTGGGCATGGTGATGCATGCGGATGGAGGCTACCTGGGCTCCAAGCCCTACGCCGCCAGCGGCAAATACATCCAGCGCATGTCGGATCACTGCAAGCATTGCCACTACAAGGTACAGGACGCCACCGGCGAGCGGGCCTGCCCGTTCAACGCCCTGTACTGGCATTTTATCGACCGGCACCGAGACGATTTCGCCAGTAACCCGCGCATGGGCATGATGTACCGCAACTGGGACAAGCAGGCACCGGAAAGGCGCGCCGCCCTGCTCCGGCGTGCCGAACAGCTACTCGAACAGATTGAGACGCTGTGAGGGTGAGGCGCGGTAACAACCGCGCCGCTGCCTCAATCCTGGTTTTCCTGCTTGCCGTCCACCGAGCCCTGTTTTTCTGACTGACCCGCCTGATCGTCGATGTCCAAAAGGGATTGGATTTCCTTCGCTTCCAGGGTCTCCTCCTCCAGCAGGGTGGTGGCCAGGCGCTCCAGGCGCTTGCGGTTATCCGCCAGCCGCTGGGCCACGTCCTTTTCGATGCCCATGATCAGTTTGCGGACTTCATCATCAATTTTTTCGGCCGTGGCTTCACTGAAGTCCCGCTCCCTCGAAATCTCGTGCCCCAGGAACACCTCTTCCTGGCTGGAACTCACCGACACGGGGCCAATGACATCGCTCATCCCCCAGCGCGACACCATGCGACGGGCCAACTTGGTGGCCTGCTCGATGTCGTTCTCCGCGCCACTGCTCACTTCATTGAAAATGAGCTGCTCCGAGGCCCGACCACCAAGCATGACGGCAATCCGGTCCCGGGCGTAGCTGGCGCTCATGTTCAGGCGATCCTCGTCCGGTGCCTGCTCGGTCAGCCCCAGCGCCTGCCCCCGGGGAATGATGGTGACCTTCTCCAGCGGATCGGCCTTGGGGAACAGCAGGGCCGTCAGGGCATGGCCGGATTCGTGGAACGCGATCACCCGTTTCTCATCGTCACTCAGCACCTGTTCACGCTCGGCGCCCATCAGGATCTTGTCCCGGGCCAGGTCGAAGTGGCGTGGTTCAATCAACTGGCTTTCCTCACGGCCGGCAAACAAGGCCGCCTCATTGGCCAGGTTCTCCAGATCCGCCCCGGAGAAGCCCACCGTCCGGCGGGCAACCGCCGCCAGATCCACATCATCACTCAGGGGCTTGGACTTGGTGTGTATGCCCAGAATGCGTTCCCGGGCCTCCCGGTGCGGCCGGTCCAGGGTCACCTTCCGGTCAAACCGGCCAGGGCGCAGCAGGGCCGGGTCCAGCACGTCCGGACGGTTGGTGGCGGCCATGACCACCACGGTTTCGTGGGGCGAGAAGCCGTCCATTTCCGACAGGATCTGATTCAGGGTCTGCTCCCGTTCGTCATGGCCGCCGCCCACACCGGCGCCCCGGGAGCGGCCGATGGCGTCCAGTTCATCAATGAAAATGATCGCCGGGGATTCCTTGCGGGCCTCCTCGAACATGTTGCGAACGCGGGAGGCGCCGACGCCGACAAACATTTCAATGAATTCCGAGCCGGAAATGGAATAGAACGGCACGCCGGCTTCCCCAGCCACGGCCCGGGCCATGAGGGTCTTGCCCGTGCCCGGCGGCCCCACCATCAGCACGCCGCGCGGCAGCTTGGCGCCCAGGCGCTGGTAGTAGGACGGATTTTTCAGGTAATCGACGATCTCGGTCAGGTCTTTCTTAGCGTTGTCCGAACCGGCGATGTCGGCAAAGGTTTTCTGGGGGTCGTCCTCCCGGAAGCGCTTGGCCTTGTTCTTGCCCATGCTGAACAGACCGCCACCCCCCTGCTGGCTGGTCATCTGGCGGGCAACCCGTTGCCAGATGTAAAGGAAGATGCCGAAAATGATCAGCCAGGGCAGGAAGTTGACCAACAACCGCGACAACAGGTCCGGTCCGGACTCTTTCGCCGTAATGGGCACATTGTTCTGTTCGAGTAATTCCACGATGCGGGTTTCGCCCACTTCGGGCACATAGCTCTGGAACGGCTGCTCCCCGGATGCGTCACTGGAACCCTCGGTGGCTTTCAGCATACCCCGTACCTGGTGACCCTCGATGGTGACCTCGGAAACCTGGCCGGAGGTCACCCGCTCCCGGAACTCGGTGAACGTTAGTTCCTGGGCATTGGATTGGGTCAACATTTCCACGGCATAGAAGATCAAGAAGGTTAGCAGCAGAAAGTTCACCACCCGAAGCCACTGCGGAGGCTGGTTCTTCTGGCCCGGCTCCACCATGGGATCTGACGGTTTCCGCGGTCCCTCATCGTCATGCTGCGACTGTTTGGGCGATTGTTCAGAACGGTAAGCCCTGACTCGCATTAAAGCTCCTTACTGGTCAAAAAATGAAACAGCCCTGAGTACAAAACCCACCGTCAACGATCTTCGACCCAGCCCGGGGCCTTGTCAGGGCAACACGCTGCCACCGCCAGCCGGGCCTTTAAACGGCGCCCGGTCGGCGGTGTCCTGTTTCTGCTCATCATTAGGAATGGCCATGCCCTGCTCCACGGCGGGCCGCTCACCGACCCGTTTCAGCCAGTCGAGCAACGGCCGCAAGCCCGCCACCGCTTCGGCATCTTCCCGGGCCAGTTCGTCAATGGCTGTCTTGGTCCAGGCGTAGCTGGCCACATCGGCAATGCTGTAGTCCGACCCGCCAAGGTAGGAAGCCTCACCCAGGCGACCGTTCATGACCTCCAGCAGGCGCAGGCTCTCTTCGCGATAACGTTTGATTCCAATGTCACTCTCAACCGGCGCGGCGTTCTTGAACCAGTGCCACTGCCCTACCATGGGGCCGAGATGGGCCTGCTGGAAAAATAGCCAGCCCAGAACCTCGGTGCGGGCTTCGCCGGCCTGGGGCAACAACTGCCCGGTTTTCTCGGCCAGGTAAATCAGAATATTGCCTGACTCAAAAATACGGCGGGGCTGGCCGGCCGCGCCTTCGGCATCGTGGTCCACCAGGGCGGGAATCTTGCCGTTCGGGCTGATTCTTCGATACTCAGGGTCATGCTGTTCACCCTTGGAGATATCGACCGCCGTCACCCGGTACGGCAACCCGGATTCCTCCAGCATGATCGAGGCTTTCTGCCCGTTCGGCGTACTCCAGGTATAAAGATCAAGCATCATGGCTACGTCCTCCTCTCCAGTGTGTTGAAGACTGTCGCCTTACTTCCACGCTACACCCCATGCCTGATGTGTCAAACGCCGGTATCACTCTCCTTTCTCGAAGTAGCCGGGCATGCCAGCTTGAAATAGCCGGGGATGCCAGCAAAACTCAAGGCAGTCCAATAAGAAAGATAAAGTGGCCCCATGTCCGGCGTTGATTACTTGTTGCCCTATGATTTTTCGCCCCTGACCGTTGCCGGCTCCCTGCTGGCGCTCGGGCTGTATGGCGTGGCGCTGCTGCGTATGCCGGCGCATGAGCGCCCGGGACCCGGCAAAGTGGTGACCTTCGTGATCGGCGTGCTGCTGTGTTACGGGGTCATGCAGACGCGCTTTGATTACTACTCCCAGTACATGTTCTTCGTGCATCGGGGCCAGCATCTGATCCTCCACCACCTGGGGCCGTTCCTGATTGCCCTGTCCAATCCCCTGCCGGTGCTTCGCTTCTGGCACCGGACGCTGGGGCTGGCCAGCAAACCCTGGCTTCGGCCCCTCGCCTGGCTGTATCGGGTGCTGCAACAACCGGTCATTGCCACGGTCCTGTTCGTTGGCCTGATCTATTTCTGGCTGTGGCCGACCGTGCACTTCGACGCCATGCTTTCCCGGGATCTGTACTGGCTGATGAACTGGAGCATGCTGCTGGATGGCCTGCTGTTCTGGTGGCTCATCCTTGACCCGCGTTCACCGGCGACCAGCGCCGCCCTGGGCTATGGAAAGCGCATGCTGATGCTGGCCTTGGCGGCCCTGCCCCAGATGGTGCTGGGCGCCTGGATCGTGTTTTCCCGGGAAATGGTTTACGACGTATACGAGGTGTGTGGTCGCGCCTGGCCCATGGCCCCGGAGACCGACCAACTGCTGGGCGGCCTGCTGACCTGGATTCCCCCGGCGATGATGAGCATCCTGGGCATACTGATTCTGCTGCGCCGGGCCATGCACGGGGATACACCGCGACCGCATCAATCCCGGTCTCAATCCCTGGCCAATGGAGGTGTGTCGTGAGGTATTTGCTAACTGCACTGCTGGCTCTAGGAACTTTGCTGGCCGGCTGCAGCAATGACGCTGACTGGCACGGCAAGGATATCAGCGGGCTGATGCCAGAACTGGCCTTCGAGCTCACTGGCACCAACGGCGAGCCCGTGCACGCCGGAGACTCTGCTGGCCACCTGAGAATGCTCTATTTTGGCTTCACTTCGTGCCCGGACGTATGCCCGGATACCCTGGCCAGATTGCGCATGGCCATCAACGAACTTCCCGAACCCCAACGCCAACAGGTAGATGTACTCTTTGTCAGTGTGGACCCCGGACGGGACACCCCCGAGCGACTGGCCAGCTACGTGGATTTCTTTGGGGAACGAATAACCGGCCTGACTGGCACCGAACCTCAACTGCGCGCTCTCAGCAAACGCTATCGCACGACCTTCGGCTACGACGAACCGGATGAAAACGGCAACTACAACGTTTCTCACAGCAGTGCCGTCTATGTGTTCGACCACAAAGGCCAGGCCCGATTACTCCTGCGCCCAGACCTCTCGCCACAGCAAATCAGTGAGGACCTGGCTCGACTGGCTGACCAGAACTAGTGTTCGCTATTGCAGTCAGCGCTGTCGGCGTTCTCGGCCGGCTCATCGGTTTTCTCCAGAGCCGGCAACACGATCACCCTGCACGGGGCGTTAACCGCCACATACTCCACGGTGGCCTTACGCAACGACCAACGTTTGTTGCTCCCTCGCGACACCAGCACGACCAAGTCACTGGACAGCTGGCCAGCCAATGCCACCAGCTTTTCACCAATATT
>Ga0208561_100004_pt1 | contig 82440 bp, 79 predicted proteins | sample Shrwel1BS1Day9_FD_187536 | JGI IMG/M metagenome (GOLD analysis project Ga0208561, IMG submission 187536) | Subsurface microbial communities from deep shales in Ohio, USA - Utica-3 well 1 S-1-Day9 (SPAdes) (version 2) ... | reverse complement strand
TTGCAGTGAACGCTCACGCAAAGGCTCGTACATGCCGCCTTGCACGATGCCAAACAGCGCTGCCGGATTGCCTTCGTGGGCTTTCTTGCTGCGCTCGGCCCAGCGCAGGGACAACTCCATGGACTCTCGGGCCTGCTTTTCGGTGGCCGGGTATGGAGTGCACTCGTCGAAGATCATCACAATATCGGAGCCCAGATCACGCTGCACCTGGATCGCAATTTCCGGTGACAGCTCAACCTTGGAGCCGTCCACTGGCGACCGGAAGGTTACGCTCTTTTCCGTAATCTTTCGCATATCCCCCAGGCTGAATACCTGGAAACCACCGGAATCGGTCAGGATTGGCCCCTGCCACTGGGTAAAATCGTGCAGATCGCCGTGGGCCTTGACCACCTCGGTGCCCGGGCGCAGCATCAGGTGGAAGGTGTTACCCAGGATGATTTCAGCGCCAATGGCTTCAATGTCCCGGGGCAGCATGCCTTTCACGGTGCCGTACGTACCCACGGGCATGAACGCGGGGGTTTCCACGGTACCGCGAGGAAAAGTCAGGCGACCGCGCCGGGCCTTGCCGTCTTCCCCGAGTTTTTCAAATGACATAAAACAGGACTGACTCACGAAGGCTCTCCCTTGGAATCTGTGTGACCGGCTGCCAGCCGACCCAGGCTGGGCTGCTGACCGATCAGGAACATGGCGTCGCCATAGCTGAAGAAGCGGTAGCGCTGGGCCACCGCCTCACGGTAGGCGGCCATGGTATTGTCATAGCCGGCAAAGGCGCTGACCAACATGATCAGCGTGGATTCCGGCAAATGGAAGTTGGTAATCAGGGCGTCTACCGTCTGGAACCGATAGCCCGGATAGATAAAGATGTTGGTTTCGTCGCGGAAAGGCTGCAACTGGCCGTCGCGACTGGCCGATTCCAGCGAGCGAACCGAGGTGGTGCCCACGGCCACCACCCGGCCGCCCCGCTCACGGGTGCGACGAACCGCTTCCACGGTTTCCTCCGGCACCTGGGCCACCTCACTGTGCATCACGTGGTCTTCAACGTTATCCACACGCACCGGCTGGAAGGTGCCGGCGCCCACATGAAGGGTGACGTAGGCGAATTCAATGCCCTTTTCTTTCAGCCTGGCCAGCAATGGATCATCAAAATGTAGACCTGCCGTCGGCGCCGCCACGGCCCCGGCTTCCCGGGCATAAACAGTCTGATAGCGCTCCCGGTCCGATTGCTCGTCTTCACGCTCCATATAAGGCGGCAATGGCATGTGGCCAATGCGCTCCAGCAGGTCCAGAACCGCTTCCTGCCCCTCATGCACAAACCGGAAAAGCGCATCCTGACGCTCCACCATGCGCAACTTCGAGCCGTCTTCCAGAACGATGGCCTGCCCTACTTTCGGCGACTTCGACGCACGGGTATGGGCCAGAAACTCCTGCTCACCCAACAGGCGCTCCACCAGGATTTCAACCTGCCCACCGGTTTCCTTACGGCCAAACAGGCGCGCCGGAATCACCCGCGTGTTGTTGAACACCAGCAGGTCACCGGGCTCAAGCAGGTCCGGCAAATCGGTGAATTGCAGGTGTCGGGTCTGGCCGGTGGCGCCATCAAGATTCAGGAGGCGTGAAGCGCTGCGTTGTTCAAGCGGATAGCGGGCGATCAACTCGTCCGGCAGATCAAAATGAAAATCGGAGACGTTCATGGGTCGGGTTATTCAGAACGCCGCAGGGCGCGGCCGGATAAATGGTAGCGGCGGGCGGACTCGAACCGCCACGGGTTTTACCCCAACGGATTTTGAATCCGTCGTGTCTACCAATTTCACCACGCCGCCATTGGAGAGTGGGTGAATTATACTGACCCTGAACCTGAAAGCAACCGGGCCACGGCGAAATTTACCGTGGCCTCATGCTGTTAGAGGCGATCAAAGAGCGACATGCGGGAGACCTGAGCGAAGGATTGTTGGGCCGCCTGCAGCACGAAGCTCTGGAAGCTCAGGTTACTGATGGCCTCGGCGTAATCCACGTCCTGCAACTGGGAGCGGATTTCCTTGGTGTAGAGGCCCGAATCCTCCAGAAACGCGGTGGTGGATTCCACTGCATTCAGACGGCCACCCAGCTCGGTCTGTTTGAGGATGATCTTTTCCTGGGCGTTGTCCAGGTTGGTCAGAGACTCAGCGATCAAAGCATCGTATTCGGCGTTGCCACGATCATCGCCCTTGGCGATGCCCTCAAGACCGTCTATGAGGTTTTCTATTGTGCCGAAGACAGACTGTCGGTCACTGATACCCAACGTATAGGTATCGCCATCCTGGGCATCATTAACCGTCATTTTCATGCCCGCCACTTCAAACTCCTCGCCAGCCACTGCGTTCACTGGTTCGGTCGGAATAGTGGCCCCGTTTCTCGGATCGGTAACGGTGACTTCCAGCACACCCGCGTTGTCGGTGACACTCACCACCAAATCATCCGGCGCTCGGCCAGAAAAGGCATCCCGAAGGTCCTTGGGTGCAACGACCTCAAGACCAGACACGTAACCGGCAGCATCGCCAGTACCGCCATCGGAAGTATCCGTCACTGACACCGCCTTGGCTACATCCACGAAAATACCCTTGCCATGATCACTGATCGGCACGGTAACGCCATCGTCAATTTCCAGAACCCGCTGGCCTTCATCGCCCTGATACTGCCAGTCACCGGCGCCATCCTTGGCAAAAGCGGGAGTCTGGCCCTGGAAGCCACTGAAAATGTATTCACCGGACGCATCGCGGCTATTAGTGATGTTAGCCAACTGACTCAGGCGCTCTTTAAGTTCGGCTGAAATCGATTCCCGATCATTGGTGGACAACGAACCGCTGCCCGCCTGTACGGTCAGTTCACGCACCCTCTGAATAATATCCACAGAGCTGGCCAGCGCACTTTCTTCCTGCTTGAGGCGGTTATCGGCCAGATTAGCGTTCCGCTCGTAGGTGTCCACGCGCTTGAGCTCCTGATCGAGCTTCAGGATACGCGCCGCCGCCACCGGATCATCCGAAGGCTTGTTGACCTTCTTGCCAGTGGAAATCTGTTGCTGGGTGTCCACCAGGTTGCTGTTAATACCCTGCAACCGGTTAATCCCGCCGTTAAAGATCTGTTGTGATGAAATACGGATCATCGTCAGTTACCTCTGCCCTTAGCGGAAGCTTTGCAGCAACGTGGTGAACAGGTCCTGCGCCACCGACATCACCTTGGAGGAGGCATTGTAGGCGGCCTGGTACTGGATCAGCTTGCCGGCTTCTTCGTCCAGATTCACGCCGGAGACCGATTCGCGCTGGTTGTTGGACTGTTCCAGCAAAGTGGAGCTTGCTTCTTTATCCAGCTGGCTCTGGCGGGTTTTCACGCCAATGTCTTCCACCAGACCGGCATAGCCCTCGGTAAAGTTCTGGGTGCCGCCATTCATGGTGTTGCGGGTACCCAGAGATGCCAGCAATTCGGCATTGCGGTTATCTGAAATGCCGTTGTCGTTGTATTCAATGGTGAAAACATCGCCATTGGCCGGCTCGCCGGTCATCTCAAACTGAAAGCCCTGATATTCGGGGTCCAGCGTTGAATCACTGAAAAAGGTATTGATCTTCTGGGGATCGTAATCATTACCGGAAATGATCGGTGTAGGATTACCATCCTCATAAATCTCGTATTCAAGGGTGCCGCTGGCCGTCTTGTCGCCAAAGGTAATTCTCAGTGGGCCATTGGCCAATTCGCCACTGTTCCGGAACCCGTCAAGCAGAGCATTGTTATTGGGGTTACGGACATTGAGCATGGTGCCCTGATTAATCTCACCAGTACCCAGGTTGTTTTCCCGAGTCTCGGTGGTAGCAGGGTTATAGCCACCTTCCCGCGCCCGGATCGGGCTGGCAAACGCCAGATCCTCTTCCCGGCGGATGTTCATGCCGATGTTTTCAGCCGCATTTCTGCTCGGCTGGATCAGGTACTTGTCGCCGGCATTGAAGTCACCACCTTCCACGCGAATATTGAAGCCTGGCATGGAGATTTCAGACTGTACCGGGTTCGGCAGCCGGCCCTGACGAACCGTCTCACCGCTTTCGGTGTTAATCAGTTCGAAATTTCGGCCATCCCCGGTAAATTGCAGTGACCAGGTCCCCGCCGGCAGTTCAGTGCTGTCTGTAATTTCCACCGCCAGTTGGGCATTCTTCGGTTCAGCATTATTGGCGTTGGCCACAACCCGGCTGCGCTCGGCAGCTTCGGTGTTGATATCGGTAAAGAAATTCCCACCCAGATCACCTTCCAGGTCCATCCCGATCTCGTGCTGATGGTTGATGGATGCTGACAATGCAATCGCGAGGCGGCCCAGTTCATCAAAGGCCGGCTTCAGGGCCTCCTGATCAAAACGCCGCAGCCCACCGAGCTTGCCACCCTTGATCTGGTCGTCGACCAGCAAGGTACGACCGCCGGTCTCAAGGGTGAATTCGAGTCGGCTGGGGTCTTCAGCGCTGGTGCGTGTTGAGAACTGCGCAGAGTTGTTGCCAGTAACCAGCGACAGGCCATTAGCCAGGGAGACGTTGATCTGGCTACCCTCAGTTTCGGCAACCTTGATGCTGACCAATTCCGACAGCTGACGCAGCTTTTCATCACGCTGATCCATCAGTTCGAGCGGCATCTTACCCTGGGCAACCCCGGGGGACTCGGAAATAGCCAGATTCAGCTCCGCAATGCTTCGAATCAGCGAATTGGCATCTTTCACGCCTTGCTGCATCTGGGTCTTGATGGATTCGCGCTGCTGGATCAGCTCCTCACTCAACCCTTGGAAACGATTGACCACCTGCTGACCTTCACTCAATACCAGCTGACGCTGTGGCAAGGAGGTGGGATCTTCGGCTGCGTTCTGCATAGCAGCGAAGAAGTTGTTCAATGCGTCATTAAGACCCGTATTTTCGCCACCCAAAAGGTTATCAAGCCGGCTCAGCTCAGCATTCAATGTCTGCTGCTCACTGTTGAGCATGGTGTCTTCACGCAACTGCTGCGTAATGTATTCGTCCGCCAGGCGCCGAATATTGGACACGAACACACCACTGCCGATGGTGCCGGCACCGGTACGCTGACCCTCCTGGGTTTCAAACTGCACTTCCTGGCGGCTGTAACCCTGGGTATTGGCGTTAGTAATGTTGTTGGCGGTGGTATTCAGAGCAGCCTGATGACCCAGCACACCGGTCAAACCAATTCCGATCAATCCTGCCATGACCCGTTACTCCTCTGTACCTGTGCCGCGCATGGACAGCGTCATCGCTGCGCTGCGGCTCATAATGCTGCGAATCTTGGAGCCGTACTCTGGATCCGTCGCATATCCAGCTTCCTGAAGCTTGTCCGCGAAGGCCTCTGGCTGATCTGCCGAAGACAACACATCCTTGTAGCGCGGGTTGCTTTGCAGGAAATCCACGTAATCCCGGAAGCTGGCTTCGTAATCGTCATAAGCCCGGAAATCCGCCCGCTCTTTCATGGGCACACCACCCCGGAACTCAGTGGTGGTAATGGTGACGGCGTTGCCGCTCCAGCGGCTGTCGGCCTTGATGCCGAACAGGTTGAAGCTGGGTTCATTACCATCGCCTTCAATCATGTGTCGACCCCATCCGGTTTCCAGGGCCGCCTGGGCCACCATCAGTTTGGGATCGATACCGCTTTCCTTAGCGACTTTTTCAGCCACTGGCATCAACTCAGTCACGAAATGTTCCGCGGACTCAAATGTCGCTGGCAATTCTCGGGCGTCCGCCGGCAAAGCTTTGCCGCTGGCAGCGACTTTCTTGTCCGCCGCCACGGCACGGGAAATCTCATCCACTTCCGACAACTGTTTCGGCAACTCCCGGGAAATCGCCGGCAGACTGCGATCGTAATCAGCAAGTGTGCTTTTATGGCCAGCGAGCTTTCCGCCTTCGCTGTCCATGCCAGGAATCTGCTGGCTCAGCTGGCGCACCAGCGCCTCGGCCAAGCCGGTCCCGGTGCCGCCTGCCATGCTCAGGCTCACCTGGCTGTCGAACATATCGCGATAGGTATTGGCCTCGTTGCTGTTGAGGTAGTTACCTTCAGCAAAGGCTTCACCCGCCTTGCGCATGGACTTGAGCATTTCCTGAAGGAACAGGCCCTCAAACTGTTTGGCCACCTGTTCCAGGGCCGCTTTCTTGTCCGTGCGGGCCTGGGCTTTCATGGCGTTTAGGCCTTGAAAGTCGGTATATACCTGGGCTTGTTGTACGCGATAGTCCTGCATGGTCACACCTAGATCACAATCAGCTCGGCACGCAGAGAGCCGGCCTGTTTCAGTGCCTCAAGAACCGCCATGACATCCCCGGGGGCAGCACCCACCTGGTTCACGGCCTGGACAATCTCATTCAAAGTGGTTGCCGGTCCGAACTTGAACATACGCGCCGGCTCTTCGGTAACCGCAATCTGGGTATCCTGCTCCACCGCAGTCTGGCCCTCGGCAAACGGATTGGGCTGCTCAACCTGCGGGTTTTCCTGGATGGTGACCGTCAGGTTGCCGTGGGTAATCGCCGCCGGGCTGACTCGCACGTTCTGGCCCACCACGATGGTGCCGGTCCGGCTGTTAATCACCACCCGGGCAGAGGCTTCGGCCGGATCCACCTCAATGTTCTCCAGGATCGACAGAAAGCTGACGCGCTGGGACGGATCGCGGGGAGCCCGTACAGAAACCGAGGTGGCGTCGTGGGCGTAGGCCATATCCGGACCCAGGCGATCATTGATGGCCTCGACCACCCGCCGAGCGGTTGTGAAGTCCGAGCGCAGCAGGTTGAAGGTGATGGTATCGCCACGGGTAAAGGGCGAGTCCACTTCGCGTTCAATGGTTGCGCCGTTGGGGATGCGGCCCACACTCGGCACGTTCACCGTAATCTTTGAGCCATCCTGTCCCTGGGCGCCAAAACCGCCAACCACCAGGCTGCCTTGTGCCATGGCGTAAACCTGGCCATCGGCGCCCTTGAGCGGCGTCATCAGAAGGGTGCCGCCGCGCAGGCTGTCTGCGTTACCGATTGAAGACACGGTAATGTCCATTTCCTGCCCCGCCTTGGCGAAAGGAGGCAAGGAAGCACTCACGGTGACCGCAGCAACGTTATCCGAACCGGGGTTGACCCCATCCGGCAGGTTGACGCCAAACTGGTTCATCATGTTGCGGATGGTCTGGTTGGTGTAGGGACCGGAATCGCCAGTGCCATCCAGACCCACCACCAGGCCATAGCCAATCAGCTGGTTATTACGCACACCCTTGACCTTCGCCATGTCTTTGAGGCGATCCGCCATCACCGGGGAGGCAGATACGCAAACCAGGACGAAGACAGCTACCAACTTGCGGATCATAGTGGCCACCACTCGCTGTTGAAGAAACGGGCCAGCCAGCCCATCTGATTAGCCTGGTCGAAATCACCGGTACCGCCGTAGGCGAAGCGGGCATCGGCAACACGGTTGGAAGTAACGGTGTTGTCGGGCTGAATATCCTGGGGACGCACCAGACCGGTCATACGGATGTATTCATCGCCGTTGGTCAGCGACAGCCACTTCTCGCCCCGTACCCGAAGCACGCCATTGGGCAGCACTTCCACCACAGTGACACTGATGCTGCCTGCCAGGCTGTTGCTCTGATCGGCCTCAGCCTTACCTCCAAAATCACGTTCCATGTCAGCGGAAGCGCCCAACCCAATATTGCCGTAGCCAAAAATGTTCGGTTCCGCCAGACCCAGTTGCTGGTCCTTGGTAATGGTGGTTTCCGCGTTCTTACTGGCAGTGGTGGATTCCCGGAGCACAACGGTCAGGACATCACCCACATTCAGAGCCTTGGTATCGCCGTACAGGTTGTAATTCCGGGACGCCTGGAAAATAGCGCCAGAGTCCGGGTTACGCTGCATCATCGAGTGAGCCCGAACCGGTGCATACTGAGGATCGTTCGGCTCTGCCCGCGGGCGGGTCATGGCCGTACAACCCTGGAGCAATACCAGAGCGCCAACCAATGCCAGGGTGGCGGGGCGTTCGGTGTTGATGATTCGACGAAGGCTTTTCATAACTTAACCAATATTGTTGGTAATGAACTGAAGCATCTGGTCAGTGCTGGACACTACCTTGGAGTTCATCTCGTAGGCGCGCTGGGTGGTGATCATATTCACCAGCTCTTCCACCACTTCCACGTTTGACGATTCAATAGTGCCTTGCTCAATGCTGCCCAGGCCTGCAAGACCCGGCTCCCCTTCCCCGGGATCGCCGCTGGCATTGGTGGCCTTGAACAGGTTGTTACCAATGGCCTGCAGGCCCTGCGGGTTAATGAAATCCACCAAAGTGACCTGGCCCAGGTTGATCGGTGCGGCCTGGTCGTCCGTCACCGCGGTCACAGTGCCGTCCTTGCCAATGGTGATGTTGGTGGCGTTCTCCGGCACATTGATGTTCGGTTGCAGTGGGAAACCATCAGGAGTGACCACGTCGCCATCCGAGTTCAGTTGGAACTGGCCATCGCGGGTGTAGGCAATCTGGCCGTCCGGCATTTCAATCTGGAAGAAACCACGACCGTTTACTGCCATGTCCAGAGGCTGCTCGGTCACCTGCAGGTTACCCTGGGTAAACTGCTTGGCCGTGCCAACAACCCGCACACCGGTACCCAGTTGGAGGCCGGATGGCAGCTGGGTGTTTTCTGTATTCTGTCCACCCGGCTGTCGGTTCACCTGGTACAGCAGATCCTGGAACACCGCCCGGTCACGCTTGAAGCCGGTGGTATTAACGTTCGCCAGGTTGTTGGAGATCGTGGACATGTTGGTGTCCTGTGCGCTCAACCCGGTTTTACTGACCCAAAGTGCTGGATGCATGGTTTTACTCCTTACCTTCTGCCACTTGGCCGACAATTCTTTGCCGATTTTTTGGCAGCCGGTGCGATTAATTCAGTGTTATCAGAGATTCTGCAAAAGCCGTGCCGAGGCCTCGGAATTCTCTTTGGCGGTCGACATCACCTTCACCTGCATTTCGTATTGTCGGGACAACTGCAGGTTGGAAATCATTTCTTCCACGGCATTCACGTTGGAACTCTCCAGAAAACCGGTCGCCACGCGCATGGAAGCATCCGCAGGTTCTTCACCATCCAGCGCCTGATCCGGTTTTCTGCGAATAAAACCGTCCTCACCTTTTTCCAGGGCATCCGCCGGGGGGTTGACCAGCTTCAGGCGATCGATTTCCACCATCTGGTCTGGCGGCCCACCAGCCGGAACAATCGAAATAGTGCCGTCGTTACCGATCTGGATATTGTCGTAGGGAGGCAAGGCCACCGGCCCGCCATTACCCATGACCATCTCACCGCTGGAGAGACGCATCAGGCCGTTCACATCCACCTGGAGGCTGCCACTTCGGGTGAAGACTTCTTCGCCCTGGCCGTTCTGGACCGCCAGCCAACCGTCACCTTCCAAGGCGACGTCCAGTTTGCGACCGGTTTCCTGTAGGGCGCCGGAAGAAAGGTCGGTACCCGGGCGCTCGGTCATGGCATAGGCGCGGGTGGGCTGTCCGTCGCCACCAAATACCGGCATGCTGCGGGCCTGGGCAAAATCCTTCTTGAAACCGGTGGTATTAACGTTAGCCAGGTTATTGGCGTGGGCACGCTGGGCCATCATGTTCTGCTTGGCGCCAGACATTCCAATATAGAGGGCTTTGTCCATGGGCAAACTCCTGCCGGAAATTTGACTGTTTCCAGTATTCCTGCAGGAGTCGTGCCATGTTTACATGGAGGGACTATTAGCGGAGGTTGATGATGGTCTGGGTGACCGCATCGGAGGTTTCAATGGTCTTGGCGTTGGCCTGATAGTTACGCTGCGCAATGATCAGGTTAACCAGCTCCTCGGAGAGATCCACGTTGGATTCCTCGACCGAGCTGGAGGCAATGGCGCCAAGGGTGCCTGTGTTTGGCTTACCAACGACAGGCTGGCCCGACTCGAACGTTTCAACCCAGGCGGTATCACCCACTGGCGACAAGCCGTCGGTGTTGCTGAAGGTCGCCAACGCGACCTGCCCCAGCTCGTTGGACTGACCGTTGGTGTAGCGGGCGAAGATTACCCCTTCATCCGACACATCCAGGCCGGACAGACGGCCAGTGGTATAACCGTTCTGCTGCTGGTCGTTTACACCAAACGCGGCGCCGTACTGGGTGGTGTCGCCCAGGTCAATCACAAAGGCGGAGCTTGTTGGTGGCTCAGGAATCGGGCTAACCACCGCATTCGGATCGGCCGGGGGACCATCGGCACCGTTCGGATCGCCATTGGGATCCTTGGGCACCCAGTCGGTAACAATGATCTCACCATTGGGATCGCCATTGATGGAATCCAGATTACCGTCCTGGTCAAAAAGTGCAGTGTACGGGTCACTGTCCGTACCACCGACCAACTCACCGTCAATCTGAAGGTAAACCGACCACTCGCTCTGCCCCACACCGTTACCTGGCGACGGTTGTTTGACATAGAACTGAGTCAGTTCATGGGAATTACCCAGGCTGTCATACACGGTTGTGGACGTAGCATGATTGTAAGTGCGCTGATCAAGTGGGTTAAATGGATTAATTACCTCTGGATCAGTCGTTGGAAAGTCAGCAACCAGTGGAGAGCCATCTGTGGAGGTAACACCGTCTACATTACGGTCCGTGGTAATCTCGACCTGATTCTGGGTGGCTACTGTCGCAGTATTAGAGGCATCCCCCCATACAACGGAAAGTGACTCGCCTGAACTATCGCGAATATCAAGGTCACTGCCATTAACGCTGGCAGAGATTGAAGAGTTACCGAGATTCGAAATTTCGGTGGCCAGTTCGTCCAACGTCGTTACGCTACTGGTATCAACTGTCACGCCATTGACACTGATTTCAAGAGTATTGTTATCAATCAGATCCTGAAGCGTGTTGGTACCAGCGGTATCAGCACTGGCAATAGTTGCTGTGGTCGTACCGGACGCATTCACACCCGGTGCGGCACGCAAAGCCTCTGCCACTGAGTTAGCGGAAGTGATCGGATTTGGCATTGTGACAACGGAATTGGCAGAGCCGTCCGCATAACTGAAGGTAAACTGCTCGCCATCAGTGAATGCGCTGGTTGGATAACTGAAATTCTTAACCCGACGTTCCAGCACAGATTCGCGGCTATCCAGGTTGAGATCCGTTTGCAGGTTAGTAGTGCGACGGGGCGAGAGGTTATCGGTCGCGATCTGCAGGTCGCCACGAACACCCGAGATGTTGCCATCATCGTCCGCCGTAAACCCCTGCACCTTCATGTTCTGGTTGTTAACGACATAGCCTTCTTTATCAATGCCGAACTGGCCTGCCCGGGAATAACGGGTCTCGCCACCATCGCTGAGCACAAAGAAACCATCACCATCAATCGCCATATCCAGGCCATTATCGGTAAAGCTGATGTTGCCCTGACCGAACTGCTGCTGGATATCCTGAACCGTGACGCCGTCGCCCACCGGGTTGCTGCCGGAGCTCAGGAAACCGTTGGCGTAGAGATCGCCAAACTGGGCCCGGCTGCTTTTGAAACCGACGGTGCTGGCGTTGGCAATGTTATTACCGGTGACGTCCAGATCCACCTGTGCGGCGCGAAGGCCGCTCAATCCTGTGTTAAATGCCATGACTCATACCTCCTGGTCGGACGCCAGTATCAGTTAATTTGTTTGACTTCGGACAGCGGCAGGGAGCCCATGCCGGCCAGATTCAGGGTGATGCTGCCACCCTGGCCAAGGGAGACACTGTCCACGTTGGCACTTACCATGGTGCCCAGCTGTTCCGTACCAGATGGATAGGAACCCTCTGCCTTGATCACATAGGGGCCGGGCGGCAAGGAATTGCCGTTGCCATCTTTGCCGTCCCAATCGAAAGACACCACACCCGGTTCACTGCTGCCCATATCAATCTGGCGGACCAGCTCGCCGGACTTGTTCATGACTGATAGCCGAAGGCCACCGGTAGACGCAGGCACATCAATGGTCCCGGTCATAGAACCATCGTTACCCAGAATGCCAACGTTTGAGGGCGCGAGGACGCTCTTGCCCACCATCGCCGAGGCCTGCAATGCCTGGCTGGAGCGGAACTGGCCAGCCACATCGTCGACAGTGCCGGAAAGATTCTGCATTTCCTCCAGGGAGCTGAACTGGGCCAGCTGGGCCACAAAGTCGCCATTTTCCTGGGGCTTGAGCGGGTCCTGGTTCTTCATCTGGGCCAGCATCAACTCCATGAAAGCGTCTTTGCCAAGCTCGCTGCCGCCCTTGGCCTGCTTGTCCTGCTGGATCTGAAACTGGCTCAGTACGTCTGAGGCTGCTGCGGAATTCACTGCGCTCATGATTATCTCCTACCTAATTACTGCTGACCCAGTGTCAGAACACGCTGCATCATGGATTTGGTGGCGTTCATCACATCCACGTTCATTTGGAAGCTTCGGGACGAGGACATCATGTCCGCCATCTCTTCCACCACATTCACATTCGGGTAATACACGTAACCGTCTTCATTGGCGGCCGGATGATTTGGCTCGTAGCGCATTTGCAGCTCGGCATCGCTTTCAACAATGCCTTCCACCTTCACGCCAGCCCCCGGCCCCTGATCGCCGCTGGAACCAAAGGCTTGCTGTCCCGGGTTCAGCATGGACTGCTGAATGGCGGCAAACACCGGCTTTCGAGCCCGGTAGGTGGTTTCAGTGCTGGAACTGGCCGTTTCCGCATTGGCAATGTTCGAGGCCGTGGTATTCAGGCGCAGCGACTGCGCGGTCATGCCGGAACCTGCGATATCAAAAATGTTGCCCAGTGACATGACTGTCTCCTTCAGAAATCAGTTAATCGAGGCTTATTCGCCCTTCAGGGCCTTTTTCAGGCCGGCAAACTTGCTACTGAGAAATTCAAAACTCGCCTGGTAATCCATGGCATTGCGCATGAAACGGGTTTGTTCGCTCTGCGCCTCTACGGTATTGCCATCGATGGACGGCTGATTCGGCGTACGGTAAAGCAGATCGCCATCGGCGCCAGGGCTGGAGGTATCCATGTGACCACTGTTGGTCGTGCTCATATTGAAACCCGACATGGAGTTCTGGGCTTTCTGCATCATCGCCTGAAAATCAATGTCGCGAGCCTTGTAGCCCGGGGTATCTGCGTTGGCGAGGTTGTTTGCCAATACCTCGGCACGCTTCACACGGGCCTGCAGTGCGTGCTCGTGGATACCCAGCGCGTTGTCGAAACTGATTGCCATCTTTGCCTCCGGAAATCTGCAACGGCCTCCGGAATCGTTGCCGGTTTGCCGCTTTTGCGTTCTGCCAGAGGAAATGCAAGGGTGATGCCAGAATTAGAAAAGCCCGCAACGGTGCGGGCTGGCGGGGAGGTGATCAAATTTCAGGCGGCATAAAACCGACGGGGGCGAAACAATACGGCAAAGCCTTTCCTACCGGTCAAGGCTCTGACGATACTCAACAAATTCACTGTTCTCCGGCCGTGGCACACGAGGCTTTTCCGCAATCACCGAGCCGGTATAAAGAAACCCGACGATGGACTCAGCCTCATCCAGACCAAGCGCCGAGTGGACACTCTGGGCATAAGCGACCGGGCCGGTACGCCACATGGTGCCAAACCCGGCATCGTTTAAAGCCAGGGATAGCAGGGTCATGCCGCTACCGGCGGCCAGGATCTGTTCGACCTCGGGGACCTTCGGATGCTGCTTTGGGGATGCGATGCCAACGATAATCATCGGTGCCCGCAGGGGGGCATTTCGTGCTTTTTTCAGCTCCTGCTCCGTGGCATTGTTCGCACAGGCACCGGCAAAAGCCTCACCCAGCTGGGTGAGCGCCTCGCCCTCCAGAACCAGGTAGCGCCATGGCCTCAGCAGGGCATGGTCCGGTGCCCTGCCCGCACACTGGAAAGCCTGCTCCAACACCTCCTTTCCCGGAGCAGGTGCCTGCAATCGGGGTTCGGAGGTGCGATTCAGCAAAAACCGGGTAACCGTACTCATATGCTCTCCCGTCCCGCCTCAGCGGTCCAACTTATTGGCGAACCAGCCGGGGCCCGGGTCCGTCCGCCGGGCTGGTACTGCGCCAGGGGTTAATATCCAGTCCTCCCCGACGAGTGTAACGCGCGCACACCATCAGCTCCGATGGCCGGCAGTGTTCCATCAGGTCGGTAAAGAGAGTTTCCACGCAATGCTCATGGAAATCCTGCTTCTGGCGAAACCCAACAATGTAACGCAGCAGGCCGGCCGCATCGATTTTCGGCCCGGTATAGCGAATCAGCACCGTTGCCCAATCCGGTTGGCCAGTCACCGGACAATTACTTTTCAACAGGTGGGAACACAGCTGTTCTGTCACCGTATCGCCATCCGCTGAGAGGGATTCAGGGGCATACTCGTAAACCACGTTTTCCACCGGCAGGTCGTCAATCAGGTCGTAGCCTTCCGGTCGACCAACAGCAGGCGCCCCTTCATCCACACTGTGCACCAACACGTGGACAGCGGCACCACAGGCACTGGAGAGGTCCATTTCCATGGTGTGCTGGACCTGCTCAATCGAGGAAAACACCGCCTGATTGAAGGAGTTCAGGTATAGCTTCAGTGATTTACTCTCAATAATGGCTGGCGAGGCGGCCGGAAAACGGATTTCCGCCCAGGCCACCGCGGGCACACCACCAGGGCGCAGCCAGGAAATTTCCCAGGCCTGCCAGAGATCTTCCCCAAACCACGGCCAACGACCATCGTGAAGGCCGATGCGGCGACGATTTTCTTCCCGGGGAACCGGAAACAGCAGTGTGGGATCGTAGCGATCCGGGTAGTCGCTGGTTTTGCCCAGCGGCGCCTTGTCCAAAGCCATGAATGAGGTATCCAACGTGTCAGTGACGAATGCCCTTGCCCTTTGCCAGCATACGAAGCGCAACAGTGGCAAGCAGCACAATAAAGACGAGAATCATACCAAGAGAAACGAACGGATTAACGTCCGAAACACCCAGTATGCCGTACCGGAAGCCGTTCACCATATACAGGATGGGGTTGACCATCGATACGCCGCGCCAGAAATCCGGCAGAAGCTCGATGCTGTAGAAGACACCCCCCAGGTAGGTCAGGGGCGTCAGGATGAACGTTGGCACAATCGAGATATCGTCAAACTTGGTGGCCAGCATGGCATTGATAAACCCACCCAACGAGAACAGCGCCGAGGTCAGGAACACCGTGATAACCACCATCGGCAGGTTATGAATCGACAGATGGGTGAAACCCAGTGACAACAGAGTCACAATCAGCCCGATACTCAAACCGCGGGCCATACCGCCGGCCACGTACCCGGCCAGAATGGTCCAGTTGGGCACCGGCGACACCAGCAACTCTTCAATGCTGCGCTGGAATTTCATGGAGAAGAAAGAAGACACCACATTGCCGTAGGAGTTGGTGATCACCGCCATCATGATCAGCCCCGGCACAATAAACTGCATGTAGTCATACCCACCCATGTCACCAATCCGGGAACCGATCAGGTTGCCGAAAATAATGAAATAGAGGGTCATGGTGACCGCTGGCGGCAGCAGTGTCTGTGCCCAGATACGGGTAAAGCGGCGAACTTCCCGGACAACGATCGTGACAAAGGCCACCCAGAGTGCTTGCCAAGTCATGCCCGCACCTCCCCGGCCGGCCGATTTTCGCGAGCGTTATCCTCCACCATTCGCACAAACAGCTCTTCCAGGCGATTGGCCTTGGTACGCATACTCAGCACCCTGATTCCGTTCTTTTCCAATTCCGTGAACAGCGGATTGAGCCCCTGCCCTTTGGTCACCTCAACTTCCAGGCTTCCTTCATCATTCAGGATACACCGGTAATCCGCCAGATCCGGGGCAGCATCCAGAGGCTCAGCGGTGTCCAGCAGGAAAGTTTCCACGCTCAATTGCTGCAGCAGTTCCCGCTTGCTGGTGTGGCGGATAATCTCGCCGTGATCAATGATGGCAATATTCCGGCACAGCGCTTCGGCCTCTTCCAGATAGTGGGTCGTCAGAATGATGGTGGTGCCCTGACGGTTCATCTCTTCCAGGAACTGCCACATGGAGCGGCGCAACTCGATATCCACACCAGCGGTGGGCTCATCCAGAATCAACAACCGCGGCTCATGGACCAGCGCCCGGGCAATCATCAGCCTGCGCTTCATTCCGCCGGATAACATGCGCGCGGGGGTGTTGCGCTTATCCCATAGCCCCAACTTTTTCAGGTATTTTTCCGCCGAGACACTGGCCTGCTTAAGCGGAATGCCATAGTAACCAGCCTGAGTGGTGACAATATCAAACACTTTCTCGAACTGGTTAAAGTTGAACTCCTGGGGCACCACGCCCAGATTCAGCTTGGCACCAGCCAGGTCGGTGTCGATATCATGGCCAAACACACGCACCGTGCCTCGGGTTTTGTTCACCAATGATGAGACAATACCCAGCGTGGTGGATTTGCCGGCCCCGTTCGGACCCAGGAGGGCAAAAAAGTCACCTTCCTTTACTTGCAGATCAATGCCCTTGAGCGCCTGAAAGCCATCACCGTAGCTTTTATGCAGACCCTCTATTTCGAGTGCACAGGTCATAAATCCTACCGTTATCAACGAAAACAGCCCGCACAGGCGGGCCATAAGAATAGAGTGCTATTTAGTTGAGGCGTCAGGCGTAAATTCAAGGGCCACCGGCGAAAATGCCAGTTATCGACCAATCAGGCGCCCCAGAGACCAGCGTGGCTCGGTGCCGGCTACTTCGTATTTGGTGGGATCCAACCCCCCGGTGCCATCGGGTAGGCATGCACGCACGGTCAATGTCTCAGAGGGAGGACGGGACTCGTTAAAACGAGCGAGGTCGATAACCCGTGAGGATTTCAGAGGGTTGTGGTCGGCATCCTGCATTACCATCACCCGAGGCCAGAGGCGGCGCTCTGGCGAGTGTGAGACCACAATGCCCCGCTGGCCGTCAGACAACTCGACCAGTGAGCCGGTCGGATACACGCCAATACCCTGAATGAAGTTTTCGACCAGGTCTTCCTGAAATTCGATGTTGCGCATTTCATAAAGAAGCGCGACGGCCTTGGCTGGCGTCAGCGGGGCGTGATCCTCCCGTGGAGCGATCAACGACTCAAAAAACTCTGCGATACCGGCCACTTTTGCCAGCACCGGAATACGGTCACCACGAATACCCTTGGGAAAACCGGAACCGTTGTGCCGCTCCCGGTGGTATTCGACAACAGCCATTACCGCCCTGGGCAGACCTGCCTCCTCCAGCATCTCCACACCACTGGTAACATAGCTGCGATAACGGGTGTAATCATCCTGGGACAGCTGACGCTCGTGTCGCAACAATTCCCGGGGCAGCGTGGTCTTACCCACTTGAGATAGCAGACAACCAAGCCCGAGATGATTAAGCAGTTCCTCTTTGAGGCCCAGTTGCCGACCACACACCAATGCCCAAACGGCGGTGTTGAGGGCGTGCCGATAGATAAAGTCGTCAAACTGACGGGTCCGGCTCAGCCACAACAGGGCGTCCGGTTGGCGAATCACACTGTCCACCATCTTGCGGGTCACTTCGGCAGCGGGGCGAAGGTCCGCCGTCTCCCCAGCCTGGAGCGTCTCCCAGGTTTTCTGTAAGGCCTGTTCGGCATCGGCAAGCAGTCGCTTGGACGCTTTCAGTTCCTTATCCAACGTGGTTTCGGTGCCGTATTTGACGGGCTGGCGGATATTCAGTGGGGGTAACTTGAGCTGCTCCCGCCCTTTCCCCCGCAGCGCAGACTGCTTGCCAAACCCAGCGCTCTTGACTGCTGTGGAGCTTCGCCCCTCTTCCACATCAATCATGACCCAACGACAGTGGGAAATGAGGGCCTGGATATCGCTCTGGGAACGGATATGGAAGCCCTGAATGGGAAATGGTGTTTGATGCCATGGTCGATCAAGATCTGACACAAACATGCCAATCTCAAGATCATGCACCGCTATTCGCTGCTGTTGGACACCCACCACGCACCTCTTCAATATCGCTAAACTCCTTTTAGCAATATAGCGCAATAATCGCCCGGCTACTTAAGACAATATGCCGCACTGTGAATACCCTCACAGGCAGCCTGTGAATCAATCAACAGTTCTCGAACTGAAGCCCCAGGCCATCGTTGGTACGGCGCACCACACACATCTCCAATACGGGTGCGGGTACCGGCAAACCCTGTACCTGAACGGTCACCCGATCACCCAGTTCCGGGCGGAAGGTGTCGTCCTCCATAACGATAAACAGCCCGCCATCAGAAATGTCACTGGTGTTGAAAAAGAACTCACCAAAACTCTGGTGAACGATTTTTACCCGCGCGTTCATCGCCGTTCGAACATGCTGCCTGCGATCCTCTTCCGCCATAACCCGAAATTCCTGTTTATTTTTTATTCCCAATATTGATTGACGGCAAGCATAACAGGAATTTTAGAGAGAACATGCCGGAATGCCTTGACTACAATCTGATTGCCAATGAGAATAGTTACCGTTTTTAATAAAGCGCAGTCCTGTCCACTGCCGTTTCTACCACTACAAGGAGCAACACCATGCGTATGAAGCTCGCCGCAACCGCTGCAATGGCCCTGGCCACCCTGCCGCTCAGCGCCTCCGCTGATGGCGAAGTCAACATTTATTCCTACCGTCAGGCGTTCCTGCTGGAACCCCTGCTGGACGCCTTCGAGAAGGAAACCGGTATCGAGTCCAACGTTGTCTTCGCCAAGAAAGGCCTGGCGGAGCGCCTGGAGCGCGAAGGCCGCAACAGCCCGGCGGACGTGGTCATGACCGTTGACATTTCCCGCCTGAACGAGCTGGTTGAGCGTGACCTTGTTGCTGGTGTTGAAACCGACACCCTGAAAGAAAACATTCCGGAAAACCTGCGTCACCCGGAAGGTAAGTGGTACGCACTGACCACCCGTGGCCGTCTGATTTTCGCCTCCAAGGAGCGCGTTGAAAAAGGTGAAATCACCACTTACGAAGAGCTGGCTGACGACAAGTGGGAAGACCGCATCTGCACCCGTAGCGGTAAGCACCCGTACAACATTGCCCTGTTCTCCTCCATGATCGCTCACCACGGTGAAGAGAAAACCGAACAGTGGCTGGAAGGCGTGAAAGACAATCTGGCCCGCAAGCCCCAGGGTGGCGACCGCGACCAGATCAAAGCGATCGCCGAAGGTGTGTGTGACCTATCCATCGGCAACAGCTACTACTATGGCAAGATGCTGCAGGATGAGAATCAGCGACCAATCGCTGAGCAGGTTTTCCTGGTGTTCCCGAATGACGAAGGCCGTGGCACCCATGTGAACATCTCAGGCATCGCCCTGACCAAGAGCGCGCCGAACAAGGAAAATGCCATCAAGCTGATGGAGTTCCTGTCATCAGCGGAAGCTCAGCGCATCTACGCTGAAGCCAACTTCGAATACCCGGCAAACCCGGACATCAAGCCTTCCGGCATTGTCGCTGAATGGGGCGAAATTCATCCGGACGACCTCTCTCTGCAGGAGATTGCAGAACACCGCAACGCCGCAGTGAAACTGGTTGACCGCGTCGACTACGACGGCGAGTAAAACCAAACAAAGCGGGGTACTTTCGGGTACCCCGCTCTGCTTTTAGGCGCCTGAAACTGACACGCATCATTGCAGGAAACTCAACCACGATCTAGAATCGCAACCTTTCTCATCTCCACTAACGCAACAGGACCACCATGACCGAGGTCGCTACCAGCGCTAATCCCGGGCTTACCCAGCCGTTGCTGGCCAAACGCACCTCCAAGCGCTGGATGATCAGCGCCCTGCTTACCACAGCGATTGTCGCCCTTCCCGTGCTGTCGGTCCTGTTTATTGCGCTGTTCCCGGAAGAGAACATCTGGCCCCACCTGATCAACACCACCTTGCCCCGTTATCTCACCACCACCCTCCAACTGATGCTCGGTGTTGGCGTGTTGACGCTGGTCCTTGGGCTGGCAACCGCGTGGGCGGTGACCATGTGCGAGTTCCCCGGCCGCAAATTTTTCGAGTGGGCCCTGTTACTGCCCTTCGCCATCCCGGCTTATGTCATCGCCTATGTATACACCAGCCTGCTGGACTATGCCGGGCCGGTGCAGAGCGCGTTAAGGGACTGGTTTGGCTGGGCCAATGCCACTGAATACTGGTTCCCGGAAATTCGCACCCTCGAAGGTGCAATACTGATGATCAGCCTGGTGCTGTATCCATACGTTTACCTGCTGGCCCGTGCTGCTTTCATGGAACAGTCCCCTTCCCTCTTCTCGGTTAGTCGCAGCCTGGGGCACTCACCTCTGAGTACTTTTTTCCGGGTGGTGCTGCCCATCGCCCGGCCGGCCATTGCCGTAGGCCTGTCACTGGTGCTCATGGAAACCCTGAATGATTTCGGAACGGTGGATTTCTTCGCGGTCCAGACGCTCACACGCGGCCTGTTCGACACCTGGATGAACCTGGGCAACCTGGGCGGCGCCGCCCAGATCGCCACCACCATGCTCATCTTCGTTGTCATCCTGGTAACCCTGGAGCGTTACTCGCGGCGCCGGCAGCAACAATACGCCGCCCGAGACAACCGCGACCCAATCCACCGCTTTACCATGTCGTTTCCACGCCAACTGATCTGTGTGGCGACCTGCGCCGTGCCTTTGATTTTTGGTTTCCTGATTCCCGCAACAACCCTGGGCTACTACGCCTGGGACTATTTTGATGAAAGCTGGACACCGGATTTCATCGAAAACACCTTCAACAGCCTTTTCCTCTCCAGCGCAGCCGCGCTCACCACCCTGCTGATTGGCGTCACCCTGGCCTACAGCCGCCGCCTGCATGACACCCGTGGCATGCAGATTCTCATGCGCCTATCCAGCCTTGGTTATGCAATGCCAGGCGCCGTGCTTGCGGTGGGTGTGATTGTACCCTTGGCCGGTTTCGATAACTGGCTCGACAGCCTGATGCGGGACTACTTCGGGTTCAGCACCGGCCTGTTGCTCAGTGGCAGTGCCTTCGCACTGGTCTTTGCCTATACCGTCCGCTTTCTGGCGGTATCGGCCGGCAGCGTTGAAAGCGCCTTACAGAAAGTCACTCCCAGCATGGACATGGCCTCGCGCTCCCTTGGCCACACCCCGGGTAACACCCTGCTGAAAGTGCACCTGCCGATGCTTAGGGGCACTTTGGTGACTGCCGCACTGGTGGTGTTTGTCGATTGCATGAAAGAGTTGCCCGCCACCCTCATCCTGCGCCCTTTCAATTACGAAACCCTGGCAACCTATGTGTACCAGTTTGCCTCGGATGAAATGCTGCAACACAGCGCGCTTCCGGCCCTGATTATCGTTCTGGCGGGCATCATCCCCATACTTCTGATGAACCGCTCCATCTCCAAGTCCCGGACAATGGCCTGACTCCGCCACGATCAGGCCGCAACATAAGCGATCATGTGAATAAAGTGTTGACAGATATAGCCCGCCCCCCACAACCCTGTGGTAAACTCTGCCACCTTCCTGCAGTGCCCAGGCACTGGGCGGACCAACCCGTAACTGACTCGGAGACCGGCATATGGCCAAGAAATTTCTGTGTAGCCTGATTGGCGCCTCGCTGCTCGCTGCAGCCACCCTGGCGCAAGCTGAAGAACCCCGTGTTGTTGCCATTACCCAGATCGTTGAACACCCCGCTCTGGATGCAGCATATGAAGGTGTCAAAGACGAGCTGGCCGAACGTGGCTACCGCGAAGGCGAAAACCTCAAAGTGATGCATGAAAGTGCCCAGGGCAATTCCGCCATTGCTTCACAGATCGCTCGCAAATTTGTCGGTGAAAGCCCCGATGTGATCGTCGCTATCGCAACCCCGTCTGCCCAGACCGTTGCCGCGGCAGCCCGTAACATCCCGGTGGTCTTCTCCGCCGTCACCGACCCGGTATCTGCCAAGCTGGTCCAGAGCTGGGAAAAGCCCGGCGCCAACATCACCGGCGTCAGCGATATGCTGCCCATCGACAAGCACCTGGACATGATTCAGCGCGCCATGCCTGATGTTCAGACCATCGGTACCGTATACAACCCGGGCGAAGCCAATGCCGCCGCCCTGGTTGAGCTGCTGGAAGAAAAGCTGACCGAACGCGGCCTGAAGCTGGAAAAAGGCGCCGCCACCAAGACCTCTGAAGTGCTGGGCGCGGCCCGCTCCCTGGTAGGTAAAGTGGACGCCATCTACCTGACCACCGACAACACCGTCATCAGCGCCGCCGAAGCCGTGGTGTCTGTGGGCGAGCGTGCCGACATCCCGGTGTTCGCGGCCGATACCGCCACCGTTGAGCGTGGCGCCGTTGCCGCCATGGGCTTCAACTACTACAAGCACGGTCGCCAGACCGGCGCCATGGTTGCCCGCATCCTCGAAGGTGCGGATACCGCAACCACCCCGGTTGAAATCATGGAAGAACTCGATCTGTATGTGAACCCGGCCGCCGCCGAGCGCATGGGTATCACCCTGCCGGAAGACCTCATCAAGGACGCCACGAAAGTCGTCAAAAACGACTGATAACGCCTGACCAACACGGGCGGACCCCACAAGGGCCCGCCCGTTTTCTTTCACGGTGAACAATACCCATGCTCAGTGAAATCGCTTTTTACGGCGCGCTCGAAACCGGCCTCATCTATGGCCTGGTTGCCTTTGGTATCTACATCTCGTTTCGTGTTCTGGACTTCCCCGACCTGACGGTAGACGGCAGTTTCCCACTCGGTGCCGCCGTTGCCGCCGTACTCATCATGGGCGGCTGGAATCCCTGGCTGGCCACCGGTATGGCCATCATTGCCGGCATGGCTGCAGGCGCGGTGACCGCCCTGTTAAACGTCAAGCTCAAAATACTCAATCTCCTGGCCTCCATCCTGACTATGATTGCACTGTACTCAGTCAACCTGAGAATTATGGGGCGGCCCAACGTAGCATTGCTGGGTGAAGAAACGGTACTGACGCCCTGGTACGAACTCGGTCTGAAGTTCCATCAAGTGCCGGTACTACTGTTTATGGTCGTCGCCGTGGTAGTTCTCGTGCTGCTCTGGCGTTTCATGAAATCCGAGACCGGCCTGGCCATGCGGGCCACTGGTGCGAATCCACGCATGGCACGTGCACAGGGCATAGCCACCGGCTCCATGATTGTCCTGGGTGTAGCACTTTCCAACGGCCTGGTGGGCCTGGCCGGTGCCCTGTTTGCCCAGAGTCAGGGCGCTGCGGACGTCACCATGGGGGTGGGCGTGATCGTTATTGGCCTGGCGTCACTGATTGGCGGTGAAGCAGTGTTGACTCCCTCCACGGTGGTGCGCGCCCTAATTGCCTGTATCATCGGGGCCATTGTCTATCGTCTTGCTATCGCCTTTGCCCTGAACGCAGACGCCCTCGGCCTCAAGGCGCAGGACCTCAACCTGATTACCGCCGTATTGGTCACCCTGGCCATCGTGCTGCCGGGTGTGCGCACCAAAATCGCCCATCGCCTTACCCGCAAACAAGCCTGAGGAGCAACCATGATCAGCGCAACCGATCTGCAACTGACCTTTGGCAAGGGAACGCCGCTGGAAAACCCGGCCTTGCGGGGCATGAGCCTGACGGTGAACCAGGGCGAATTTGTTACCGTGATTGGCAGTAACGGCGCCGGTAAATCCACGTTCCTTAATGCCCTTGCCGGCGAAGTTCTGGTGGACAGTGGCAAAATCGTGGTCGATAACCAGGACGTCACCCGCCTGCCGACCCACAAACGCGCCAACCGGGTGGCCCGGGTATTCCAGGACCCCCTGGCCGGCACCTGTGAAAACCTCTCCATTGAGGAAAACCTGGCTCTGGCGATCAAGCGGGGCCAGAGCCGCGGGCTGACCTCTGCCGTCAAAAAGCAGTACATGAAGCAGTTCCGCGATAGCCTGTCGTCACTGAATCTCGGGCTGGAAAATCGCCTGGGCGACAAGATGGGCCTGCTTTCCGGTGGCCAGCGTCAGGCTGTCAGCCTGCTGATGGCCAGCCTGACGCCTTCCAGCATTCTGCTGCTGGATGAGCATACCGCCGCACTGGACCCGAAAACCGCGCGATTCGTTCTGGAATTGACCGAACACATCATCGCCACCCAGCAATTGACCGCACTGATGGTCACCCACAGCATGAAACAGGCACTGGAGGTGGGAAGCCGCACGGTGATGCTTCATCAAGGCCAAGTGGTGTTCGATATCAGCGGCAAGGAACGCGACGGTCTGGAGGTCAAAGACCTGCTTGGGCTATTCGAAAAACAGCGAGGCCTTCAGGTCGACGACGACAGCCTACTGCTGGGCTGATCACTCTTCCACCAAGCCGGAAATGGGGTCCCATCACCCCCTTTCCGGCAAGCGCCTGATTTACCGGGCCTCACCACAATTCAAGTCTTTTTCCATTGATTTTCCTTGCCCGGAACGCTCGGGTAATAGTTCCTCTCTTATTCACAGAACACAATATCCTGTTATACTCCTTCCAACTTAAACCCATATCTAGGGTTGCCAGGCAAGCGCCGGTGCGCAGGAAATCACCGGCTAACACAGACATACTGAAAACCGAGGGTGGCAATGAACGCAAAGGCACAGGCAGTGGTCACAACGATTCCCATGCAGGAAGCATCGCTCGATATCTGGAACAGCAAATACCAGCTGAAGACCAAAACGGGCGAGCCTGTCGACAAAAACATCAACGCGACTTACGAGCGGGTAGCCAAAGCGCTGGCCGAAGTCGAGAACAAATCCGTGCGCGCCAAACACATGAAGAATTTCATCTGGGCGCTGCAGAACGGAGCGATTCCCGCCGGACGCATTACCTCCAACGCCGGTGCAGAGGCCCACAAGCCGGCCACCTCCACCATCAACTGCACCGTATCCGGCATTGTTCATGATTCCATGGACGACATTCTGGAGAAAAACCACGAAGCGGGCCTCACCCTCAAGGCTGGCTGCGGTATTGGTTATGAGTTCTCCACCCTGCGTCCGCGCGGCGCCTATGTTGCCGGTGCCGGCGCCACCACTTCCGGCCCGCTGTCCTTTATGGACATCTTTGACCGCATGTGTTTCACCGTGTCCTCTGCCGGTGGCCGTCGCGGTGCCCAGATGGCTACCTTTGACGTCAATCACCCGGACGTTATCGAATTCATTCAGGCCAAGCGCGAAGACGGTCGCCTGCGCCAGTTCAACCTGTCTCTTCTGATCACCGAAGACTTCATCGAAGCGGTGAAAAACGGCGATGACTGGCACCTGTCGTTCCCGGTTACCCAGAAAGAAGTGGAAGACGAGGCCCTGAACCTGGCCGACGAGACCCAGTTCGTGTACCGCGACTTCCCGGTACAGGAAGGCTATGTGGTCAACGACGAAGGCAAGGTTGCCTGCCGTATCTACAAGACGGTGAAAGCCCAGTTCATCTGGGACACCATCATGACCAGCACCTATGACTACGCTGAGCCGGGCTTCATCCTGATCGACAAGGTCAACCAGATGAACAACAACTGGTTCTGCGAAGACATCCGCGCCACCAATCCCTGTGGCGAACAGCCCCTGCCCCCCTATGGCAGCTGCCTGCTGGGCTCGGTCAACCTGACCAAATTCGTGGAATACCCGTTCACCGAGAAAGCCAGCTTCAACTACGAGAAATACCGTGAAGTTGTCGGCATCTTCACCCGTATGCTGGACAACGTGGTGGAAATCAACGGCCTGCCGCTGCCGGAGCAGCGCCACGAGATTACCTACAAGCGCCGCCACGGCATGGGCATCCTTGGTCTGGGCTCTACCCTGGCCATGCTGCGCATGCCCTACGGTTCCGAGGAATCGGTGAAATTCACCGAGGAAGTGGTGCGCGAAATGGCCGTGGAAGGCTGGCGCCAGTCCCTCGCCCTGGCCGCTGAAAAAGGCCCGGCGCCGATCATGGAAGACGATTTTGAAGTCACCCCGAAAATGCTGAACAAGTGCCCGCAGTTGGCCAAAGACGGCTTCGGCGTGGGCGACAAGCTCAAGGGTAAGGTGCTTCACGCCAAATACAGCCGTTACATGCAGCAGATTGCCGATGTGGAGCCGGAGCTGATCGAACAGCTGATCGAAAAAGGTGGTCGCTTTACCCACCACACTTCCATCGCGCCCACCGGCACCATCAGCCTGTCACTGGCCAACAATGCCAGTAATGGCATTGAGCCGAGCTTCTCGCACCACTACGCGCGCAACATCATCCGCGAAGGCCGAAAGACCAAGGAAAAAGTGGATGTGTTCAGCTTTGAGCTGCTGGCCTACCGTCACCTGGTGAACCCGGCGGCGATGCCATTCTCCGAGGACGAAGACAAAAAACTGCCGGACTACTTCACCACCACGGATGACGTAACTCCGGCGCAGCACGTGGACATCCAGGCGGCGGCTCAGAAGTGGGTGGACTCCTCCATTTCCAAGACCGCCAACGTGCCCACCGAATTCCCTTATCCGGACTTCAAGGGCATCTATCTGTACGCGTACGATAAGGGCCTGAAGGGCTGCACCACCTTCCGCTTCAACCCGGAAGCCTTCCAGGGCGTACTGGTGAAGGAAAAAGACCTTGAAAACACTCTGTACGAGTTCACCCTGGACGACGGCAGCAAAGTGACCCTGCGAGGCAACGAAGAAGTGGAGTACGACGGCGAGATCCACAACGCCGCGAACCTCTTCGATGCCCTCAAAGAAGGCACCTACGGCAAGTACTGATCCGGGAACCGACAGACAGGAAAAACGACATGACAGTAAAAATCACCAACAAGATCGTCGGCTACCGCGTAAAGAAAGCCGAAGATGAAACCCCGACCGAAAAGCAAGCACCGGTGCATGCAGAAACCAAGCCGGTGGAGATGAACGAAAACATCGAACGGCCGGATTTTCTGCTGGGCACCACCTACAAGATCAAGCCGCCGGTGGCCGAGCATGCGATGTACATCACCATCAACGACATCCTGCTCAACGAGGATACGGATCACGAGAGCCGGCAGCCGTACGAAGTGTTCATCAACTCCAAGTCGATGGAGCATTTCCAGTGGGTTATCGCCCTCACCCGGGTTATCTCCGCAGTGTTCCGCAAGGGTGGCGACGTGACCTTCCTGGTGGAAGAGCTGCGCAGCGTGTACGACCCGAACGGCGGTTACTTCAAGAAAGGCGGCGTGTTCATGCCGTCCCTGGTGGCCGAGATTGGCGCCGTGATCGAGAAGCACCTGAAGGCCATCGGCCTGCTGGAAAGCGAGGAAATGAGCGAGACCACCAAGCGCATCCTCGCCGAAAAGCGTGCTGAGTTTGAAGCCAGCCAAAGCTCGGCCACCAACGACGACACCAGCGCCGATTACCCGCCCAATGCCACCATGTGCGGCAAGTGCAACACCAAGGCAGTGATCGTGATGGACGGCTGCGCCACCTGCCTGGCTTGTGGTGACAGCAAGTGCGGTTAGATTAAACCGCCGCTGAAAAAGCAAAAAGCCCGGGGCAAGCACCCCGGGCTTTTTTGTTTTCGGGGTCCTGATGGCAGCCCGGTGGACCGCTCACCAAGTCAGTGTAATGCTGGCCGTCGAAATGGCAGGACTCGAGAGCTTGCCTCAATCGGTGGCGCAACCGGTTGGCTCTGAAACAACAAGGCTTGCTGCAGACTGTAAAGCGAATCGTACATCATGGTCTGTATGAGCATCATCGCCTTCATGGGGCTACCAGCTGTCCGGCGCCTGGCGTCAATCACAAACTGTAACCCTCGCAGGCGGCGTTGGCTGGACTCCGGACTCCTTTGAATAAAATCTTCAATCAGCTCCGCACGTAATGCTTCGAAGCCAATGGGGTCACGCTGAGCCAGCTCCCTAAGCTCGTCGAACGCGGGCATATCCATAACTTTCCTCCATTCCTGGATTCAAGCAATGATGGCATTCCCTTTAAAACAACTGTCCCTGTAACCCGCATTCGACAGTGAAAACTCGCCTACTCTCAGTCCCTGGCAGGAAAAAAACCGGAACACTATCAGTTAAGCCCTGACGGGATACAGAATCAAGCTGATCTTCTATAGGGATGAGTGCATTCGCCGGTCATTTTTATTCACTCCAATCGCACAGATAAGCAGCCAGGCAAAGATAGTGGTTGAATATGTACTGCGAATCATTATCATTCGCTACTACAATTCATGACTGAAGGTTAACAATGCTATGAAAGCCTCCTCTCGGCGCTCCGGTTCTATCGCGCTCGTTTCTCTGCTTGGGGCCAGCTCGCTCGCCATGGCTCAGTCACAGACTGAAGACGCCACCACTCTCGACACACTGGACATCGTATCAGACGCCATTACTGCTCCTGACTATATGCCTCTGGAAAGGAAGCCCCAGGTGGGGAAAATGGACGTTCCCGTAGAGGACCAACCCTACTCCGTGTCGGTGATTGACCGGACGTTTATTGAAGATAGCGGCGCCAAGAACATCCAGGATGCCCTGCTCTACACCCCCGGCGTCTATGCTGGCGCTTTCGGCTTTGACACCCGCATTGACTCCGCCAAAGTGCGGGGTGTGGATGCAGGTCGGTATGTCGATGGCCTGCGGCAGATTTACGGCTCCTACAACTCCGTGCGAACCAACGTCTACGCTCTGGAAAGCATTGAAGTGCTGAAAGGCCCGTCGTCCACGCTTTACGGCCAGGGTGACCTCGGCGGCATTATCAATGCGGTTTCCAAATTGCCAAAAGCGGAGCAAGGCGGCGAAATCTGGGCTCAGTATGGCACCTTCAACCGCAAGCAACTGGCCGTGGATGTGACCGGCCCGGCCACTGAAAACGGCGATGTGTTGTACCGGGTGGTTGCCCTGGGTCGGGATAGCGACACCCAAGTCGATTATGTGGAAAACGACGGTTATGTGTTGGCCCCCTCCCTCACCTGGCGGCCAAGCAACGATACCAGCATAACGCTTCTGCTTAATCGCCAGGAGAATATCGGACAGATTTCCGCGCAGTTTCTGCCCCAGGAAGGCACCTTGGAGCCTGGCTCCCAGGGGTACATTGGTTCTGATCGCTTTGTCGGTGAGCCCGGCTGGGATCGCTATGATCGCGAAAAAACCGAAGCGACCCTATTCTTTGATCACCAGCTAAACGGTGACTGGGCAGTGGCTGCAACAGCCCGCTATACGGATTCCAGCGCGGAAACCCGGGAGCATTGGGTTCAGATTGGTGACGTGCCGGACGCGAATGGCGAAGTAGAACGCACCATTTATACCGTAGATGCGAGCACTCAAATCTTTAACGTTGATGCCCGCCTGGAAGGCGATCTTGAGCTCGGCGCCACCCGGCATCAGCTGATTGTAGGGGCGGACCGTCAGGATGCTCTTTGGGAGCAGTCCAACTATTACTATGGTGCCGGACAAGGTGGCACTTTCGACGTCTATAACCCGGAATACGGCAACCTGAATGCCAGCGTTATCAACCCGTCAGACCGTGCTGATAATGAAGTCGAACAGGTTGGACTTTACCTTGCGGACCACATTGAAATCGGTCCGGTGATCATCTCCGCCGGCCTTCGCCATGATTGGGCCGAGAACCGGAAACTGGCGGTCACCGGGTCAGATACCATCAGCGAGGAAGAAGCAACGACCGGCCGGGCCGGCGTCATGTACCGTTTTGAAAATGGCCTGTCGCCCTACCTCAGTTACGCGGAGGCCTTCAGCATGAACCTCGGCACTGATGGGACCGCAGAGGCCAATACACTCAAGCCCACCACCGGCGAGCAGCAGGAGGCCGGTATCAAATATGTGTCCCCGGATCGGTCGTTGGGTGCCACTGTCGCCTATTTTGACATCACCCAGGAAAATCGCATCAGCGACGGCAGCACTCCCGGCGGGGTGGCACAGACTGGTGCAGTTATTCATGGCTGGGAGTTTCAACTTAACAAACGCTGGAACCGCTTCGAAACGCAGGTCGCCTTCACGGAAATGAACGCCAAAGACGCTTCCAGCGGAAACCGTCTGCCCTACGTGGCAGAGCGTCAGGCCTCCTGGTGGAATAAGCTCTACATCGCGAGCAACTGGCGATTGGGTGCCGGTGTCCGCTATGTAGGCGACAATGTCGGCTCTGGCGGCGGCCCCACCGTCCCATCCGTAACACTCTACGATGCCATGGTCAGTTACACATGGAACAACTGGGATTTCAGCGTGGATGCCAAAAACCTGGCGGATGAAGAATACATCAGTTGGTGTCGTTCTGAAGGGGCTGACTGCGGCTACGGCGAACGGCGTACTGTGAATGCAAATGCAAGGTACCGCTTCTAGATTTAACCCTCTCTGGTGATACCCCCGCAGAGACAAACTCTTTGCGGGTTTTTTATCACCAAAGCTGCCATCCCGGGTATGTTAGACTCTGCGCCTGTTTCAATCAGGTTCAAGACAGGGGTCCCGATGCAAAGCTGGCTGTTTCTGGCATTGGCCATCGTTGCTGAAGTCGTTGCCACTTCGGCCCTGAAATCGAGTGAAGGCTTTACCCGCCTGGCGCCTACAGCCTTGGTGGTAGTCGGCTATGTGGTCGCTTTCTACTTCCTGGCCCTGGCTATTAAGGTGATTCCGGTGGGCGTCGCCTATGCGGTCTGGGCAGGCCTTGGAATTGTGCTGATCTCACTGATTGGCTGGCTGGTGTTCCAGCAGAAACTGGATGCCCCAGCGGTGATTGGCATGACCCTGATTCTCTCAGGCGTCTTGGTTATCAACCTTTTTTCCAGCACATCCGCGCACTAACCCCGTAAAAACCTGTTACCGTTAGGACATGGGCCAAACATTCCATGAAAGCAGTGACACACACTTCGTCATCGCGGGAGGTCTATGCCCACATCCCTGACTGCCGGCATTGTTACCTTTGCTTTAAGCGCCATCGTTATTGTGTTGGCCGGCAGCCGTCTGGCCAAGACAGCTGATGAACTGGCAGACCGGACCGGCCTGGGCGAGGTGCTGTTCGGGATCTTCCTTCTGGCGGGTGTAACCTCCCTCCCCGACTTTGCCGCCACGTTAAGTGCAGCCTTGGATTCCCGGCCGGATCTGGCCATGAGTAACGTGATGGGGAGCATGGCCGCCAACCTGGTGTTCCTGGGCATCGCGGATATCATCTACCGAAAGGCCAATCTGGAACACGCAGCAGCGTCGTCATCGAACCTCATGCTGGCCGCCCTACTGATTGTATTGCTGGCGCTGCCGTTGCTGGCCATAGCCAGCCCGCAAATTTCGGTGTGGGGCGTTCATCCGGTAACACCGGTATTGGTTGTTGGTTACATTTCCGGTCTATATCTCGTTCGTAGCGCCGACACCAAGCCCATGTGGTTCCCACGCCACACCCGACAGACAGTGCCAGATACGCCCACCACGGAGAACCATGGCAGCTTGGTAACAGCCTGGGTCAGCTTTATCGTATTGGCTGTTATTACAGGTATTTCGGGTTGGGCCCTGATGGAAAGTGCCAAGATCATCAGTGATCAGACAGGACTATCCGAGACCCTTATTGGGGGTCTGTTCACGGCACTTGCCACCTCCTCACCAGAACTGGTGACCACGATCGCCGCCATTCGCCGCAATGCTCTCACCCTCGCCGTGAGCAACATTTTCGGCACCAACTGTTTCAACATGCTGGTGGTGGCAGCGGCAGACGTTGGTTACCCTGGCGGTTCGATCTACCACGATATGGCGCCCATCCAGATGGCATGGGGGCTGATCAGTATCCTGATGACGGCCATTCTGCTCATGGGCATGGTCCGCCGCGAGGTCTACGGCATCGGCCGGATTGGCTTTGAAAGCGCACTGATTCTGGTTGTCTATGCCCTGGCTCTCAGCCTTGTGGTTGTCAGTGGTTAAGAGGCCTGCGCCTGAGTGCGCCTTGCCCGGGCGGGAAGGCTCTTAAGATCTTCGAGCACCAGATACAGGCAAGGCACCAAAAACAGGATCAGCAGGGTCGCGAAGACAATCCCAAAGCCCAGGGAGACAGCCATCGGAATCAGGTAAATCGCCTGCAGGGAAGTCTCGGTGATAATCGGCGCCAGGCCACCAAAGGTGGTTAACGTGGTCAACAAAATGGGCCGGAAGCGGCGCAGTCCGGCTTCGTAAATGGCATCCGACGCACCCAGGCGCCCCCTCTGGCGGTTGGCATGGGTGACCATGATCAATGAATCGTTCACCACCACACCGGAAAGCGCCACGATGCCCATGATACTGACCAGCGACAGCTCCATGCCCAGGATCATGTGGCCGATGATGGCGCCGACCGCACCAAACGGAATGGCAAGCATCACCACCAGCGGTTGCAGGTAACTGCCAAAGGCCACCGCCAGCAACGCGTAAATCACGCCCATGGCCAGTCCAAAACCGCCCCACAGGGCGGCTGTGGATTCACGCATATCGGCCTGGCTGCCCTCAAAACTCCAGGTCAGGCCGGGGAAGTCCGCCCGAAGTTGCGGCAAAATTTCATTCTCTATCACTTCAAGCACCTGACCGATGGCGGCCTTGGGCTCTACGTCGGTGCCCACGGTGATTACCCGACGACCGTCGCGACGGTCAATGGATCGGAACGACTCGCTGATGATTACCTCTGCCACATCCATCAGCGGAACTTCCTGGCCTTCCGGCGTCCGAATCACGAAGTTATCCAGATAATAGAGGTCCTGGCGCTGGTATTCAGGCAAGCGTACGCGGATTTCGTTTTCGTTGATGCCACGCAGCTGGCGCATGGCAATAGCGCCATAGAAGGCATCGCGCAGTTGGCGGCCAACCTCGGCGCCGGTCAAGCCAAGTGCCCTACCCTCATCCGTCAGGCTGATATCGAACTGGGGCTTGCCCACGGTGTAGCTGTCATTGACATCCCGGGTCTGGCTGATTTGCTCAAGTTCCTGGAAAAAGCGCTCGCTGGCCTGGGCCAGAATGTCGATGTCGGTGTGGCTCAGGTCGACACTGATGTCATCCCGCCAGCTACCAGGGCCCTGTTCCGCGGCAAACGTGATTTCATCGACGCCCTTGAAATCACGCAGTTCGTTGCGCCAGAGTTCGACGATTTCGCTGACCGTCATGTCACGCTCCTGCTCCGGGCGCAGCACCAGCTCCACATCAATGTAACGATCACCCCGCACGTTGGTCTTGATGCCCTCGGCGTTGCGTTCCAGATTGTGTTCTTCAAACAGCCGCTGGGTATCGCGGGTAATTTCCATGGCAAGCTCACCCGCCTGGCGAGGCGTGGTTCCTACCGGCAGACTCACGTTTGCTTCAATCTCATCGGCCGGGGATTCGGGCATCATGATCATGCCCATATGGCTGCTCACCGCATAGGCGCCGCAAACCACCATAATGGTCAGCGCCATCACCACAGTTACGTACCGAAAGCGCAGTGACAGATCCAGTAAAGGCCTGTAGCCGTGATCCACCACCGCCTGGAAGCCACGGGAGAAAACCCGTTGCACGGCATGCATGGTCCGGCCATAGATCGTGACCGTACCCCGCCCGCTGTGCGCCAGGTGGGCCGGCAGGATAAACAGCGCTTCGATCAGTGAGATTGCCAGCACCAGGATGACCACCACGCCCAACGGCCACCAGAACTTGCCGGTCACGCCGGGAATGAACAACAGCGGCAGGAAGGCCACGATGTTGGTGAGAATACTGAAAGTGACCGGGCCGGCGATGTCCTGGGCGCCCTTAATGGCCGCCTGCATAAAGGTCATACCCTGCTCCCGATATTCGTAGATGTTTTCGCCCACCACGATGGCGTCATCCACCACAATCCCCAGGACCATCAGAAAGCCAAACATCGAGATCATATTGATGCTGACGTCCATGACCGGCAGGAAAAACACACTGCCTACGAAGGAAACGGTCATGCCCATCATGATCCAGAATGCCAGGCGGTATTCCAGGAACAGGCTGAGAATCACCAGAACGATGACCATGGCCATCACTCCGTTCTCGAGCAGCATGGTCATGCGGTCTTCAAAGTGTTCAGCCCGGTTGCTGTCGATGCGCACGTTTACCACATTCGGCAGTGTCACCTTGAGCTCATCCATGACCTTCTCAACGGAGTCTGCAATCTCAATGGGCGACTGGTCGCCGGTACGAAAGATCTCGATCTCTACCGATGGCAAGCCATTGAAACGGGAGTGAAATCCTCCTTCCTCGAAACCGTCGTGTACGGTGGCAATGTCACCGAGCGTTACCGTTCCGCCAGAGTCGGCGGTTAGCAATACAATGCCTTCAAAGGCATCGGCCCACTGTTTACGTTCCTTCAGGCGCAGCAGTATGTCGCCGTTATCGGTGGCCATGGAACCGGCGGGAATATCCTGGCTGGATTGCTCGATACGGCTGGCCACGTCCCTCAGGGTCAGGTTGTATTTGCGCAGTGTGTCCTGGGGGATTTCAATGCTGGTCATGTAGGCCGGGACATCGCTGATGGAGGCCTGAGTAATGGCATCTTCCGCCAGCAGCCGGTTGCGAACCTGCTCCCCGAGCTGTCGCAAAGTCCAGATGTCCACATCGCCGAACAACACGAGTTCCAGCACATCCCGGGTAGGCGTGACCAGTCGCACTTCCGGCTCTTCTGCCTGCTCCGGGAACGTTCGAACCCGGTCTACCGCCTGCTTGATGTCCTGCAACGCCTGCATGCGGTTGCTGCCAGACACCAGCTCAAGCTGAATGCGTCCAGTGCCTTCCCGGGCCGTGGACGACATCTCCTCAATGCTTTGGATACCCTGAACGGCTTCTTCCACCGGCAGCAAGATGCCTTTTTCCACTTCCGAGGGCGAAGCACCGGGGTAGCTCACCGTGACCTGGACCATGTCCAGCTCAAATTCCGGAAATACCTCTTTCTGAACCTGGGTGGCCATCCAGAAACCACCGGCCAACAACAGAATCATCATCAGGTTGGCGGCGACCGAATTGCGGGCCATCCATTCAATGGGGCCTATCCAGCCCTGGCGTCTGGAATCACCACTCATGGCTGCTCACCTTCGAGTCGAAGCTTGGCGCCATCCACTACGGATGCCAGGTCATTGGTGATGACCTGGTCGCCGTCCGAAAGCCCATCACGAATGTACGCGAAGTTTTCATCCATGAAGGCGACATCTACCTTACGAACGGCCAAGGTCCGGTCTTCCATAACCCAAACCGTGTTGTTTCGGCGGATCAGATCCCGGTCCAGGCGCACCACGTTTTCCAGGGGGCGCCCTTCAATTTTCACCTTGAGGATACTGCCCAGAATCAACCCGGGACTGCCTTGGGCCTCGTCCAGCCCTAGCGGATCTTCCACCACAATAAGAACCCGGGCCATACGGGCGTTGCTGTCCAGTTCGCCAACCAGCTGTTGCAGGCGCCCTTTCCGTTGCTGGCCATCCTCCCAACTATCCTGATAAAGGGTTACCGCTGTGGCAGGTTTTGACTCGTCTCGGAAGGTAAGCCACCGAAGCTGCGACAGGGGCACTGTGGCTTCCACCCAGTACTCATCGGTTGCCACCAGGCGCCCAAGGGCTTCACCCGTACTGATTTCAGACCCCAGGGTCACCTCCCTGGCCAACACCTGGGCAGGAAATGGCGACTGGATATGGGTACGTGCCAGGTTAAGCTCGGCCTGGCGAACGGCCGCCCGCGCCGCTGCCACGGTGGCCCGGGCCTGCTGAAGCTGTGGTTTGCGCAGGATCAGCGCTTCGTTCTCAACCGGAATATCCTCACCCAGAAGCTCAAATTCCTGGCGGGCGACAGCCTGTTGTCCCTGCTCCAGTTCCAGGTCAGCCAATGCCTTCTGCAGTTCGCTGCGACGCTGCTCCAGTGCAATCTGATAGTCAGCCGGCTCAATACGCATCAATTCCTGGCCAGAAGCAACCAAACGCCCCGGCGTAAAGGCCTCGGCCTGCTGGACCACACGTCCGCTTACCCGTGCATTCAGGGTCACCTCCCGCGCCGGCATTACCTCGCCCATAACCTGGACGGTGGGACTGTACTGGCCGCGCCTGACCGTCTGAACATCCACCAGCATGGCCGTTTCGCGGGCCGCCCCGCCGCCCCGGGTTGCCGTAGGCTCAGTCTTGAAAATAAACCAGACCAGGACAACACCCGCCAACACAATCAATACGGTGATGAAAGCCGTCTTCAGAAAACCCGCTCGTCCCCTTTCAGGGCGAGCTGCATTGTCGTCAATGGGATGGCTCATGTCTGGTTGCTCTCCATTCGGTCATTCTGCGGCTCAATGCTGCCGGCCAGGGCGCGATACAATGCAACCCGGGCATTCAGCAACTGTTGCCGGGCGGTGAGCCGGGTTCGCTGCAAATCCTGCCGGTCCTGAAGCGCGTTCAGCACTTCGATGTAGCTGACCGCGCCATTGAGGTAACGGGTGCGAAGCTGGCGGTAACTGGCCCCGGCCAGGTCGATCTGTTGCTCAAGTCGCTCCAGGCGTTGTTGTTGCTGATGCTCCGTTGTCAGGGCATCTTCCACTTCCTGGATGGCGGTCAACACGGTTTGGCGGTATTCCTGCACCCTCTGCTCCAAAACGGCTCTCGAGCGGGTTACCTCAGCGCGCCGCTCGCCGCCATCCACCAGTGGCGCCACCAGGTTGCCGGCCAGGGTGGCCAGCCAGTTATCAAACAGTTCACGGGCGGTGTCTGTCCGATTGCTGATGGAGGCCTCCAGGGAAAGCCGCGGAAACCGGTTACTGATGGCGGCGGCCAGATCGCGATCCGCCGCCTGCACAAGCCGCCAGGCCTGCTGCACGTCAGGGCGGCGCTGAACCAGCTCACCCGGCACACCGGTTTGTGGCAAAGGCGGCAGCGACGGCAAGCGGGCCGATTCCGGTAGTGTGGCCCTAAGGGGGGGCTGGCCGGTCAGCACGGCCAACTGATTTTCGAGAACGCGGATGTCGCCTTCAAGGGTCGTCAGGCGCTCCCGGGAAGCGCTCACCAATTGACGCTGGCGCAGCACATCGGGGCTGCCGCTCTGCCCGGCGGTAAACCGGGTTTCAATGAGGCTGAGCACATCCAGGTTGGTCTGCAACTGATCCCGGGCCAAAGCCAGTTGTGCACGTTGCTCGACAAGCTGGAACCAGGTGTTGGCGATCTCGCCACTCAAGGATACGGCCGCCGCCTCGTAGTCGGACTGGCTGGCCGCAGCCCGCAACTCCTCGGCCTCGGTCAGGGCTTGTACCCGCCCCCACAAATCAACTTCGTAACTGGCACTGAGAGAGGTGCTGAAGGTGTCTGTGCTGGTGGTCTCCGATTCCTGTCGTTCTGCGCCGAGACTGGCATCAAGCGACGGCCACAATCCGGCGGCTTGGCGTTCGGCCGTCGCGCGCGCCTGCAACAAACGTTGGTAGTTGGCGGCAAGGCTGAAGTTGCCGGCCAGGGCATCCTTCACCAACTGGTTGAGATCGGGATCACCAAAAGCCTGCCACCATTGATTATTCAGCGGCAGCTCGCCACGTCGGGAAAAATCATCCGTGATGTCGGTTTGCGGTTCTGATGAACCGGGACTGGTGGCACATCCCCCCAAAATCACCGGTATAAGCAATAGCAAAAAACGCAATCTCGTTGTCATACACAAACTGGGCATGGAAATCCTGTTCCAACGGTGGACCGGTGAAAATTGGGAAACGTCGTCATTCTGCACCCACCCTTCTGCTTTTCAAGAACTCAGGAAAATCTTTTACAAATTGTCGGATAAAACCCTAGGAGTTAGTTACGAGCGTCGTTGCATTCGAGACTTCCGATATCTCCATAACTTAGGCATGATATTAACTCGTTTTAACGAACGTACTGGAAACCAATAACCCCCACAGGGAGAGAAAACGGATGAAGAAAGCATTTGCGCCCGCAATGGCGATTATCCTGAGTGTGATTCTGGCTGGCTGTGCAAGTTCCGGTGGACAGGCTGCCAATGGCGGCATTATTGGAGATATCCCGGAAGACAGTAAATTCGCCAAGATCGAAATCGGCATGCCGGAAGCCCAGGTCTATGATCTGATTGGTTACCCAACCGATACCACCGCCTACATCACCGGTAAGAGTTTCATTCCGTTCTACTATGGCAGTGACGCCGCGCGCACCGAAGCTATTTACAAAGACGAAGGCCGCATCACCTTCACTGGCGGTACCGGCTTTGGCGCCCGCACCTTCCAGGTGTATCGTATTGTCTATGATCCGACCGAAGACGGCTACGCCGACTAAGTCATACAACATGCGCCAATCACTTGGGGGAAAACCCAAGTGATTTGCTACAGCATGGGTTCCTGCGCTCTGGGCCAGCTTCTGGTGGCCTGGAGCGACAGAGGCATCTGCGCGGTCGGGCTGGCCGACACCCCTGACCAACTGATTCTCTCGTTACAAGCGGATTTCGCTGACCACCCCCTCCAGAAGATCGACCCAGCGAGTTCCCCCTATTTCTCAACGGTGCATCGTTTTATTGAGGTTCCTTCAGCCTCGCCACCGGATCTGCCGCTCGACCTGATGGGCACCGCGTTTCAGCAACGCGTTTGGCAAGCCCTGACAGACATTCTCCCCGGACAAACACTGAGCTACGCCCAATTGGCCCGGAACGCCGGCAAACCCTCCGCCATTCGTGCGGTGGCTAACGCCTGTGGGGCCAACCGGATTGCCATTCTCGTTCCCTGCCACCGTGTCGTACGTAGCGATGGAACCCCAGGAGGCTACCGCTGGGGGGCAGATCGCAAGCAGACTCTGCTTGCGCGTGAAGCCACTACTCCCGATCACTAACACAGATTCTTTGCTGTCATTTGACAGGCAACTCATCCATTGGTCTCGGCCACAGGCGACCTTCTATTGACGTCTGTCAATATACCGCTTCGGCCACCGCCATAGGATGTAGGTTGGCAGTACATAAAAAAATCAGGAATTCAGGAGAAGCACACCGATGACGTTCTGGCCGTGGAGTAAGGAACTTGAGGTTGGAATCGGGGAGATCGACGAGCAGCACAAGTGGCTGGTGGACACCACCAACGAACTGCATGACGCCATGGAAGCTGGTGCCACCAATCAACAGATTGGCGACATTCTGGAAGCCCTCATGGATTACACCATGAACCACTTCATCGTCGAGGAAGATCTCTTCAACCGACTGGGTTACCCGGAAACTGAAGCGCACAAGGCAGAGCACAACAAGTTCACCGGTCAGATCATGGACCTGCTCGATCGCCATGAAAGTGGCGAGTCAGCCGGTGATGAAACCCTGACTCTGCTGAAAGAATGGCTGACGCACCACATCCTGAAAGTGGACAAAGCCTATGTTGAGCATTTCAAAGCCCACGGCGTTACGTAAAAGAGTTACATGAAAGAGTTACATAAAAGGGCCACTTAAAGGAGCTACATACTTGCCTGCACCGGCCCATGTACCTCCTCAAGACAAGCCAGCATGGGAGCCACCTCCCTGATCTTTCGGGCGCGAGGCCAAAGCGCCTCAGCCTCCGAAAAGGCCAGCCGCAAATAATTCAGCCACTGTTTGATGCGACCGGTGACAAACCGGTCTTCAAGACGCAGCTGCAAGGCCGCCGCGTAGTCGCGGACCAACTCCACCACCTGTAGCCAGGTCATTGCCGGCAGTCTTTCCCCCCTCTGCGACGCCTTTATCTGTGCCGCCAGATCCGGGCGCGCAACCAGCCCCCGGCCAATCATCACATCGTCGCAACCGGATACTTCCCGGCAACGCCAGTAATCATCCACCGTCCAGATGTCGCCATTGGCAATAACATGAGTGCTGACCGCTTCCCTCACCCGTGCGATGTCTTCCCAGTATGCGGGTGGCTTATAACCGTCAACCTTACTACGCGCGTGCACGACAACTTCCGATACACCAGCAGCCTCAAGGGCCTGGGCACAGGCCACTCCCATGGAACGATCCTCATAGCCCAGCCGCATTTTGGCGGTCACCGGTACCGCCTGCGGTGTGGCCCGGCGCACGGCAGAGGCAATCTCATGCATCAGTTCAGGCTCGCGCATGAGAACACAGCCGCCCTTGTGTTTATTGACGGTTTTGGCCGGGCAGCCAAAGTTGATATCCACCTGCCCTGCGCCCAGCTCTGCGGCCCTGGCACCGTGGAGCCCCATCATCTCGACATTGGACCCCAGCAACTGGACCGCCACCGGCACACCGGCCTCGGTCAACGCCCTGTTGTGCAGTTCCGGCGCGTATTTGTAGAAGATGCGGGGCGGCAGCATGCCGTGGGTCACGCGAATGAACTCGGTCACGCAGCGATCTATGCCTCCAACGCGGGTCAGCGTCTCGCGGATCGGGGCATCAACCAGCCCTTCCATCGGGGCAAGGATAATTCGCATGGGGGCTCCACAAAGTAATCTGGCAGGTGTGCTCAGGGATTGAGCAAAAGCGGAGCGGATTGTAAGGAATTTACCGGCGGGTGGATAGCCGGGCATCCCGAAACAGGATGCCCGGTCGCTGGCGGGGTTATCCCTGAACGTCGAAGCGGTCGTTGTTCATGACCTTGGTCCAGGCTTTCACGAAGTCGTTCACGAACTTCTCTTCGTTATCGTCCTGGGCGTACACCTCAGCGTAGGAGCGAAGGATGGAGTTGGAACCAAACACCAGGTCAATCCGGCTTGCGGTCCACTTCACCTCATCGGTCTGGCGGTCTCGAATCTCGTAGAGATTGTTACCTGCCGGCTTCCAGCTGTACGCCATATCGGTCAGGTTCACGAAGAAGTCGTTCGTGAGGTGGCCTTCGCGGTCGGTGAACACACCATGCTTGGTGCCGCCATGGTTGGTACCCAGTACTCGCATGCCACCAATCAGCACCGTCATCTCCGGGGCGGTCAGCCCCATCAACTGGGCGCGGTCGAGCAACATCTCCTCCGGTTTAACCACATAATCCTTCTTCTGCCAGTTGCGGAAGCCATCCGCCAGCGGCTCCAACGGCTCGAAAGATTCAACATCGGTCATCTCGGCGGAGGCATCGCCACGGCCTTTCAGGAAGGGCACACGAATATCGTAACCCGCTGCCTTGGCCGCCTTCTCGATACCGACACTGCCGGCCAGGACAATCACATCCGCCACACTGGCGCCGGTTTCAGAAGAGATCTGCTCGTACACCTTCAGCACCTTGGCCAAGCGATCCGGTTCGTTGCCTTCCCAGTCTTTCTGGGGTGCCAAGCGAATGTGGGCACCGTTGGCGCCGCCCCGCATGTCAGAACCACGGAAAGTCCGGGCGCTGTCCCAGGCAGTACTCACCATTTCTGCAATAGACAGATTGGTCTCGGCGATCTTTTCTTTCACCACTTCTTCGCAGTAATCGGTACTGCCAGCCGGCACCGGGTCCTGCCAGATCAGGTCTTCAGCCGGTGCCTCCGGGCCGATGTAGCGGGTTTTCGGACCCAGGTCCCGGTGAATCAGCTTGAACCAGGCACGGGCAAAGCAATCCTTGAAGTACTCCGGATCAGCCATGAACTTTTCACAGATGGCTCGATAGGTCGGGTCCATCTTCATGGCCATGTCGGCATCAGTCATGATCGGATTGTGGCGAATGGAAGGATCGGTGGCATCCACCGGCTTGTCTTCCTCCTTGATATCCACCGGTTCCCACTGGTGCGCGCCTGCCGGGCTGGTCTTCTGCTCCCACTCATGGTTAAACAGGAGATCAAAATAACCCATGTCGAACTGGGTCGGATTGGTGGTCCAGGCGCCCTCAATACCGGAGGTTACCGCATTGGCGGCCTTGCCCTGCATGCCGGGGTTCTTCCACCCAAAGCCCTGCTCTTCCACATCCGCAGCTTCAGGCTCCGGGCCCAGGGCACTGGCATCACCATTACCATGGCACTTGCCAACGGTGTGACCACCCGCGGTCAGTGCGGCGGTTTCCTCGTCGTTCATGGCCATGCGCTTGAAGGTCTCTCTGACCTGTTCTGCCGTTTTGAGCGGATCGGGCTTGCCATTAACGCCTTCGGGGTTCACATAGATCAAGCCCATCTGAACCGCCGCCAGCGGGTTCTCCATGGTGTCCGGATCATCCACGTTGTCATATCGCTCATCGGAGGGAGCCAACCATTCCTTCTCCGCTCCCCAGTAGATGTCTTTCTCCGGATGCCAGATGTCTTCCCGGCCAAACGAGAAACCGAAGGTCGGCAGCCCCATGGACTCATACGCCACGTTACCGGCGTAGATAATCAGGTCCGCCCAGGAGAGTTTGTTGCCGTATTTCTTCTTGATCGGCCAAAGCAGACGACGGGCCTTGTCCAGGCTTACGTTGTCCGGCCAGGAATTGATTGGAGCAAAGCGCTGGTTGCCGGTGCCACCACCACCGCGACCGTCCGCGATACGATAGGTGCCCGCAGCATGCCAGGACATACGGATCATCAGGCCACCGTAATGGCCCCAATCCGCCGGCCACCAGTCTTGGCTGTCGGTCATCAGAGCGTGGACGTCTTTTTTCAGGGCTTCGAAATCCAGCTTCTTGACCTCTTCCCGATAGTCAAAGTCCTCACCCATCGGGTTGGTCTTGCGATCGTGCTGGTGAAGGATGTCCAGATTCAGCGATTCCGGCCACCAATCCGTGTTGCTATGGCCGGCTTCGGTGTTACCACCGTGCATCACCGGGCACTTGCCACCACTAGTATTCTGAGTCATCACACTCTCCTGCTGTCATTGCGTTTGCAAAACGACTTGGACGTAGTTCGAAACCACACTAAATATAGATCATTCAAACTTAACTGCCTGAGCCTTTTCCTAAGGCAGACATAGCGAATACCTATAGACTTTCCCGCGTCTCTGGCAGTGCGCAAGGCTTTGGATTCACCAAGCCATTGCGAACTCGCAGCTGTAATCCGCCAGAATCCCGAGAGAGTCACTCCATGCTTCTGCGGCCATACTCACGAAGGCTGACATAGAACAACTCCTGCGTTAACGAGAACACTTTTAGCGTAGCTCAGGGCTGCAAAAACATGACAATCAATTAAAAATAACTTTTCGAGAGTTATTTTCTATCGGACGTTGCAAAGGGCGGGAATCGATTCAAAGCCGTTCTACACGAACGAATTTACCGGCATCGTCGAAGAGTATGCAGAAGCTGCCGCGTATGCCGTCTTTGAGGAAAAAACGGGAGAGGATGCGGGCCGGGAAGCGGACAGAGCGTCCGTCCCGGGCCGTGGTGCGAACCTCAGTTGCGGTTCCCTGATAGAGCTTGAGCCACTCATCCGGGCTGATACTGAGGTCCACGATGATCTGCTGCATGGCGCGCCTTAGTTGGCCATTTCCAGCAACAGACGGTTCAGGCGGCTGACGTAGGCGCCCGGGTCTTCCAGCTGCTCGCCACTGGCCAGGGTGGCCTGGTCGAACAGAACCGCGGACAACTCGTTGAAACGCTCGTCGCCTTCCTCACGCTCCAGTCGCTGAACCAGCGGATGGTCCACGTTGATCTCGAAGATCGGCTTGCTTTCCGGCACCTTCTGGCCAGCCGCTTCCATGATCTTCTTCATCTGGGCGCCCATGTCGAACTGCCCTACCACCAGGCACGCCGGGGAGTCAGTCAGGCGCTTGGTCACGCGCACTTCCTGAACCTGGTCCTTCAGGGCGTTCTGGATGCGTTCCACCAGGCTCTTGTGCTCTTCTGCGGCTTCTTCCTGCTGTTTCTTGTCTTCCTCGGTTTCCACTTCGCCGAGGTCCAGGTCGCCACGGGCCACGTCCTGGAACTGCTTGCCGTCGTATTCGCTGAGGTAGGTCATCATCCACTCATCAATACGGTCGGACAGGATCAGCACTTCCACGCCCTTCTTGCGGAACACCTCCAGGTGCGGGCTGCTCTTGGCGGCGCTGAAGTTGTCGCCGGTGATGTAGTAGATCTTGTTCTGGCCTTCCTTCATGCGGCCGATATAGTCATCCAGGGACACGTCCTGGGTGGCCTCACCGGTATGAGTGGTGGCAAAGCGCAGCAGGCCGGCGATCTTCTCGCGATTGCCGAAGTCCTCGGCCGGGCCTTCCTTCAGTACGGTGCCGAACTCGTTCCAGAAGGTCTGGTAGTCTTCCGGCTGCTTCTTGGCCAGCTTGGACAGGGTATCCAGCACGCGCTTGGTCATGGCGGTGCGGATGCTGTCCACCGTGCTGTCGTTCTGCAGGATTTCCCGGGAAACGTTCAGGGACAGGTCGTTGGAGTCGATCACGCCCTTGGTGAAGCGCAGGTACAGCGGCAGGAACTGCTCGGCGTCGTCCATGATGAACACGCGCTGCACGTACAGCTTCAGGCCGCGCGGCGCTTCGCGGTTGTAGAGGTCAAACGGTGCCCGCTTGGGGATGTACAGCAGGCTGGTGTAGTCCAGCTTGCCCTCGACCTTGTTGTGGGACCAGGTCAATGGGTCTTCGAAATCGTGGGCGATGTGCTTGTAAAATTCCTTGTACTCTTCGTCCTTGATTTCGGTACGCGGCAGGGTCCACAGGGCGGTGGCGTCGTTGACGGTTTCGTCTTCGCCCTTCTTGTCCTCTTCCTCGGATTCGGACTTCATGATCACCGGGAAGGAGATGTGGTCTGAGTATTTCTTCACCAGGTTGCGCAGGCGGAAACCGTCGGCAAACTCTTTGGCGTCGGACTTTAGGTGCAGGGTGATTTCAGTACCGCGCTGCTCACGCTCGGTCTGTTCGATGGTGAACTCGCCATCCCCTTTCGATTCCCAATGCACGCCTTCGTTGGCGGGCGCACCGGCACGACGGGTTTTGACCTCGACTTTGTCGGCCACGATGAAGGAAGAATAAAAACCCACACCAAACTGGCCGATCAGCTTGCTGTCTTTCTTTTCATCGCCAGACAGCTGCTTGAGGAATTCGGCGGTGCCGGACTTGGCGATGGTGCCCAGGTTGGCGATCACATCGTCACGGGTCATGCCGATGCCGTTGTCGGTGAGGGTGACGGTGCCCGCTTCCTTGTCGTAATCGAGGCGAATGCTGAGCTCGGAGTCGCCTTCGTAAAGGGCCTCGTCTTTCAGGGCGGCAAAGCGCAGCTTGTCTTCGGCGTCTGACGCGTTGGAGATCAGTTCGCGCAGGAAGATTTCCTTGTTGGAATACAGGGAGTGGATCATCAGCTGAAGCAGCTGTTTCACTTCCGTCTGGAATCCCAGTGTTTCTTTGTTGGCTTCTACCGTCATGGGTGCTTGGTCTCCTTTTCTCGGATTTGGTGCAAGACGTGGGTGGGGTGCGTCTTTCCAAAAACCGCTCCTTACGGCACATCCATGTGGCGCTTATGCTCCGCCATCCCTGGCTCCGCAAATTTTTGGAAAGACGCACCCCACCCCCGTCTACAGACAATGGAGTTCGTGTCACCAAAAATGGGGGCAGGCCAAACCTTTTCAAGCCCTCCTGAAAACCGTTTTAACCTTCCAGCAAAAAATGCGCTCGCGCCGTGGCAATCGGCTTGGAACGGGATTTCTGCCAGGCCACCACGCCCACGTTGGCCACGCGGTTGCCCTGGCGGGTCAGGTGGCATTCGGCGTAGGTTTCGCGGTTCAGGCCGGCGCGGAGGTAATCGAGGGAGAAGTCGACAATCTTGGGCATGCGCAGGGTTTCCTGGGCCAGAATCAGGTAGATTTCGGCGGAGAGCTCCATGAAACCGCCAATCACGCCACCGTGAATGGCCGGCAGGATGGGATTGCCCAGGTTCTGCTCTTTCGCCGGCAGGCGGAAGATCAGGTCGTCGCCGAAACGGTCACAACAAAGGCCAATCCACTTCGCATAGGGAATGCCTTCGAGAAGATCGGTAAAGTCACCTGTCTTTTGGGTCTGTTCGAGTACTGCCGGGTCGATCATTCTTCCCCTCCGGTAATCAGGTCGCGATAGGGTTTCGGAGAGGCCTCCTTACCAATACGCATGAACGTGCCCACACAGTTGGCGATGGTATTGCCCTCATCCTGATAGGCCTCGCAACGGGTAAAAATGATGTTGGAGGTGATTTTGTAGGTTTCGGCCCGGGCGAACACGGGCTTACCCGGCTCTGCGGGGTGCATATAATCCACTCGCAGGTCCAGGGTCGGGCAAAGTTCGAATTCATCCAGGGCGCAGATGATGACCGACCCCGAGGTGGTGTCCATCAAAGTGGTGATAGCGCCACCGTGGATGGCGCCGGTGTCCGGGTTACCGATGATTTTTTCGCTGTAGGGAAGCTCCATCAATAGGGTTCCCTCGCCCGCTTCGCGGGGCACCAGGCCGAGTTCCCGGGCCTGGTTCAGGGTGCTGACAAACCGGTGAACCCGGTCAAGTCGGGTTTTGTTTTCCATCAGGTTTTATCCTTTGCCTTACTGGGCTGCTCAGGCTCTTGAAACACTTTTCCAGAACGCAAATGACTCAGCGCATCGGAGTGGAATTCGCGGCGATAAAGCACGTAAATGATCCATGTCGAAGCAACGATGAAGGCGATGGGGTGGAAGAACCAGGCGACCACGGCCAACGCGTAATAATAGGAACGCAAACCCAGGTTGAAGGCATCACCGGCAAGATCACAGATTTTGCCGGCACTGCGTGCAAAGGCTTCCCGCCCGGCAGGCGTGGTTTTGACGTCTTCAGCCAGGGGCGCACTGCCGATCATCACCGCCAGGAAGTTGTACATGCGCATCGACCAGGTGAACTTGAAGAAGGCATAGATAAAAACCACCATCAAAACCAGCAGCCGCAACTCCCAAATTTCACGACTGGGCACCGGGTTCAGGGGCATGCTGGCAAAAATTTTCATCGCTTCGGTGGTATACCCCATGGCAGTGATAATACCGGCCAGAATCAACAGGCAGCTGGAGGCAAAAAAAGCGCCATTGCGCTCCAGGTTGCCAACCACCGAAGTATCAGACATCCGGTTGCCTCGCTGGAGCATCACCCGCATCCAGTCTTCCCGATACAGGTTAAGAGTATTGGACAGACAAGCCCTTCTTCCCGCGCGGTTCCTGGAGTACCAGGTATAACCCACGCTGCAGATCAGGAACCAGCCAAGGGCGATAAACTCCAGATAGTTTTCCATGTAGGGCCCATTAATCATGGTGGTGGCAAACTCCTTGAAAACAGAGTTTTATGATACGTCATGGTGAAAGCGCCAGCCAATGCAACGGCAGCCCTGACCCAACACAGCACGCGCCGTGGTATATACTTCAGGAGCCTCTGCCCGATTGCGGCATCCATGGATAGCACATTTAACGCACGCTTGATGCGCATTTACTGCGCAGTTACTGCACATTTACTGACAGGAGCCTGATGTGACGCCTCGATTATTCTCCCGATTGACCGCCGCCCTTTTTGTCGTTGTCACCCTGGCCGGCTGCACCGTCAACCCGGTGACCGGAGAAAAGCAGCTGTCGCTGATCGGCGAAAACGAAGAAATTCAGATGGGTGCCGAGCAGTACGTTCCTACCATGCAAACACAGGGTGGGCGTTTTTATCTGGACCCGGAACTGACCGTCTATGTCAGCGAAGTCGGCCAGAAAATGGCCCAAGTGAGTGACCGGCCCGACCTGCCCTACGAATTTGTCGTGCTCAATAACAGCACTCCCAATGCCTGGGCGCTACCCGGGGGCAAAATTGCCATCAACCGTGGCCTGCTGGTGAAACTGGATGACGAGGCCCAACTGGCGTCGGTGCTGGGCCATGAAATTGTGCATGCCGCCGCCCGCCACAGTGTGCAACGTATGCAACAGGGCATGATCATCAGTGCTGGCATGGCCGGACTTGGACTGGCGCTGTCGGATAACGAATGGGCTGGCTTGGTTATGGGGGGTGCCGCTGTCGGCGCCCAACTGGCTCTGGCCCAGTACGGCCAAGGCGACGAGCTGGAATCCGACGCTTATGGCATCCGCTACATGGACGCGGCCGGCTATGACCCGCAGGCCGCCGTGGAACTCCAGCAGCTGTTCCTGGAGTTGTCAAAAGATCAACAAAGCAGCTGGCTCCAGGGGCTGTTCGCCACACACCCGCCCTCCGCCCGGCGGGTGGAAAAGAATCAGCAGCTGGCCCAGCAGCTTGGCACCGGCGGCTACCGGGGCCGGGACGTCTATCAGCGCAGGATTGCCACACTGAAGGAGCTTCAACCAGCCTATGATGCCCACGACAAGGCTCTTAAACTCGCCTCCGAGGGCAACATGGCAGCGGCAATAGAAGCCATCAATTCCGCCATCAAACAAGCTCCTCGCGAGGCCATGTTCTATGCCCTTAGAGGGCGAATTTTCCAGAAGCAAGGGCAGAATGAAAAAGCCCAGTCCGACTTCGACAAAGCAGTCTCCCTGTACCCGGAAATGTTCGAGTACCAGCTGTATAACGGGCTGAATGCACTGGCCATGAACAACCTGACCAAAGCCCGTGACCACCTGCAAAAGGCCAACGAGGTGGTACCAACGTCCATCGCCTATCTCCGCCTGGGCGATATTGCCGCGCAACAGGGACGCCGGCAGGAAGCCGTAAACTTTTACTCCACCGCCGCCCAAGCTGGCGGGGACGTGGGCGCAGAGGCAAAACAGAAACTCGCGGCGCTGACGAATTGATGGCTACCACGACCCGTTGTCCAGTGGAGTACTGATTGTGGAAATCCGGCCATTCCAGACACTCACACTGCGGGCCAGGCGCTTCTATGTTGGCGCGATGTTTCAGGTCATGGGGCGGGCGTTGCAGGCCATGACCGAGGTAGATGGAGAGGCTTGCCGGGAAACCCGGCAACTGCCACCCGGCTTTCTGTTTGAAATGCGGGTACTACCCTCGGGGCCGGTCATGGTGGTGGAGCACACGAAGGACGGTCGCCTGCGTTTTCTTGGCACCGACGCCCCTCGGCCAATCAACCTATCAATCCAGTTCAAGCACATGGTGCATGCCTTTCGAGTGGTCTCGTTTCAGGAGAAAACCGCCATCGCGTTTGCCAACGAACGCATGCTCGTCGATGGGGATATTGCCTATGCAGTGCGCATGACCCGGGTTCTGAACCGCCTGGAGACCTTCATCCTGCCCAGATTTCTGGCCGTCCGCGCCGTCAAACAGTACCCACGCAGCCTGGGTTTTGTGGAAAAAACCGCTGGCGCTGCCCGTATCTACCTGAGAGTGCTCAGAAACCTTATCGGAAATGAGAGACCTTATGAGTAGCCGATTTTTCGAATTTTTCTGTCCCGTCAAGGTGATTGCCGGTAAGGCCGCCCTGGAGCATTTACCCTGGGAAATGCAGGGTCTGTCGGTCAAGCGACCGATGATCGTCACCGACAAGGGCATTCACCAGGCGGGCCTGCTGGAACCGGTATTGGCCGCCTGCCGGGAAGGCGGGGTGCAGATCGCGGCCATTTTCGACGACGTGCCGCCAGATTCATCCACCTCGGTGGTACGGGAAATAGCCACGCTCTACCGCGACAAACACTGCGATGCCATTATTGCCTTGGGTGGCGGCTCGGCGATCGATACCGGCAAGGCAGCCAATATCCTGGTGTCGATGGGTGGTGACGACCTCGAGCAATACAGTGGCGCGGGAATATTAAAGCATCCTCTGCGCCCTTTCTTTGTCATTCCGACAACGGCGGGAACCGGCTCGGAAGTGACTTCGGTAGCGGTTATCAGCGATGAACAACGGGGCGTAAAACTGCCGTTCACATCGTCCTTCCTGTTACCGGATGCCGCCATCATTGATCCCCGAATGACTCTGACGCTGCCGCCTCACATTACCGCGGCAACCGCGATGGACGCGCTCACCCATGCCACCGAAGCGTTCATTGGACTGGCCAAGAACCCGTTAAGTGACGCCTATGCGACCGCAGCCATCCAAAAGATTGGCCAATGGCTGCTGCCTGTGATGAATGATCCCAAAAACGAGGAAGGTCGTCTGGAGCTGGCCCTGGCCTCGACCATGGCCGGCATTGCCTTCTCCAACTCAATGGTTGGCCTGGTACACGCGCTGGGGCACGCTACCGGAGCCAAGTGTCACCTGCCCCACGGGGTCTGCATGAGTCTCTATTTACCCTACGCACTGGAGTACAACCTGGAATACATTCGAGAGCCGCTGGGTGAACTATTACTGCACCTGGAAGGCCCCGAACGTTATGCCCAAACTCCAACGGAGCAGCGGGCTGAATCCTGTATTGCCGCTATCCGCGCGCTTCGGGACCAACTGCACCAGCGGTGCGGGCTGCCGCGCACCCTGGAGGAAACCGGCCAAGTGGAATTCAGCCAGCTGGAAGCCATTGCCCAGCTGGCCCTGGATGATGGCGCGATTCTTTTCAGTCCACAGGAAGTCAGCTTTGAAGATGCCCACGCACTGGTGTGCCGGGCCTGGTCATAAATAGTAACAAAGCGATGATTGAAGCATGGACATAAAAAGGTCATATTGAAGGGGTATATCGTTAGCAACTAAACCTATACAAACCCGAGTTCCTGCGATGCCATCTCGCCCCTCGTTAAAAAAAGTGCGCACGCCTCTGCTCCTGGCTTTCATGATGGCGTTCGCTGCCCTTCCGACACTGGGCAACAGCCAGGAAGCGGATAAAAAGGTTTTTCAGTTCAATGTTTCACCCAATGGCTACCCCCCTTACCTGATTGTCGATGGCAAGGAGCCCGCCGGCATCATGTGGGACGTGGTGTCTCTGATCGTTCCCCGCCTTGGCTATCAGGTGGAGCCCCGCCAGGTGCCCCGCAAGCGTGTGGATCGCATGGTGACCGAAGGCTACCTGGACGCCACCCCACGCGCCATTGAGTGGACAAGGCACCCTGAGCACTACCTGTTCACCGATCCGATCGTGCACGTGGAAGAAGTCTTTTTCTTTCCCAAATCCTCCAAGCTTCAGTTTGAAACCCTGGAGGATCTGACCGGCAAGACCATCGTCACGCCCCTGGGTTATGTCTACCCCAAGCTGGAACCCTATTTCAAAAGCGGGAAAATCAAGCGGTTTGAAGTATCCAACGAAAGGAACATGTTCCATCACCTGCGTTACGGTGACGAGTTCGATGCCGCCCTGGCCGACCGGCTGGTGGGCCACTGGCTGCTCAGGGAAGAAGGGTTAAAAGGCTACTTCCGCCTGTCGGATAACACCCTCAGCCGATACGGTTTCCGGCTAATGCTTCGGCCCGACTGGAAGGATTTTGCCGAGGCTTTCAACCGGGAGCTGGCGAAAATCCGCGAGAATGGCGAACTGGATGCCATTCTCGCGCGCTATCGCTAAGCCCTTCTTACTCCAAACGCCGGAGCAGCAGCATCGGGGAAACCGTCAATACCGTGCGAAGCTGCCAACGACCAAACAGTGCCAGCAGCAGGGCGCTGACCAGCGGTAGCGTAAGAATCACCTGCCAGTGCCAGCGGAAACTGCCATCAAACATGCGTGCCTGCAGCACGTAGACCGCCGCCTCGGCAGCCAGAACCCCCAAGACCCCAGCGATCAGCCCCAGCAAGGCGAACTCGAGCATGGTGCTGCGTACCAGCAACGACTGGCGACCGCCAAGCGTTCGGATCAACGCCCCTTCCCGCTGACGGTCTCGCAGGGTGGCACTGACGACCGCTGCCATGACGACCAGTGCCGCTGCCAGAATCAGGGCCAGTATGGTTTCAATGGCCTGGGTCACCTGCTGCACAATGTCCTGAATCCGCCCGATGATGTGATCGATTTCCAGCACCGACACTGTCGGAAACTCGCGGGAAAAGTCATTCAGAGCGAACTTTTTCTGCTCGGGCAGATAAAAGCTGGTAATCCAGGTTGCCGGCATATTCACCAGCCCCCCTTCCGGGGGAAACACCACGTAGAAGTTGGGCTTCATGCTGTCCCATTGCACGGTCCGGATACTGACCACCGGTTCCGTGATTTCCGCTGAACCTATGGTGAACGTCAGACGATCCCCCAGTTCCAGGCCCAGGCGTTCTGCCAGGTCCGCTTCCACGGATACGCCTTCGGTATCGCTTGCGTCAAACCAGCGGCCACGGACAATTTCGTTATCCTCCGGCAACTGCTCCATCCAGGTCAGGTTCAGCTCCCGGTTCAGTGCATTGATGCGCTCGTCCTTGCTGACAGCCTCCTTCACCGGTTGGCCGTTAAGTTCGGTCATACGACCACGCACCATGGGGTACAGGTTTTCCAGCGGCGCACCACGATCGGCCCAGAAGGCGTCCACTTGCTCTACCGCATCCGGAGCGATGTTGATCAGGAAATGATTTGGCGCGTCCTCGGGTAGCTGGGTCTGCCAGTCGCTCAACAGCGAGGTACGAACCAGAATGAGGGTCGCAGCCAGCATGATGGTCATGGCGAACACCGCCAATTGGGCCAGACTGGCCTGACGATGGCGGTATAACCCGACAAACGCCAGTCGCCAGGCATTGCCTCCACCGTTAACCCGGCGAAGAACTGCCATCAGCACCAGGCCGAAAAGGCCCAGTACGCCCAACAACAGGGCGAGACCACCCAACAGGGCCCCGACCAGAACCAGTTCACCGGCATACAGCCATACCAGGCCAAAGATGGCCAGCAAGGCGATGAACAGGTCAGGCAGGGCAGCCCGGCCAGTTTCGCCGGGTTGGGCTCGCAGCACTCGCATGGCCGGTACCCGTCGTAACCGGCGGATGGGCGGATAGGCGAAAGCAAACAGGGAAACCACGGCGGTCAGCAAGGCCGGCAGCAAGGCTGAAGGGTCCAGATACACTTCGACGGGACGCTCCAGTGCTTCACTGAGCAGAGCCACCAGTACCCGGAACAACGGCAGGGCCACCAAAAGGCCACCGACAATGCCGGCTATCCCCCACAACGCGAGGCGCCGAAGATACAGCCGGCCAATGCCCCTGCCCTGCAGTCCCAGTGTTTTTAACAGCGCCACCGTATCGCGCTGGGCAAGCGCATATTGCCGACTGGCGACAGCCACGGCAACGGCGGCCAGCAGTACCGCCAGGCTACCGCCCAGCAACAGGAAACGCTCGGCCCGGTCAAACGAACGGGATAAGGTTTCCCCCTCGCGCACGCCCTCCCATTCATGGCTGGGGCCCAGTTTTGGTTCCAGCCACTGGTAATAGCCATCCAGGGCGTCCTCCGCTCCCGCGAACAGGTAGATGTATTCCACCCGGCTGCCTTCCTGTACCGCACCTGTGGCGGCAACGTCATCCACATGCATCATCACCCGGGGCGCCAGGGAGGACAGCCTGAAGCCTCCATCGGGCTCCCGGATCAGCAGCCTGGTGACTTTCAGTGGCAGATTGCCGACTTCCAGGGAATCACCGATCTCCAGGTTCAACAGCCTGAGCAGCCGTGGATTGATCCAGACTTCCCCGGGCGCTGGGCCGGAAGCCACCATTTCCCGGGCACCGTCACTGGCCTGTTGCTGGATTTCCACTTCACCAACCAGCGGGTATTCATCACTAACCGCTTTCACCGAGGCCAGCTCAAAGCCCTCGGGGCCGGAGATCATGGTCGAAAATTCAATCATCTGCCCGGTTTCCAGCCCCCGGCTACGGGCCTCCTCGAGCCATTCCGGCGGAACCGGCCGGCCGTTTTCGGCCTCGAGCTGACGATCCGCTGCCAGGAAGGAGCTGGCCGACGACACCAACGTTCGCTGCAGCTGACTGGCAAAGAGCGCAATGGTGGCGACGGTCGCCACGGCAATAATCAGCGCCACCAGGACCACACGAACGTCCCGCTCGCGAAAGTCCCGGCGAACCGACATGAGCTTCTGGGCGGCATTCATTGGTCGGCCTGCTCCCGGGCCGTCTCCGGCTCCGTCAATATGCCAGCCTCAATGTTCAGCTGGCGGCCGCAGCGGGCCGCCAGGCGCTCATCATGAGTCACCATTACCAGAGTGGTGCCCTTTTCGCGGTTTAACTGCATGAGCAGGTCCGAGACTGCCTGACCGGTGCGGTTGTCCAGATTGCCGGTCGGTTCATCGGCAAACAGGATGACCGGGTCCGAGGCAAACGCCCGGGCAATGGCCACCCGTTGCTGCTCCCCGCCGGAGAGCTGGCGGGGGGTATGATTCAGGCGCTCACCAAGGCCGACGCGCTCCAGCAGTTCCCGCGCACGCGCCTCCGGCGCCTCGATACCCGCGAGTTCCAGCGGCAACATCACGTTTTCCTGGGCGGAAAGGGCAGGCAGTAGCTGGAAAGACTGGAACACAAACCCAACACGGCTGGCTCGAAGCTTTGCCCGCTCATCTTCTCCAAGCTTACTGATTTCGGCACCATCCAATTCCACCACACCCTCACTGGGGGTATCCAGACCAGCCAACAGCCCCAGCAGGGTTGTCTTGCCTGAACCGGAACGGCCCACAATGGCGACCGACTCTCCCCGATTGATTTCCAGGCTGACCCCCTGCAATATCGTTAACGTATCTGTTTCAAGCCTGACCCTGTGGGAGAGTCCTGAGACCCGTAGCATGGGGCGAGCTTCGTTTCTGGTAAAATCCGTCATCTGGTTCACAGTAACTCCATTGGCTGGTTTTACGCCTGGATGAATCGGCAAGAGGTCTACTCATTATTATGCATACGGTATCAGCGTCCGTCAGATCATTCCTGCTCCTGGTGCTTCTGTTACTGGCCGGGCCGACATTTGCCAGCCAGAACACCCTGCTGGTGGTTGGCGACAGTCTCAGTGCTGCCTATGGGGTACCGTCAGATACCGCCTGGGTGCAGCTGCTGCGCAACCGACTTGAGCAGCAGGACACTCGCTGGCAGGTGGTCAACGCCAGCATCAGCGGCGAAACGACCGACGGTGGACTGCGTCGCTTACCGGACCTGCTGCAACAACATGAGCCGGATGTGGTGGTCATTGAACTTGGCGGCAATGATGGCCTTCGAGGTTTTCCGCCAGATGTCATCGAATCCAACCTCTCCAGCATGATTGAAAAGGTCAAGGCAACTGGCGCTACCCCGGTACTGGTGGGCATGAAGATCCCGCCAAACTACGGTCAGCGCTATACCAGCGCGTTCTCGGCGATCTATCGAGACCTTTCAGACAGGTACAACATCGCGTTGGTTCCATTCTTCCTGCAGGGGATCTACGGCAAGGACGGCTTGATGCAGAGAGACGGTATCCACCCCACGGAGAAGGCACAGCCGCTGTTGCTCGAGAATGTCTGGCCCAAGCTTGAACCGGTCGTTTCAGAGGCAGCGTCCCGGGCGTCCTGATCGATATCAGCCAAGGGTGCGGGCAAGAAAATCCAGCGCCCTTCTTTCGGACCAGTAGAGGCCATCCTTCCGCCACTCAACAAACCCTACATGGCCACCCCATCTGGGAACCTCCATCCGCACATAGCGCCCCAGCAGGTCCAGGCTGCACGGATAACAGTCTGACGAGAGGAAGGGGTCATCAGCGGCATTGACGATCAGTGACGGTACACGGATGTTTTTCAGGTGCGGCAACGCGGAGCAACGGTTCCAGTAGTCCATGGCATCGCGAAAACCATGCAGCGGCGCGGTATACAGGTTGTCGAACTGGTGGAAGTTTTGGATCCGGGCAAAATCACGGGTATCAATCAGATTTGGGAAAATTTCGGCCTTTTGCTGCATTTTGACCTGCAGATCCTGAAGAAACCGATTCATATAGATTTTCCGGCTGGGCAAAGCCAACACTTCCGCGCTTCCGGCCAGATCCACCGGTGCCGAGTAGGCAATTCCTCCACAAACACGGCTGTCGATGTGCTCGCCCAGCTGCGCCAGGTAAAGCAACGTGAGATTGCCACCCATGCTAAAGCCGGAAAGGAACAGGTTTTTGTAGGGCCCGCGAAGCGCCCGGGTAACCACGGTGTGCAGGTCCTCGGTGGCACCACTGTGGTAGAAGCGCGGCAAGTGGTTCATCACGCCGCCACAGGAACGGTAGTTCCAGGCCAACACGTCCCAACCTTGCAGCATCAGCGCCCGGGCCAGCCCCAACACGTAGGGGCGACGGCTGTTCCCTTCAAGCCCATGGGAAATAATGGCCAGACGGTCACTCCCCTGCCGGTACCAGTCCAGGTGAAGTTCATCGTGGTCGGGCGTCGCTAACACCTCGGTGCGCGGCTCAAACAAAGGAACCCGACGAAACAGGCTCGGCCATACCGACTGTATGTGGCCATTGCGCAACCAGATCGGCGGAGAGTAGTCGCCACACGCTTCTCTGATCAAATTTTAACCTTCTATTTCAGAGGGTTGACGGAACGAATCAAAGTCCTTACCATGCTCGCCACATTGATGCTGTTCCCCGATAGCTCAGTTGGTAGAGCAACGGACTGTTAATCCGTTTGTCGCTGGTTCGAGCCCAGCTCGGGGAGCCACTTATTCCGGAAAGCCGCTGAATCACCCTCAGCGGCTTTTTTCGCTTCAGGCCTCGCTAAGCACGGTAAACTCACCACTGGCGACCAACTGCCCCGCACTTGTGGCTGAGAACAGGCACTGCACTGCCCCTGGCTGGGCCACCTCTTCCACGACCCGAATCCCAAGATTACTGCCGGGCGACAACGTCTGAGACCCAGGGCATTGAAGCGACCGCACCAGAACAATCACCGCTTTGCGCATGGTTTCTCCCCCCCATGCGGACTTTCCGGCAGGCCATTAACTGGGCGGCGTACTCGAGCATTGCCCAGGCCGGCACTCCTTCACTGTCTGCCAGGGGGTGCTGTTCACCGAGGGTGACTTCGGCCTCCGCTCCGTTCTCAGACATGGCAAAGTTATCGATCAGTTGCATGCTGCCGCTATGGGGCAACTGTTGGTACGCCGGTGCAGCCTCCTGGTAATCAGACGACGAAGCGCCGGTGGCGATAGCCTCCGCGTCCTCCGCCGCTTCTCGGGAAAAGATGCCCTTGGCGACCGGTTTACCGGCAACCTGACAGGTCAGACGCCAACTGTCCGCCCCTTTCTCCCGGACTTCCACATCAATGCGCTGGCCCGGCTCGATCAACCCCAGTAAACGGAGTTGCCGAATGCTGCAAACCCGCTGGCCGGTTTGTTCCTCAAGGCTGCGAGCCAACTGCTCGATAAGCACCACGGCCGGGACAACGGGCATGCCCGGAAAGTGTCCGGGCAAAGCCGGATGGTCTGGCGAAATTTCGAAGCTGAATTGCATGGTATCGGTGTCGCTCAGAGGATTCAGAAAAAAGGGGTCCTGTGCTATAGTCGCGCGCTAAACCCATAGGATGGTTGTTACCGTTTTTTAACGTAGACGATTCTGGCACAGAGTTCTGGAAGCTGACAATGAAGAAGGTTCTGGTCGTACACTATTCCCAGAGCGGACAGCTCGATAGTGTAGTAAAGGAATTTACGCGACCACTGGTCGAATCGGATGACATTTCGGTGACATTCGAAAACATCAAGCCGGTTGAGGATTTCCCTTTTCCATGGCCGTTTTTCAAGTTCCTGGATACGTTTCCCGAGTGTGTCTATCAGGATGCGCCGCCAATTCAGGAACCCGCGGTTTCCGGCGATGAGGATTTTGACCTGATCATTCTGGCGTATCAGGTCTGGTTCCTGTCGCCGGCGCTTCCGATGACGGCCTTCCTGCAGCACCCGGTCGCCCGGACCCTGTTGAACGACAAGCCGGTCGTCACTTTGATTGCCTGCCGAAATATGTGGCTGTTGGCCCAGGAAGACATGAAAGCCAAGCTGGATGAGCTGAATGCCCATCTGGTCGGCAACGTCGCCATGGTAGATGAAGCCGGCTCCATCCTGAGCCTGTTTGCCACGCCACTCTGGGTACTGACCGGCCATAAGGGCCCGTTCCTGGGCGGGCTGATTCCCAAGGCGGGCGTTGCTGAAAAGCAAATCAAGGCCAGTGAACGTTTTGGACGACGCATTCGTGATCGGTTCCGGTTCAAGGGCGAAGTCTCACCAGACATGTTCCGGGGCCTGTCGGCGGTGCACGTTAATGAAGGGCTGATTTCCAGCGAAAAAACGGCGAAGCGGGCCTTCCGACTCTGGGGGCGCCTGCTTCGGACCCTGGGGCCACACGGCGCCTGGCAGCGCAAACCGGTACTGGCGTTTTACTCGGTGTTTCTGATCCTCATGATCGTGACCGTGGTGCCTGCCGGCATGCTGATCAAACGACTGCTTGCGCCGCTGACGCGCCAGCGCATTGCCCAGCAAAAAGCTTATTACAGTGCGCCTTCCGGAGAATAGCACTGACGTGTTTCACCACCCGGCTGCACGCCGGTCATTGAGCAGTTTGACACATGAAAAACGTATACATTACCGCCATCGCCGCAACACTACCGAACGACCCTGTCAGCAATGATGACATGGAGTCGGTGCTGGGCCAGGCCGGAGAGCAGCCCTCCCGGGCCAGGCGGGTGATCCTGAAAAGCAACAAGATCAAGAATCGCTATTACGCGGTTGATCCAAAGACCGGCAAGCCGACCCACACCAATGCGGAACTGACCGCCGAGGCCATTAAAGCCCTGGGGGCCCCGTACGCCGAAGAACTGGATTGTCTGGTATGCGGCACCAGTATGCCCGACCAGCTTATGCCCAACCATGCGGTCATGGTTCACGGCGAGCTGGCCAACCCGCCATGTGAGGTTGTTGCCACTGCAGGGGTCTGCCTGGCTGGCATGTCAGCACTCAAATACGGGTGGATGTCCGTCGCTACCGGGCAACACAAGCGCGTGGTGAGCACCGGTTCCGAGGTTGCCTCAGCGGTCATGCGTGGCAAGCTTTTTGAGCCGGAAACCGCTGCAGCCGTGGATACGCTCGAGAAAAAGCCGGAAGTTGCCTTCGACAAGGATTTCCTGCGCTGGATGCTGTCCGATGGGGCCGGAGCGGTTGCACTGGAGCCAGTCCCGGCAAAGGAAGGCCTGTCACTGCGCGTGGACTGGATCGACATCCGCTCCTTTGCCAATCAACTGGATGCCTGCATGTATGCCGGTGCCCGCAAGCGCGAGGACGGCAGCCTTGAGAGCTGGAAAGACCTGCCCCATGAGACCTGGCTAGAAGAATCCACTTTTGCGGTCAAGCAGGACGTTCGGTTGCTGAATGAGAACATCATTCCAACCACCATTGAGCAATACCTGCCGGAGCTTATCGAAAAGTACCAGATCACCGCCGACGACATTGACTGGTTCCTGCCCCACTACTCCTCGGGCTACTTCCGTGAGCGGGTTTACGAAGGCATGAAGAACGGCGGCATGGAAATCCCGTTTGAGCGCTGGGCCACCAACCTGCCGGACAAAGGCAACACCGGGTCCGCCTCCATCTATATCATGATCGAGGAGCTCTTCCAATCCGGCAAACTGGAGGTCGGCCAGAAGCTGCTGTGCTGGGTTCCCGAGAGTGGCCGGTTCTCGTCATCGTTCATGTTGCTGACCGTATGTGATGCCCGGGCCGAATCATGAAACTGGATGAAGTCCCGCAGGACGACTCAAAGGCCTTCGAGGGCCAGCGTAAACGGCTTTATGCCCGCAACGCCGATGGTGAATATACCACGGCGCTGTCCAGCGGCTGGGAAGCCGAAGACGTCGTCCTGGACCAGGCGGTGGAAGAATACAACCGCTTTACCCGGGAAGCTCGCCAGCGCGTGCAACAGGGGCTTTCGTCACCGCTCGAGTATCACATATACGCCCACCGGATGGATCTGACGGTGTTGGCGCAGGCTACCGGGCTTTTCCGCTGGCAGGTTCGCCGCCACTTGAAGCCAGCTGTGTTTGATCGCCTCGGGCCCCGCAAAATGCAGTGCTATGAGGAAGCCTTCCAGATGACGGCCGAACAACTTCGCTCCCTCCCGCCGGAAGACGATAAAAACAATGACTGACTTTGACCACCAGCAAACCGCCCATTGCGAAAGCGGCGCGGTTGCCGCTCTGTTGCGCCATAACGGCCTTGATCTGTCCGAGCCGATGGTTTTCGGACTGTCCACCGCCCTCACTTACGCCTACATTCCACTGGTGAAAATGGGCGGCATGCCGCTGCTGGCTTACCGCATGCCACCCGGTCGCGTCATTCGGGGGCTCAGCAAACGCCTGGGCGTTCGCTTTCACTTTGAGCGTTTTCGTCGCCCGGCAGACGGCACCAGAGCTCTGGACCAGTATCTGCAACAGGGCTCCCCGGTGGGGCTGCAAGCGTCCGTTTACTGGCTGCCCTATTTCCCGGAAAACATGCGTTTCCACTTTAACGCTCACAACCTGGTGGCTTACGGTAAAGAAGGTGACGACTACCTGATCAGTGATCCCACGTTCGAAGAGCCCATGCGCGCGGACACCGCCTCGCTGCAGCGGGCCCGGTTCGTCAAAGGCATGCTCGCGCCGAAGGGGCTGATTTACTACCCGGAACCCATTACCGAAGCCCCGGATCTGCATAAAGCCATTCCCGGCGCCATCCGCTCCACATCCAATATGATGCTACGGACGCCACTGCCGTTCGTGGGTATCCGGGGCATTCGCCACGTCGCACGGCATATGGAAAAGCTCTCACCGGCCAACGAACATTACAACAAGCTGTTGATTGGCCACATGGTGCGCATGCAGGAAGAAATCGGGACAGGGGGTGCCGGATTCCGGTTCCTGTTTGCCTCTTTCCTGCAGGAATCCGCCGGCATCCTTTCCAACGACGGGCTCAAGGCAGCCGCCGACCAGTTCACCGACGCCGGGGACGAGTGGCGCCGGTTTGCCCTCTACGCAGCCAAGATGCTCAAGGGCCGAAGCACGCTGGATTACGGCAAGTTGGCCGCACAACTGCGCCAGGTGGCCGACATGGAACAACAGGGCTACCGGATGTTGCTGGACCTCAAGTTAGGCTGAGGCCGGTGCGGGGCGCACCATAATCACGTGAAAACGACCGTCCGTGTCCGCGGCGATAACCAGGAGCGGCTGGTCGTCGTCACCCTCCAGGTAGCGGATAATGGCGCCGGTGGCATGACCGGGATAGGCCGCCAGGCCGGGCTCAAAGTCGGTCAGCATCTGCCGGCTCTTCAGGCAGGTGGACGCCATTTTCTGGCGGGTCCACGGCGAGAGTGACACCCGGTAGGCCGTGGTCGGGTCCAGCCCGTCCAGCCAGTCCGCCAGGGCGGCTTCATCCTGAAGGGTAATCATATCGGTAATGGTGGCAAGGCTGTTGGCGCTGCCTTCCGGGGCCACCAGCAACCAGTGGCTACCCTCCCCCATGTCGGTATCGGGCTCCAGGCCGAGTCGGAACCGATGGTGCGCCAACGGCAGCACCGCTTCGTCCACCGACCCCACCAGTGCCTGCGAAACTGCTCCCGTGGCCACATCCATCGCCGCCAGTTGCAGTGCCGCCACAATCGAGGCATCGCCCCGGGAGACAAACAGGTTACGGCCCGACAACCGCAGGTTGCGGGCCACGAAGTAACCGGCCGAATTGCTCAGGGTATTGATAAAACTGGCGGGCTTGGGCACCACACCGGCACTGACCATCTTCTCGTGCACGCTGGTGGTATTGCCAAGCGACGCAAACCGCGACCCAATGTATAGGCCTACGCCTGACTCCAGCTCCGTGTTTTCAACGCAGCGGGCGGAACCAACCAGCGCCAGCTGCGTGAACCGGTCGATACGCCGGAACCGCTCGCGGCATACCTCGGCGGCCGCCGCCTTCAGATTTTCAAGGCCCTGCTCCGGGTCCACGGTCTGATAGTGATCTCCAACAGCGATAATCTCGAGCATAGAATCTGGTTCCGGCAATGGCTCAGTCTTGGTGGCGCAGGATCAGGCTGGAGTTGTTACCACCAAAACCAAAGAAGTTCAGCAGGTAATACCCGGGCTCCGAGGGCATCGACTCGCACATCGGTGTCACACCGAGCGCGGGATCGGACTCCGAAAAACCCCAACTGGCGGGCAGCCGGCCTTCAGTCAGTGCCGCCGCCATCAGCAGGGTCTCAAGTACCCCACAGCTGCCCAGAGTGTGGCCAAGGGCAGCCTTCATGGAGAAGAAAGGTGGCATGGTTGCGAAGCTTCGGCGCATGCCCGCTGCCTCACCGTCATCGTTCAGCGGCGTTGCCGTGCCATGGGCCTTGATGGCCCGGATATCCGACGGGGTAATGCCACTTCTGGCCATGGCCGCGTCCATCACTGCGGCAATGGTACTGCCGTCCGGATTGGAGGCTGAGATACTGTAGGTATCGCAGTTACTTGCCCCGCCCCACAGCATAGTTCCCGAGGCGTCATTCTGGCATCGTGAGAGCAGTATGGCACCACACCCCTCGCCCAGGACCAGGCCATCCCGACGACGATCAAAAGGGCGCATACCTTCTTCGGCCAGCAACTGCATACCGTGGAAACCGGCCAGGGTGGTATCGTTTCGAGCTTCCAGCCCCACCACCAGGGCGTGATCGTGCATGCCCATGTTGATCGCGGCAGCGGCATTGAGGATGGCGTTGGCCGTCGCGGTACACGCCGTGTTGAGCGCGAAGTCGGCGCCATGAAAGCCATACTTCCGCTGTAAATGCCGGCTGATCTGGCTAAACCCATCCAGGGGGAGCGGGATGGCGGCTTCTGGGTTCTCGTGGTACTGCTCCCGGTACCGCTCCTCTGCGATGCCAATGCCCCAGCACGACGAGCCGATAAACACCGGAATGTCGGCGCGCTGGTCCGGTGTCAGAGGGTGCTCAGCCAACAACTCTTCCATCGCCTGGTCCAACAACCAGTGAAGACGGTCCTCGGCCGCCTCCGGTGCCCCGACCACGCTGTGATAAGGCACATTCACAGGCTCTTCAAAATGCGACAGCGACAGCCTGTCGGGGCCAGGGGTGGCATCACCCAAAAGCGCATCCAGGTTGGCACGCTTACCCTGGCCCAGAGCACTGACAATGCCGCTGGCGGTAATTTTGACGGGTGCGTTCACGTGAGTCATTAAAACTTCTGGCGCCTCGGATTCAGTCGGAAAGAATAAAATCAGCGAGTGTGTTAACCGACGTCAGGGCCATGCGGGTCTCATTGCCACTATCAATGTGTTTCTTATAGCGCCGCTTGACTTCCAGAGAGATGCTGAGCGCGTCCAGTGAATCCAGGTCCAGCCGACTGTCCGGGCCGATCAGGAATTCATCGTCCCGGATCTCGTCTGCGTCCAGATCCACATCACACTCCTCGACAATCAGTTCCTTGAGTTCTGCTTTCAGTTCCGAAGTATTCATACGTTCACTATGGTTGATAAATGGCATTCAGATTAACCGTGCTCGGCAGCTCTGCGGCGATACCGCCAGACGGTCAGGCACAGCATCAGCGCTGTAAACCCGAGCAAAGCGCCAACTTCCGGCAGGGTATCAGTCACCGTGCCATTGCGGAGCAGAATGTCGAAAAAGCCATTCAGTCCCCAGGCCATTGGTGAAAAACTGCCGATCTGCTGCATGGTTTCAGGCATCAGAAAGCTGGGCACCATCACTCCGCCCAACGCCGCCATAATAATGTTGAACACCCCCGAGACGATAGTGGCCTGCTCAATCGTGCTGGTGATCTGGGCCACCAACAGGGCGTAACTGACCGCAGCCAGACTGGCTGCCACTGAGACCAGTATGAGTCCTTCCGGGTGTGCTCCCAGCGTCAGCGTATCGCCCCCCAGCAAAGGAATCAGGTACAGCCCGATCAGGAACAGAACCACTACCTGCACAAGGTTAACAACGAAATACGGCACCACCTTTCCCGCCAGTAGCTTCACCGGGCCGATTCCCATACTCCGCAACCGGAGCAGAGTCCCTTGCTGACGCTCGTTGATCAGTGTGGTGGACAGTGGCACCGCGATGAAAAACATGGCGAACAGCAACCAGGCTGGCACGTTCTGCTGAACCGAGGACGGCATGGCGCCGGAGTCGTCATAAAGCGAACGGGCCTCCATAAGGTCCTCGCCCTGTGCCTCCAGACTGCTCTGCACCCCCGGCATTGAGGCCAACCGGTAACGCAGGTACAGGCGATTCAACAACTCCATGACCCGGCCCTCGGCCACACTGGCAAACACCGGTGAGGTGCCCGGGGCAAACAGGACCTCGACCGCCGGCTTGCGCTGGATCAGCAGTTCATCGAAGCCAGGCTTGATGCGCACCAGAAATTTCACTTCATCCGCCTGGGCCAGCGCCTGCATTTCCTCCCAGCCGGCCTCGGTTGGCACCCGGTTCAGCGGCGACGTGTTGGCCAGGTCCCGCGCGAATGCGCGACTCAGACCACTGTCGTGTTCACTGAGCAGGTAGAAATCAAGATGGACGTCACTGCTCATGGCGTACTGATTCTGCAGGGCGAAAGTCATGATCAACACGAACACCGCCGGCATGACAAACAGCAACAACAGGCCGTGGGGGTCCCGCAGGAGCAACAGGAGCTCTTTTCGGATCAGTGCTTTCATCACGCCCATGTCAGTCCCTCAGCCCCCGCGTGGTGAGATCCAGGAACAGCGATTCCAGCGTTGACTGACGCCCTCGGACACTTTGGGGCGCCTCGGCCAGAAGCTCGGTCAGTGTGCCGTTACGTAATATCTGGCCATGATCCATGATCGCGATCTGGTCACACAGCTCTTCAACCTCTTCCATGTAATGGGAGGTGTAGATAACCGTCGTACCATTGCGCCCCAGTTGCCGGATCGTTTCAAGGATGAAATGCCGGGAATGGGGATCAATCCCCACGGTAGGCTCGTCCAGCAGCAACAGGCGCGGACGGTTGAGCAGCCCTATCGCCAGGTTCAGCCTCCGCTTGAGGCCGCCAGACAGTTTACCGGCACGGCTGTCCAGTCGCTCCTCTAGCCCGGTCTGGCCCGCTGCTTCATGGATGCGCGCGTCCATTTCGGCCTTAGGCACCCCCTGTACGCCCGCAAAAAACGTCAGGTTCTCGCGAACCGTCAGAGGCAGATAAAAGGCATACTCCTGCGGCACCAGGGATAACCGGGCCGCTGAACGGTTATCCGCCTCCGACATATCCCGGCCATCCACGAACAAACAGCCGGCCGGGCACGGAATCAACCCCGCCAGAATGGAAAGCAGCGTGGTCTTGCCCGCACCATTGGGTCCCAGCAGACCAAACAAGGCATTCTCGGGAATCTCGAGATCAATGCCTTTCAGGACCGGACGGGCCGAGGGCGAATAGCTGAACTCAAGCTGGCGAATGGAGATCACAGAGACACTCGCGGCATCAACAGATGCCCCCGTTGACCGACAGCACCTGCCGGGTAATGTAACCGGCGTCTTCGGACATCAGGAAGCTGATGGCCGCGGCCACCTCTTCCGGTTTGCCCAGGCGTTGGGTGGGGATCATCTTTTTGGCTTCTTCAACGGGCAGGTCATCCACCATGTCGGTTTCGATCAGGCCAGGCGCCACGCAGTTCACCGTGATCTTTCGCTTGGCCAACTCCAACGCCAGGGCCTTGGTTGCACCAATGATGCCGGCTTTGGCGGCGCTGTAGTTGACCTGCCCCCGATTGCCAATCAGCCCCGACACCGAGGACAGGGTCACAATCCGGCCGGGCTTGCGCCGGCGGATCATGGGCATGATCAGGGGATTGAGGACGTTATAAAAGCCATCCAGGTTGGTCCGCATAACCAGGTCCCAGTCTTCCCCGGGAATGGCCGGAAAGGCGTTATCCCGCGCCACACCTGCGTTGCACACCACCCCGTAATAGGCGCCATGGGCTTCAACGTCGGCCTCAAGGATCCGGGTAACTTCGTCGCGATCGGCAATATCGAACTGCAGGATCCGGGCACTGCGCCCCAGCGCTTCAATTTCCTGCTGAACCTCTTCGGCAAGGCCGGTTTCGCGGCGGCAGTGAAGAACAACATCGTAGCCATCCCGGGCCAGGCGCAGCGCCGCAGTGCGTCCGATTCCCCGGCTCGACCCGGTCACCAAAACTGCTTTTGACATGTTGTTCATCCTCCGTAATTTTCGCTGGGGTCGTCCGGCTGAAAGATATTCAGACGGCCACTGATGGTAAACGATGCCCCATCCGGCTGTCGGCATGTTAGCTGGCAGTCGAAAAGCCCGAGGCCATTTTCGTCCATCAGGGATTCCTGGACCCGCACGGTGAGTTCACTATCCACGGCAAACGCCGGACCTTCGGTGAGGTATTTACGGGTACCGACCAGGAAACCCACGCTGGCACCCTTACCTCGCTGCCGGGCGCGAAGCCCCATTAAAGCGGCCACCGCCTGGGCCATGTACTCAATCCCGACCCAGGCCGGCACCACGCCTTCGGTCAGAAACAGGCTGTTCCTGGTCACCATGGCCCTTGCCTCCAACCAGGTGTCACCATGGTCCACCACTCGATCCAGCAGGCTCATGTCGCCCCGATGACGAATCAACTCATCCAGGCAGGGTGCTGGGTTTCCTGTTGAAGTCATTGATCCGGCCTTCACTCAGCAGCACTGAGGATCAGGGCGATGTTGTTACCGCCAAAGGCAAACGAATTGCTCAGGACGTGCAAGGGCGCCTGGGGCAGAGAGTCACCGGGTTGCACCAGTGCCAGCTCCGGCAACTGTTCGTCGGTTTGACCATCCCACCAGTGCGGTGGCAAACGCCCATCCGAAACCAGCGTAAGCCAGCAAAAAGCCGCTTCCAAAGCACCGGCGGCACCCAGTGTGTGCCCAGTGAGGGGTTTGGTGGAGCTACACGGCAAGGGGCCGGTAAACAGCCCGGCAACGGCCCGACTTTCCATGCTGTCATTCTGCGGTGTGGCGGTGCCATGCAGGTTAATGTATCCAATCCTGTCCGGCGCCAGTCCGGCATCGGCCAACGCGGTCTCGATGGCATTGCGGGCACCAATACCCTCAGGGTGCGGTGCAGAAATATGGTGGGCGTCCGAACTCTCCCCCACGCCCGACAGGCGAACAGGCCCCGCATCGTGGGACATCACGAACAGGCTGACCGCCTCACCAATATTGATACCATCACGGTTCTGGCTCATGGGATTGCAAATGGCTTTGCTCACCGAATCCAGGGCATCAAAACCGTTCACGGTCAGCCGGCACAGGGTATCCACGCCACCACAGATTACCGCATCACAGACACCGGTTTGCAGCAGACGACGGGCACTGGCCAACGCCTTGGCACTGGAGGAACAGGCGGTGGATATGGTGGTCGCCGGGCCCGAGAGCCCCAGATGGCGTGCAAGGAACTGTGCTGGCGCGCCGATCTCCTGCATGCTGTAGTGATACCAATCAGGCAGCCCGTCCGGTTGTTCCTCGTCAAATGCCTTCTCGGCATCACCGATACCCGACGTACTGGTGCCCAGAACCACGCCAATGCGGTGCGATGGGTAACTATCCAACAAGGCATCCACAGACGCCTGCAGCTGTTCCAGCGCTTTCAGCAACAAGCGGTTATTGCGGGAAGCAGCATTGCCTGTCAACGCCGGCAACTCGGCATCAATCACACCCAGTGGCAGGGTATGGTCAGGGCTGAAAGCATCGGTAAAGGTCAGTTGTTTCTGCGCGGAGTTGAACAGCGCGTCGGCCACCTGATCTGTTGTCTCCCCAAGCGCGCAGACAACAGCGGGTTTGTGCAAATAAACGGGGGCAGTCATTGTCCCGCCTCACTCATGTTGTCCGGCCCGGAACGAGCCGCAAGTTCCTTGACTTTCAGGGTTTCGATGGCCATCACCAACGCCATCCGATGGTGCTTGATGGTCAACTGCGATCCCGCTTCGGGGCCGCCAAAATCGGCCGCGTAGCTTACCATTACAACCAATTCATCCTCAAGATAGAGTGCCCGCTCCCGAGCTTCCTGGCGTAGAGACCAGGGCCCATGATAGGCCTGCTGCAACGCTTCTTCCGGCCAGTAGGCCAGCTGCATTTGGGACAGCAGCCAGCGGGCCGGAACATCCCGGTCAACCAGCTCACTCTGCCAACTGGTTATTCGCCCACCTTCCTGCACGATGTCCAGCAGCCGCTGGCCTGTCAGCGTAAACCCCGTCATGCGCGTTTGTGTGGGCGAAAAACTGACCACCATGACCATGTGGTGTTTGCGGCCATCCATGGACAGGGTCATGCGCTGGTTCAGTTGGACATTGAGCCCGCCACTTCCGGGTTCCAGCAAGGGCGGCACCGGCGGCGAAGGACGAACGCCCAGCATCTGACAGCCCGCCAGGGTGGCCAATACCGCAACCAGCGCCCACCTCCATACCACTCTTCTCGCAGTATCAGGCACGGCAAAGCTCGGCCAGGGTACCCAGGCGGCGACGGCTCTCGCTGACATAGGGGTTACTCGAATCCCAGGCATAGCCGGCCAGGATCGAGGAAATCATCTGTTTGATGGATTCGTTGGGATTCTCGGCGAAGACCACGTCCTGGAAGGTACCCTCGTACCAGGCATCCACGTAGGTCCGGAAGGTATCCACGCCGACCATCAGCGGAGCGGCGTAATCCTCCTGCCAATCCACGGCTTCGCCGCTGAACTGACGGTGCAGGGTATCCGCCGCCAGGCTTGCGGACTTCATGGCGATGGTGACCCCGGAGGAGAACACCGGGTCCAGGAATTCCGCGGCATTGCCCAGCAGCGCGTAGTTCCGACCGGCCAGGTGTTTGACGTTGCAGGAATAGCCTCGGATCTCACGCGCGGGCGTGTCCCACTTGGCGTTCTCCAGCAGTGAGGAGAGATTGGGGTCTTCAGCCACAATCTCCCGCAGGATGTCCAGTGGCTCTCCCTCCCGGCTTTCAATGTACTCGGGCTTGGCCACCACGCCCAGGGAACAGCGGCCATTGGAGAACGGAATCAGCCAGAACCAGATGTCACGGCGTTTCGGGTGCACCGTAATCAGGATCTTGTCGCGATCATGGCCCGGGTGGTCAATGTTGTCTTCGATGTGGGTAAACAGTGACATGCGGACGGGGAATTCAGAGGGCGTCTCCAGATCCAGCAACCGGGGCAGCACCCGACCAAAGCCACTGGCATCCAGCACGAACTTACCGCGCGCTTCGTATTCCTGTCCCTGGTCAGTGCGTACCTTCAACCAGGGGCGTTCGCCACTGAAATCGACTTCCGTGATCTCATGGCCGTAGCGAATGTCGGCGCCCTGTTTTTCCGCCTCCTTGGCCAGCAGGTGGTCAAAGTGCGCTCGTTGCACCTGGAAGGTGGTTCCCCACCCCGGCGAAAACTTCTCGCGGAAATCGAAAGCGGAGTTTCTGCCGTCGTAATGAAAAGCGGCCCCGTTCTTGTATTGGAAGCCAGCCTCTTCAATGGCAGACACCATATCGGCTTCTTCCAGAAATTCCATGCACTGGGGCAACAGGCTCTCACCAATTGAGAAGCGCGGGAAGTGCTGCTTTTCCAGAATGGTTACCTGATACCCGTTTTTGCGCAGCAAAGCCGCAGCCACGGCGCCTGAAGGGCCGGCACCGATAATGATGATGTCGCTTTCCAGATCCTTTGTAGTCAACTTTCTGCTCTCCTATGAAGTACAAACGCAATCAACCACGCCAGTGCAATGCCCGGCAGAACCGTCATACCGTAGTGATGTAACACCGGTGTTTCACTCAACGCCAACAGGCCAAATGCCAGCAGGGAGGTGACAGCAGACAGGGTCACTGCTTCCCAGGCGTGCCACTCCCCATGGCTTTCACGCACAAAGATGCCAATATCCAGCCCAATGCCCAGAATCAGCAGGGTGGCCAGAAAATTAAACAGATTGAGTGGCTGACCCAGGGCCGACAGCAGGCCTAATGTAACCACCGTTGCCAGTGCCGGCGGCAAAATCACACGCCAGCATTGCCAACCATAACGCACAATCAACACCAGCAGCACAAGACCATAGGCCAGCGCCATCCACTGACTGAGGGTGGCCCGATAGTCCCCCAACAACGCCGACGTCTGCCCTACCCGATCAACGAAACGAACCCCTTCGAGTTTTCCGGCAAGTGCCGCAAGATCCTCATAAACAGCGGGGCTGGATACCTTCCCCAGCGTGATCAGGGCTGCATGGGGCCTCTCACTATTGTCGGTTTTCAGCCAGAGCGAATCGAACAGCTCGGCAACCGGGGACTGTTCCAGGTCTTTCGGCAGAAGCCAGCCGGCATCGTTATTCTCAAAGCGCGCCTGGCTTCGGGACGCCAGTTTTGGGGGCATTCCCAAGGCATCAAACAATTCGGTAGGAACTCCACGATCAAACACCGCGCTTTTCACCAACTGGCGATATTCCCGCTGACGCACAATGGAGGGCACCCAGCCCGAAACCGACTGGTAAACCTGCAAACGGCCGTCAACCACCAGCTTGTCCAGATAACCACTGGCTTGTTCTGTCCGCTCCAGCACCTGCTGGATAGATGCCCCTTCCACCAGCAAGAACCGCGCGCTCCCTGGGCTTTCACTCAAGGCCTGCACCTTCTGTTCCTGCGCCATCAGATCCGGCGGCGACGACTGCAAGGCAGACAGGCTGTCATTAAAACGCAGGCCCGGAAAGCCTGATAACGCAACCAGCACCAACACCCCCAGCAGAACAGCCAGAACACCACGGAAACGAACCAGCCCCTGCAGCCATTGGCCAAGCTGGTTCTGTTGCCGGCCCTGGCCAAGCCATCGCTGCGCCAGGGGAAACCACAGCACCACCGTCAGCCAGGCACCGATCAGGCCGGCGGCCGAGAAAAGGGCAATCTGTTGCAGGCCGGGAAACGGGGTCAGTGCCTGGGCGCCATAGGCAAGGCAACTGGTCACAACACCCAGGGTAATTCCCGGAAGGATATGACGAATACCGTGCGTGACCCGATCCCGGGCATGACAAAGGTAATGAAAGGCGTAGTCGATGGAAACGCCGACCAGACTGGCACCGAAGGCCAGGGTCACCAGGTGCACACGCTCGAACACCATCAACGATGCTGACAGTGCCACCAACAATCCCACGCCCACACTGACCACCGGCAAGGCCAGATAAGAGAAGGAACGAAAGTGCCACAAAAGCAGCAACACAATCGCCATGAGGGAACCAATACCAATGGTGGACAGTTCGCTGCGGGCCTGCTCAGCGCCCGCAGCCGCGTGAAATACCAGCCCCGAACGTAGAAATTCAGTGGCCACATCGTTCTCACGCACCTGGTCCCCGGCAGATTCAACCGCCCTCAATACAGGCTTCTGGGTGGCTTCGGCGAAGGGATCACCTGAGAAGGTTGCCCTAATCACCCGAAAATGTTCGTTGCCCTGCCGGGCATAAAGGCCATGCTGGTCGGGGACAAACCCCGTTGCCGGGGTCAGGCCTTCCATCCACATACCCAGCAGGTTCAGGGGATCATCAACCACTGAGGCAGGCCGGGGCCGGCCTATGGGACTGACCATTTCCCGGACAGCGCGGTTAACCAGCGGCTCGGTCTCGCCTTTCGCCAACCGTTCTTCGACCTCATCGGTCAACAACTGGTATCGGTAAGGTTGATACACCGCTGCGAGAGCCGACAGGGAGCCAACGTCAGCCTGGGTTGTTACGGAAGTGAAGGCACCGGAGGCTGACAGGCCATCGGCGACCTCCCCGGCCAACACCTGGAGCTGGTTCCGGTCAGCCTGAGCGCCACCGATAAGCAACAAGACACGATTGGCAATGACACCATCCATGCGTTCCAGGGCCCGGTCCACAACCGGCTGGCGCTTGTCCTGGGGCAGCAAGGCCAAAATGCTGGTATCAAAGGCGCTGGCTGACAGCCGGGACGTCAGCTGCACTGCCATAAAAACCAGTGCGATCGCCCAAAGTAGCGCGAGCCAATGATGAGTGGAACGGTGCGCCATCACGAATCAGTGTGCTTTTACATCATGAAGCTGTATATGGGTCTGGTCGCCGTTGGTCTCCCTCAGAATGAGGGCATTGAGGTAGGCCTCACCCTGCAATTCAATGGAGCTCAGGTGGGATTGAAGCATGTCGCCTTTGGGCGTCAGTTCAAAGCGCCAGGGCGATCCGTCCTGAAGGGTACGGATGGTAAACCGCTCAGACAGCTTGTCCCAGTTGCCGCCAAAGATGGCAAAGAACACTTCGCTGATCGCGCGAGTCATGGGTTGGTCGTCTACATCCATGCGCATGACCACTTCACCATCCTGCTCTTCGACGATTTCGTCGGCGGTAATTCGCAGCTGGGTAGGCACCGGTTTTTGAATGTTCCAGCGCAGCCCTTCGTCAGCATCAAACGCAAAGTCACCACTGGAATCCAGTGTGGTATCCAGATCGGCGATGTACTTGCTCTGATCAAACTGACCGGCCAGAGACTCCACTTTGGCCTGCTCGCCCAACAGACTCTGCAGAGCCGAAGTGCCAGCTTCGCGTGTCTCGGCCGCCCATGCTGGAGCCACCAGGCTGGCCACCAGGGACAATCCCACCATCCATTTCCCAATACACAGGGCGCCTTTCATGATCCTTCTCCTTCAACCCGTGCGACCTTATCCAACAACACCTGAGGGGAGGCGAAGCACATTTCCCAGCTCGATGTATCCAGCGCCACCTGAACGGTATGGCCCCGGGTCAGACGCTCTCCGGTCACGTCATCGGTGATCAGGTAATCGATTTTCAACCGATTCTCCCATTCCTTAAGCACCGCCCGCACATTCAATACCTGGTTGTAACGCGCCGGTTTGGCATAGCGCAGATGCATATCAATCACCGGCCAGGCATACCCGGATTCACGCATGCGCCGGTGATCGTAATCGAGCTTGTCGAGCAGTTCACATCGGGCTATCTCGAAATACTTCACGTAATGGCCGTGCCAGGCAATCTCCATGATATCAATATCATGGAACGGAACTTTCACCTTCGCGTCAGCATAGATCATCACGAATCCTGTCCTAGCCTTCCGGATACAATGCCCGTTCGCGATTCTGGATACGGGCAATCAGGGTACGCAGTTCCTTATCCAGAGCCCGGTCCTCGGTCAGTTTCGGGCTGCTCTCACGAACCCACTCCAGGGTGCCCTGCAGCGAGGTGCCAATGCTGTCCCAGGACAAATCACCATTTTCAACGCGCAATTGCAGCCCCTGGCAAACCGAAAACAGCGCAGAGGCAGTGACCTGTTCAGTCAGTTGCAATACACGCAGGCAGTCACGGGCAGCGATGGTGCCCATGCTCACCTTGTCCTGGTTATGGCACTCGGTGGAGCGGGAGAAAACGCTGGCCGGCATGGTCAGCTTCAGGGCTTCGGCCGTCCAGGCCGAGGCGCCGATCTGGAGGGCTTTCAGCCCATGGTTGATCGCAGCCCGCTCACCCTTGGCGCCAGACAGGTTGGCCGGCAGGCCATGGTTGAATTTCACATCCATCATCTGGGCCATCTGGCGATCCAGCAAGTCCGCAATGTTGGCCACGGCGGTTTTCATGGAATCCATGGCGGCAGCAATATGACCACCGTAGAAATGCCCGCCATGTAGCACGTGCTTGCCTTCAGCATCAATGATGGGGTTGTCATTGGCACTGTTCAGTTCGTTCTCAATGAACTGTCGCAGCCATGGCAGGGAATCCTCGAGCACGCCGATCACGTGTGGAGCGCAACGCAGCGAGTAACGGTCCTGCAGGCGGTTCGGGTTGCGAGGCGGCTCACCGGCGTGCAGGTCGTTACGCAGGCGCGCGGCGACATTCTGCTGCCCGGAGTGCGGCTTCACGGAAAACAGGACTTCATCGTAGTGATGAGCGTTGCCATCCAGCACCAGGGTCGCCATCGCGGTAATGCGGGTGGCCAGGCGCGACAGGTACTCGGCCCGCTCGAACGCCAGACACGCCAGTCCGGTCATCACCGCCGTACCGTTCATGATCGCCAGCCCTTCTTTGGGCTTCAGACGAAGCGGCGTAATGCCTTCCTCGGCAAACACTTCAGCCGTCGGCCGCCGTTCGCCACGCCAGTACACCTCGCGCTCGCCGCACAACACCGCCGCCACGTAGGACAACGGCGTCAGGTCGCCACTGGCACCAACCGATCCTTCGGAGGGAATAACAGGCACAATGTCTTTCTGCAGCAACAACGTCAGTTGCTCCAGCAACTCGAAGGTCACCCCGGAATAGCCGAAGGTCAGCGAGTTCAGTCGTGCCGCCACGACCGCGCGGCCCTGCATCGGATCCAGCATGTCACCGAGGCCACAGCCGTGGAAGGTAAACAGGTGATGAGGCAGCTCGGCCACCAGCTCATCGGGGATCATGGTGGTGCAGGAATCGCCGTACCCGGTGGTCACGCCATAGATGGCACCGTCTTCCTCCAGCAACTGTTCCAGAAAGGCACTGCCCTGGCGAATGCGGTCAGCAAAAGCCGGTGATGGACTGAGCATGACCTCCTGCTCACCCCGGGCAATGGCCGTAATGTCTTCAATGGTTATCGGTTTATCGTCAAAAGTGATCATCGTTTCGGACTTTGTTTACTAGTGGAATCGGCAGCTGAACGATGCCAGTACGGGTAGAAGTTAAACCACTGCAGCGGCGCCTTCTGGCAGTAATCAGCCAACAGATCGGCCCATCGCTGTGTGGTTTCCTGCAGGGCCTTCTGCCGATCACGCCGTGGCAGGCGAATCCGATCAGCAAAATGGTCCACGTAAAGATCAAAAAACGGTTTACCGCCGCGCTCCCGGCGCAGGCAGAAAATCGTCAGCACCGGGCAGCGGAGAATGGATGCCAGCACAAAGGGACCCTGCGGCATATCACAACGCTCGCCGAGGAATGACACCTCACTGACATTACCCTGCCCGGATACCGGCGTGCGGTCCCCCGCAATAACCAGAAGCTCGCCGGCATCGATTTTCTGCTGTAGCAGGATCGCCGTTGCCGGACTGATTTCAGACACCTGAATCACATTCAGGTGAGCTTCACTATTCGCCCGCGCCAGCATTTCGTTAAAGCGCGTGGCGTGGGCCGTGTGCATCAATACATTCACGGTCACGTTGACGTTGCGCTTGGCCAGGGCCCGACAGATTTCCAGGTTTCCCAGGTGCGACCCCACCATGATACACCCCCTGCCCTGGTGCATCAGATCGTCAAACACTTCATGATTATGGAACGCCAGTGAGTCCAACGAAATATCGCCCTGCCACACCGCCAGCTTATCGAGGATGCTCTCCCCGAAGTTCATGAAGTGGCGATAGCTTTGCAGCAGCAACGGCTGCTGGGAAGTTAACCGGTTATCAGCGCGCATGTGCCGGAGGTATTCCAGAGAGGCTCTTCGGGCTGCGCCCCGGAACAGGAAATAATAAAGGATCACCGGGTAAAGAACGATCCGGAACGGCAGACGCCCCAGCCAGCGATAGATCGCAAACATGAAGCGAATGCCGCTGATGGCGCCGGCCTCAGTGACCGTGGACCAGTGCCGTGGCTTCATAAAGACAGGCCCTTGACCGAGTCACGACGGCCAATCAGGCGCGGCAGGCGCCACAACATGCCGAAAAGCAGGCGAATGTGCAGTTTGGTCAGCAGCCAGTTGTCCTCAAAGCCCCTGAAATGGGAAATCCCGTCAAGGGGATAGCTTACCCGCGTTTTGGTCTGCACAATCCGGCCGCCCTGCCAGAACCACTTGACCAGCACCTCCGTGTCGAAATCCATGCGGTCACCCAGGCTTTCCGCGCGCAGCAGCTGGCAGATAGGCGCCACCGGGTAGGCGCGGAATCCGCACATGGAGTCCTGAATCTCCAGAGAAAGGGTGTTAATCCAAACCAGGATGTGCGTAAGGTAACGGCAATAAAACCGCAGGAGGGGCACGCTGTCATCGTAGTCCGGCATACCGGAAATAACCGCCTCAGGATATTGCCGGGCCAGATCCATCAGCCGTGGAATATCCGCTGTATTGTGCTGACCATCGGCGTCAATTTGTAAGGCGTGCTGGAAACCGAGCTTTTCCGCGCGCAGAAGCCCAACCTTGACCGCAGCTCCCTTGCCGCAATTTTCCGGTAACCGTTCCAGGTGAACCTGCGGGTCCGCCTCCGCCAGCGCTCTGAGCACATCTGCGCACACGGCGGCGCTGCCGTCGTCCACCAGCACGACCGGCACGCCCAGATGGCGAATGTCGGCAACCGTCGGACCAATCGTGTCCGGATGGTTGTAAACCGGAATAATCACGCAGAAATCAGACATCAAATAGGCTCCTGCAAGGCATCAAAGACCATCCGCCCGGAAGAAAAAGCCGTGTCGCCATCGTGGAGCCTGAACACAAACCGGCTGCGCTCCGGCTGTAACGTAAGCTCCATGAATACTTCGCGGCCTGGCCGAATCAGTTCCTGAAATTTTACCGTTTCCATTCTCGAAAAGGTGTCCCGGCTCGCCAGTTTCTCATTAAACAGGGCCCGGGCATAATGCTCGGCCCAATGAATCTGAGCGACCCCGGGCAACACCGGCAGCTCATCAAAATGCCCCTGAAAAAATGCCAGCTCCGGCTGAACGCGCAGGTGCAACTGCACCTGGTTGGCGGCCAACCACTCCTGCCCGAGCAGAACCGGAAGGCGGTTATCATTCAGAACTCCCGCTTCGGGAGTGGTACCGCCGGACTTATCAAACAGCACCATTAAATTGTGCTGAGGCACCTTGCCCTGGGCATTACGGGGCAAGGCGTCAACCAGGCGCCATCGACGCGGCAACACGGGCGTCTCGAAATCATCCGCCAGCCATTGACGCAAGGCCCGGGACACCGCGCGTTTACCTTCGGTTTCCAACCAACGCTGACCGGATTCATCCAGCGCCGCCACCACCGCCGTCTCCGTGCGCCTTCCTTCCAAAACAACCACACGAGCTTCTGTCACCCTTGGGTGAGCGGTCAGACGGCTCTCCATGCGGGTCAGCGACACCCGTTTACCCTCGATTTTGGCAATACGATCCAGACGCCCCAGCAAGCGGAACCGGTTGCGATCAAACACCTCCGCCCGATCACCGGTCTTCAACCAGTTCTGATGACCCAACAGGGGAGACTGAAGCAACAGAGCCCCGGATTCCGGGTCACAATCGACCGCTATCCCCTTGAGGGTGGTCCAGACCTCGTCTTCCGTCTGTTGACGCCAGGCGATGCCCCCGGTTTCGGAACTGCCAAAAATTTCTGTGACCGGCACGCCAAAATAGTCCCGACCAAAGACACTGTGCTCAAGGGCCAGCGGTGCCGTTGAGGAAACCACCAGGCGCCAGTTCCCTTCAGCCTTTTCACCCGTCTGGCACGGCCACCGGGACAAATGACTGGGGGTCGTCACCAGGACCGAGGAAGGCAGCCGCGAGGCGTGGGCCAGGGCATCTTCGGCATACTGGCAAAGCTCGGAAACAAAGGGCCGACCACCAGCCAGTGGCCATAACACCCGCCACAGCAGACCATATATGTGCTGGTGGCTGACGGTGCCAATCACGGCTGATTGCCCGGCCACTAGCCCCCATTGCGCTTCATGCATGGCCACTTCGTCATCAAGCTGGGCAAGGGCCATGGGCACCAGCTTCGGTGTACCGGTGCTGCCGGAGGTCAGCACAATCACTGCCGGGTGAGCCGGGTCCAGGGCCGGGAACGAGCGCACTTTGCCCCGGGTCGCCGGCTCCGGTTGGCGAATGACCGGCAATGTTAGCGGCTCGTCGAAATCGCCGGCCAGAGCCCCTACCCGCCCCTTGATTTGCTCGATGGTGGCCGGCAGCCGATCGCCCATGAGAAGCGCTGTCTTGCCGGCATACCATAGCCCGAACAGTGCCGCTGCAAACTCAAAGGTGTCCTTGATATACACGCCAAACACCGCCGCCGGCTGTTGTTCCGCAGCCAACTGCCAGTCCGCGACCCGATGCTGGAAATCCTGCATGGTCACGCCGGTGTTATCCCTTAGGGCGACAACCCTATCCGGCTCGACCACAGATTGAAGAAGCCCGGTCAGGCGCTTGGGTTCAGTCATCATGCTGGCTCCGATAATAATGGCGGAACAGCCACTCACCAAGGAACAGCAGCCCCATCAGCAGATAACTGATGAAGCCGTTGTAGAGGGTCCAAACCCAGTCCTGGGCATAGACGGTAGCGCTGGCGATCACTGCGTTGATCAGGAAGAAGCCGCACCAGAGCCAGGTCACCTGGCGGGTATAGGCAACACCGGAAGGCGGCAGTTCAGGCTCTTTCAGCCGCGCCAGACGTTCTATCACGGTGGGGGGAAACACCAGACTCCAGACAAAGACAGCGAGCAGGCCGAGGCTCATCACCACCGGGTAAAACTTAACGCCAACCACCGATTGCTGGAACCACGACCAGGCGGTGAGTACCACACAGGCAGTCAGCCACCACCAGCCACTGCGCTGGCCACGCAGGGCGCGCGCACCATGCAGTATGCCGATCGGCACCAGCAACCAGACGGCAGCACTGGTTCCGGCGTGCTGGAGGGTAAGGTAGACCGCTACCGGATAACCCACTGAAAGCAGGCCGATAGCGATCCGCGGCAGCCATTGCATAACGTCAGGCCTGGTTCACTGATGACACAACAAAGAGACAGCGCTCTCTACGAGTGGCAAGACAGGCCTATCAGGCTGCTTTGTGGCTGGCCACCAACTCCGCCAGACTATCAATGCTGGCAAAATGTTTGCGGGTTTCCTCGGAGTCGGCTGCCAGCTTGATGCCATAAGTCTTCTGCAGGGCCAGGCCCAGCTCCAGGGCATCAATGGAATCCAGCCCCAGGCCATCAATAAACAGTGGCTCGGAAGAGTCGATATCGTCAACGGTAACGTCTTCCAGGTCCAGTGCGTCGATTACAAGCTTCTTCAGCTCGGTTTTCAGCTCAGTCATGGTGAGCAGTCTCCCTGATGAAATAGTCTTTTATGGTTGCGGTCAGATGCCGCGACATAATGGAGGGTTTGCCCTCCAGATACGATGTAACATCCAATTCTTCGTCCACCCGGAAGCGCATATGCAACCGCCTTTCCGGCACCCGGTACCAGGGGGTGTTTTTGGTCAGGGCCGGCGGTGTGCATTCGATAATCACAGGCCGCAGGTTATGTCCGGTTCGAATGGCTATGTTGGCGGCACCCCGCTGCAGGTGGAACGCTTCGCCCGGGGTGGTTCGGGTTCCCTCTGGAAAAACAATCAGGCTGTTGCCCCTGGCAAAGGATTCATCCGCCGCCTTGATCACGGCCCTGGGGTCATCATTCGTGATATACCGGGCAGCCTTCACAGCCCATCTCATGAACGGGCTTTTCCGCAGGCTGCTCTTGACCACGCAATCGGCGCGGGGCATGAAAGACACCAGAAAAACCACATCAATCAGTGTCGGATGGTTCGCGATAACCAACTGCCCCGGTTGGTCGAGACGTTCCAGGCCACTGGTCTCAACCGACAAAGCTCCCAGCTTCTGCATCAATGCGGTAAAAAAGCGAAAGCACAGGTGTATCCAATACTTAACAAATCGTTCCTGACGCAGCTCGTCCCTGAACACAGACGAAATCGGCACAATCGTCAGGGTGAACAGCAGGCACCCCACACCAAAAACCAGAAACGAAAAGCCTGTAGCCAGCAAACGCCAAAGTCGGTCCAGCATCTTCATGCAGATGTCCGGGCAAGCTTGCGCCATCGCCAAGTGCGTCGATCAGCGCTTAACTCCAACGTGGGGGTATCCTCCTGCAACAGGAACCTCAGGAATTGATCCGCGCAGGCCAGCTTCTTAACCGGTGCCTGTTCTTGCAAATCCTGGCGTTCTTCCAGTGAAAACGCCACGGGAATGCCCTCGACCGATTTTGCCAGGGAGACACGAACAGCCAGCGCCTGGACATCGTGCTGCTCCAGATCGAACCTCTCCAACGGCTCCGGCAAGGGATCGTCGTAAAACACGCACAGGATCTCATCCTCGTCGCCAGGGCGCACGGCCAACTGGGTATAAGCTTCCAACAACGCAGCGCAAACCGTATCCGGCCCTGCGGAAATCGCGGAAATCGGAGAGAATACCTTGTTGGCAATCGAGTGAATCCCCCCAATCGCGTTATGGACCGACAAGCTGAATGATGCCGGCGACAGGGGCGCTTGCACTGCCAGGTCCCGCAGAAGCTTTACCGTGCGCCCTACCTCACCATGCCGGGAGGCAAAAATGGTGGCAATGGGCTCAGCACGCCCTTCATCCAATAACTGACCAGCCGCCCACAAAGCTGCCCGGCCCATCGGGCTCAGGCGGCGACGCAACATGGCGTTCACCCAGGGCAAGTCCGGCTTATAGCCAGCTTCAGCCGCGCTTCCTTCGTTGCCATCGGCCCAGGCCTGCCATTCCTCGCGCTGCATACGGCAAGGTGAAAACGCGGCCCAGTCACTGATCGTTATCTGAAAACTTTCCATACCGAAGGTAATTCCATGGCAACCCGGACCGCCGGCAAAAACAGCACCTGCTAGCAACGGGAACTGGCCTATCAAGGCGCTTCTATTTAAATGAAATTTTGGCAACTTATACGCACCGGCCGCGATTCTATCCCGCTATCTACAGCGCCGCAAGAAACCACCGGAATATGTAACAATGTGTTACATTCAGCCAAGACCAGCCTTTTGCATCAAATTTTGAGAGAATTCCCTGCGAATTCAACACATCCGCCGCAACGAGGAACGATCAAGGTGCAAACCCCGGAGCCCGCCAGCACACAGGTCTTTCTTTGTGATTCAGGCAACCTGCTTCCGATGCCTGAAGAACACGAGCAAGCCCTCCGCCTACTCGGGCCCAGCGAGCAGGCGCGACTGGCGCAATACCAAGGCCGACGATACCGGGAATTCCTGCAAACCCGCCTGCTGCTACGCCAGGCCTTGAGCACCACAATACCCGGCGCTCCGCCTCCGGAGCACTGGCGAATCAGCGAACGCCCGGAACAGGCACCGCTGGTTCACCAGGCTGTCGACCAGGGATGGCGCTATTCGCTGTCCCACAGCCGGGGATGTATCGCCATTGCCATCAGTAACGCCGGCCCCTGCGGGATTGATCTGGAGCATCAGCGGCCACGAGCCAACCTGATGGCGCTGGCCGAGCAGTGGTTCCACCCGGACGAGACCGAGTTTCTGGCCAGCCTGGATAAACCTGACCAGATTGTCGCTTTCTACCGTCTCTGGACGATGAAGGAAGCCCTGATCAAAGTCACAGACTCCTCGGTATTCTCTGGCATCCTGGCCAGCACCCGCTTCACGGCCTGCGGCAACCCGGAAACATTGCAAGGCGTCCAGGCCCACAGCCTGGCACTACCGAAAGCCCCTTTCAGCCTGGCCATAGTCTGTGCCGGGAAGCCGCCGCTTGATGTCACCGACGGCTACCCGCTGGAAACGGCAGAGCGCGTTCGCCCCACCCTCACCAGCTATGCCATTGACCCTGCACCCAGCCTCGCTCAGGCAACGTCCGGGCGATCCATGTAGGCTTTCAACACCCGATAAAGCGTGAAACCGTCCCGGGTGCCCACCAGCTCACGGATGGAATGCATGGCAAACTGGGGCACCCCGATATCCAGCGTGGTGATGCCGAGGGTGCCGGCCGTCAGCGGCCCGATGGTACTACCACAGCCCATGTCACTGCGCACCACAAAAGATTGGTGCGGCAGCCCCAGCTCATCGCTGATGTGGCGATACAGCGCAGCAGACCGGCTGTTGGTGGCATAGCGCTGGTTGTGGTTCACCTTGATCACCGGTCCCTGATTCAGAACCGGGCCATGGTTTTCATCGTGCCGGTCCATGTAGTTCGGGTGAATACCGTGGGCGTTATCGGCGGAGATCATCATGGAGCGGGCAATGGTCCGGGCCTTGTCGGCACCGCACCAACGATCCAGCACATTGGACAGGAACGGCCCCTGCGCCCCCTCCGCAGACATGCTGCCCACTTCCTCGTGGTCGTTGCAGACCAGCAACGCCGGCTGGTCGCCAGAAGCATTCATCAGCGATTCCAGCCCGATGTAGCAACTCAACAGGTTGTCGAGCCGGGCTGAAGCAAGAAATTCCTCGCGCAGACCCACCGTCGAGGCGCCCTGGGCGTCGTAGAAACTCAGCTCGTAACCCAGCACCTTGTCGGCGTTGATGCCGGCTTCGCTGGCAATCTGGGTTTTCAGCAGATCGGCAAAGGTGGTGGTATCGGTCTCCGGCACCTGCATCATCACCGGCGGAAGGTCGGTCTGGGCATTCACCGTACGACTGCTGTTGGCCTCCCGGTCCAGATGGATGGCCAGACTGGGAATGATCGCCACCGGCTTTTTGAAGTTCACCAGCGTGTCTTTCACCTGCCCGTCTTCATCCAGCACGGTCACCCGACCGGCCAGGGACAGATCCCGGTCAAACCATGGATTCAGCAGCACACCGCCATAGACTTCCACGCCTAACTGGAAGAAGCCCTTGCGCCGGATTTCCGGGTTGGGCTTCACTTTCAGGCAGGGGCTGTCAGTGTGTGCGCCGACCATGCGAATTCCGGCTTCGACAGGACTCTTTTCGCCCGTGCGGAACGCGATAATGGAGGACCCGTTTCGGATCACGTAATAACCCTGCCCCTGTTCGAGGGACCAGGTATCGCGCTCGTCCAACTGCTGAAAACCGGCTTCGTCCAGCCGGCTTTTCATGGTGTTCACCGCGTGCCAGGGCGTGGGTGAACGGTCCAGAAATTCGATCAGGTCGTTATTGAATTCAGTGTGTTCCATGATCTTCCCGATTGCATGATAATAGCGGCCACAGTATCGCACGAAACCGGATACCCATGGCGGTTTGGTGCGCTATCTGAACATTCAAAAACGCTGGAGTCCACTGTGTCGATCCCCCATTTTCTGGACATCGAATACTGTCAGACCGACGACGCCCTGTTTCCCAC
>Ga0208561_100003_pt1 | contig 90521 bp, 86 predicted proteins | sample Shrwel1BS1Day9_FD_187536 | JGI IMG/M metagenome (GOLD analysis project Ga0208561, IMG submission 187536) | Subsurface microbial communities from deep shales in Ohio, USA - Utica-3 well 1 S-1-Day9 (SPAdes) (version 2) ... | reverse complement strand
AGATCAATCGCAAGAGTGTGATTGTGTTGGCCGAGGATGGCACCAAACAATATAAGGTCTCGCCCGGGTTGCTCAGGCCGCTACGCGATGTGAAATAAGTCCACTACGTCGTGGAATGAACGCTTACGTTGGGAACCCTGTTTTCATATTTCTCCTGGAACGTTGATTGCGCCTTACAGAGGTTCGATTTATTTGGATGTCGCACCAACTGAGGGGAGTGAGCAATACCGGCAACTGCTGGCGTTTCTTGAGGATGACTTCGGGAAATGTCGTTTTGAGGGCGTGGACTTCTGGTTGATGCCGCTGGAAAAGTCACTTAAGTGGAATGAGAAGCGGCAGGTTAACTCAGATTAGGCCCTCGGATTCCGGGACTTTCTACCACACATCAATACATGGCCCTACCCGACGCTGTCGCTTGGCATTTGTTGTTGTGGGCTGCGTCAGCAGATGTCGCGTTGGTCCCATAAACTGTTCTCCATAGAGTTGGAGGATTGTGAATGAAGTGGACCGACCTGATTGACCAGCATGTTGAGCCCCCTGCAGAGGGCAATCCGAATCCGGATGCAAAAATGCTGCTTCAACTGTATGTGTGCCGTTTAATGACGGCGCCGGATGCGAATATTTTGTTTTGTCAGAAGGATGCGATTTACCAGGCCAATTTACTTGAGTTGGAGGAGGTTCGCGGTGTTGATATTCCTGAAGGGCCGATCACTGATCAGGTTTTAAAGACTCTGAACTTCCAACCTCCTCGCCTTGGCGATAATGGGCATCACCAGGATGAAGCGGCTATTTATCCTTACCCGACCATTGAGGCTTTCAAGCGTTCATTGAAAAATCGGCAAGCCGAACTTGAGCAGCAGCTTAGAGCAGCCCCTCAGCCTCCGGTCCTGGGTTTCAATGCCCTTCTCGAAACTCTGAAAACCCGGCTTACCCTGACACAGGTAGAAACAAAGATTCTGACGTTGGCGATTCTTAGCATTCAGTTTCATTGGGTCCGGAATCTACTGATAGATATAAACACCTTAGACACCCAGCACTCACTCCGGGTGCTTGAGTATTGTCTGCGGGAGCCCGTATCAGCCATTCTCGAAGCGGTTGATAAAGATAAGCCTCTGGTCCTTTCTGGATTGCTGAAAGCTTGGAAAAGTGGCCATCGGGAGAATGTAGATGAGTTTCTTTGCCCCGGAGCTGTGTTGCGCAAGGTGACTGAATCCTTGGTACACGATTCTGGTGAGCATGAGGATGCCATCGAGCTTATTTTGCAGACCATCTGCCCGTTTGCGCCTCGCCCATCTTTTCCCTTGCCGGCATTTTCAGGCGTCGGCGATTTGCAGTTGGTGATCGACTATTTACGGCAGGCTCTAGAACAGAGTCGCCAGGGCGCGAATGTGCTGTTGTATGGTCCCCCGGGGACTGGGAAAACGGAGCTTGCCCGAGCGCTGGCTTCCCACCTGGGTTCCTCGTTGCATGAGGTGCCCACGGTCGGTGAGTGCCAAGCATCGCTGACCGGTTCAGAGCGCCTGGATTCGGCCTATGTTGCGCAATCGTTCCTGAAAGATCGTCCTGGCGTAGTGTTGTTATTTGATGAGATGGAAGATGCGTTCCGCGATCACCGTGAACTGGCCAAAGGCTGGCTCAATAAGCTACTTGAACAAAATCGCGTGCCGACGATCTGGATCAGTAATCGGGTAGACCACATTGATCCGGCGTTTTTACGCCGTTTCACTTTGGTCCTGCCCATTAGAGACAACGGTTCCACCCGTATGACCAGCATTGTAGACACACTCAAGCCGTTACCGGTGAGCAAGGACTGGTCGACAGCGTTGGCCAAGAAACCTTGGATGACGCCAGCTTTGGCCAGCAATCTGCGCGAAGTAGGGGCGCTGCTACCCCCGAACCAGCCCCAACGTAACCAGCAGCGCTTGCAGTCGGTACTGGAAGACCGTCTTACGCTTGCCAGCGGTGAATCAGTGAATGTGTCCATCGAACCCCAATCCCGGGAATCATCTGGCCTGGTATTTTCTGGTGAGTGGCTGAACACCAAACCAAGTTTGCGGAATGTAGAGCGTATGCTTCGCCGAGGCCAACCCGCCCGCTTGTGCCTCTATGGCCCACCGGGGGCTGGTAAAACGGCCTACGCCAGTGAGCTGGCCGACCGTATCGGGCGCCCGTTTAAGCTAGTCAGCGGCAGCGACCTGCAATCCTGCTTTGTTGGTGAAACGGAGAAGAACATTGTCGGTATCTTTGCCGAGGCTGAGCGCAGTGGTGCTGTGTTGCTTCTGGATGAGGCTGACACCTTTTTATTTGACCGCGAAACCGCTAACCGCTCCTGGGAAGTCAGTATGACCAATGAGTTCATGGTTCGCATGGAGCGCTTCAAGGGGGTGTTTCTGGCCACCACCAACCGTATGGATAGCCTGGATTCGGCCGTGATGCGCCGCTTTCAGTTGAAGGTTCGTTTCGGATACTTGGCGCCAGCTCAGCTAAAGGGGCTGCTTGCGACCTGTGTGGTTGATGCGGATCGTGTTTCGCAGCTGCCGGATTCGGCACTGGCCCACTTCACAGCGGTGACACCGGGCTTGATACAGGCTGCATTAAGCCAGCTTCAGTTGTTGGGATTGCGTCCTAAGCTGGATCGTTTACTAACGGCACTTGAGCAGGAGCAGGCGTTGCAGAGTGGATCATTCAGCCACCGAGCTATCGGGTTCCACGCCTAGACGGTGTGGTCGGTCAGATTAAGAGCATTGCCCCAGTTTACGGGGCGTTTTCCGTCTTTGGTCAATGCCCATAAAACCGGATAGGTTGGCGGATGCTCTGGTGCTTCTGCACAGCCATCAGTCAATACAATCAGCGCCTGGGGCGGCTGTTCATTACATGCTGCAAACACCGGTCGAAAATTGGTTCCTCCGCCACCTTTCAATTCCATCTTGTCCAGTTGATACAGATCCTGCTCTGTCAGTTGCAGGTCACTTTGTATGCATGTGTCGAAGATCATTAACCGGAGGTTAACGCGGTTGAACGCAGCCAACATGCCTTTGAGTTCGCCGAGGAAGGCCGGGATGTCGTCCAGGCAGCTGCCAGAGTTGTCCAGAGCTACTGTTAGTTCCAGAAGATTGCCCCGGCGGCTGGGGAGGTATAAGCCCCGATGGATGTGCCGGCGAGAGGGCGGAAGCCATTGGCGGTCGCCGCCCTGCTGCTTTTTCAGGAAGCGGGCAAGCAGCTGTTGCCAGGGCACTTGTGGCTCCCGAATGCCACCAATGATGCGTCGCAGGTGTCCGGGCAGGTTGCCGGGCATGCGCTCACGTTGTTGAGCAACGCCAAGCAAGCGCTGGCGCCAGGCCTCGCTGAGGGCTTGCTCTTCTTGGCTGGTAGCCGGTGTTTCGGGTGCAAAGTCGGGGTCTATCACAAGGTTTTCTGACTGTTCTTTCAGGGCTTGTTCCAGATCGTGGGTATCCAGAACCTGTTGACCTTTACGAGCTTGCTCGATGCCATGACATAACCGGGCATACACCTCTTCCGCAGACAAGCTCTGAAAACGGCGGTCCCATAGGGCATCTTTCGGACAATGGCCCAGTTCGTCACTGAGCAGGTGGTTTACTTCGTAGTCACATGCCTGGTTCCACAGGGCTGAATCCCGTCCCAGCTGGCGGCGAAAATGGCCAAGGGCGCAGTGCCATACTTCGTGCGCCAGAACAAACCGGCGGTCGGCCCGGGATCGGTCTGCCATGAATCGGGCGTTGAAGAAGACGTTTTTGCCATCGGTACCCGCCGTTGGTAAGCGGCTATCAACCACCGGTATCAGGTTCAACTGCATAGCCAGCATTGCGGTGAAGGGCTGGGCGGTCATCAAGATGGCCCGATCGTCCTCCAGTGTTTTCCGCATGCATTGTTTCAGAGCCTGATCGTCTTCGCTGGGGTCAAACGCCATGGCGTATTGAGGGGCCGTCATGCCACTTTCTCCATGTGTTGGTTGAACACTTTGCCGTGTTTTTTGCTCCAGGCTTCAAAGTCCGGGTGGCAGAACACATCCATGGCGCGCTGATCCTGCAAGGAATCGCCTGTGGCAGCGGTGGCATCCAGCAGAGCCAGCGTGGCGAAATCCGAGGTGAGTGCTTGTCCAATTTTGAAGAACTGGGTCAGGCGATTTTGTTGCTGGTTTTCCGGCCCCTTCCAGAGATGGTGGGCCAGGCTGCTGCAAAACGCGAAGCGTTGATCTGCCCGGTCGGGAATGGCAATCGGGCACTCACCGCGAAGCATCGCTGGTATGTCGGGTAGCTCCTTGCTCCAACGACGGAAGGCCAGAAACTCGGTGGCAGCCGGGGCACCCACCAGGCCCTGAATGATCAAGCTGATGGTGTTTTCATCCAGATGGTTGTCGGCGTGTTCCAGGGTGCTGGCCACGCGAGTCCAGCTTCGCGGGCTTGGCCAGCCCTGTTCGATAGGGCCGTTCATGTTGAAAAAGCACTCCGGACGAAAACGCACGAAGCCGATCACATCCGGATGAAGTTGATTGGCGGAGGCCCACTGGCACCAGCTGTCAAGGTCCGCTTCCACGTCCAGGTGGCAGAACCGGTTCGCCAGCGCGCTTGAGAACGTTTGAGCCACGGCGTGATCCTGCGCGCGGTTGCCTGCAGCGACGACCAACCAGCCATCGGGCAGGCTGTAGAGATTGCCCAGTCGGCGGTCCAGAATCAGTTCGTAAGCGGCCACCTGCAAGGAGCGGTCAGCTGCGGTGATTTCATCAAACAAAATGATGCCTCGGCTGTTCGGATCGCGGGGCCACTCACCGGAAATGAGCCAGTTCACGGACTCGCCATCGGGAACCGGCAGGCCGCGCAGGTCTACCGGTTCGCGCTGTGACAGGCGAATGTCGATAAAGCCAACGCCGGCCTGCTCACAAACATCGCGAATAATACTGCTTTTACCCACACCAGGCGGCCCCCAGAGCATGACCGGAGGCAAGAGGTGTGCTAACTCGGGCTGCTCGCCAAGCAACGAAAGCTGATGTTGGAGGATGCCGTGAATCTGCGCCGGCGTGGCGTAACGGGTGGTGCGGTTTTGTTCGGTCATATCAGGCCTCTCCTTCAAACAATGAACAGTCGCTTGCAGTGTTTTCTTCCTCTTCGTCGTCCTCGTTTTCTGAAACACAGGGTGCGAGTGCAATCTGCATGAGTTGGCGGCGGTACTGCTCGATCTCGTTGCCCCGTTTGTAGAAGGGAAGAGTGCCGATGCGCGGAATAAACCAGCCTTCGGGTTTTCGGGCCAAGCTCATCAGAACACTGCGGAAAACCCCTGGACAGAGATGAACGATGGGTGGCACGGATTTCACCATAGTATCCATCGGCAAGACGTCGCATAAAAACGCAATCACGGTGCGTTGATCGGCCTCCGTGGCCCGCTCGCCAATAATCAGCCGAATAATGCGCAGCGTTGGGTCTTGCTTCTGGCTTCGATTGCGGTTGAGTACGTAGTCCTCGCTTTTGCTGAGGTATTCCTTCATGCACTGCACGGCCAGGCAAAACAGATCGTCGCCGCTGTTGAGATTGGCGGCTAAACGCAGCAGGGTTTCCAGGGCCGCATCATTGCAGCAGGTACAGGCGATGATGTCGCCGTAACTGGCAGCGGCTTCAACGGTGGGGTGGCAGTATTGCCAGATTTTGAGGTCTGCCTCCCAACCTTGGGGGGCGAGGTCCTCCGGAAACTTCCAGTGCCAATAAAGATCGGCTTTACTCAGCGCGGCCTCGTTGAAGGGGCGTTTGGCCCGTTTCGACTTGCCGCGGTTTTCACGGTGCCGGGCAGCCAGCTCTCGTCGGGTACGCCATATTAAGTCCGGGGAAACACCGAGCTCACAAAGTTCCTGAATTTTCTGGAGGCTGAGCACCACCTGCTCACGTTCATGCGCATTGGCCAGAATGCTCAGAATGCCCGGCAACTGGCTGGATTCCCCATTTTTGAAGCGCTCCATGCAGGTGTTCAACGAGGATTCGTCAAAATAGAACCGCGCACTGGCCATTAACGGCGCAGGCAAGGCACCGAAGCACTCGACATCCATGCCTAGTGGTAGATTGACATGATTCAGCCGGTCACAGTGATGCAACGCAAGGCTTTTGCCGTGCGCGAAATCCAGCCGTTTCAGTGTCTTGCTGTGAATACGCGCGTGCTGCCATTTATCAGCAATGGTTAGCTCTTGGGTGGTGGCGTGCTTCTGGTAAACGATGACACGTTCCCCCGTCCCGGAAATCCGTTTCAGCGCTGAGGCACCATAGATTTCCAGTGACAGCCCGTGGGCGGAGCCATTGATCGTGCGCAGGTCGGGGACCTGTTGCAGCATGACTTTTCCGGAGGTATTGGCCTGAACATGGCGCAAGCCGCGGCCATTCAGTATCAGCCAGTCGTTATCTGCGCCCAGGGTAAGCTGGTTGTGTTCGGCGGGCATATCACCGGTTACGATCACTAAGCCGTTACCGGCAGGTTCTAGCGGTTTTTGTGTAGCCGGGCAGCAGACCACGCGGGTCCAATGGGAACGGTAGGGTGAGGACTCCAGCCGGGTTTGGGTATTTTCCCATGCCGCGTCGATTTCGCTGACGGCCCCGTTAATGACAAACGAATTCGGGGCGTTCAGAGCGTTATAATGGACAATAGCGCCGGGGTGGCCTGAGGGCAGCAACACAGTTGATAAAGAAGGGAGGTTGCTGAAAACCAGGTGAGGGCGCTTAAGGGATTTCAACCGCTTGAAGTGGATCGTTTCCAGGTTGGGGGCATCAAGGATGTCCAGTGCAAAAAGGTCGGACTCGTCGATTTCCAGAGCAGTGCCAGGGAAGCCTGCGATGCTTGCTCCCCCGACGGTATCGCGGGTGATGTAATCTTCGTAGTCGGCCATGCATTCCCCCTTCTTTGCTGACTGGAACTCAGTATGAGGGGGTGATGCGACAAATCGTGACGTTTTAGCCGATGGCGTTAGATTTTTGCGAAGGTTTGTAGGCCAACCGTGGCCCGGGTGGCTCCAACGTACCAAAGGTCTTCTCGGGCGGCGAAGCCACCGGTGTCCATGTCGACCAGAAAAACAAAGGGCGACTGCAGGCCTTTGTAGCTGCTGATGGTGCTCACGACAAAGGGTTCATCCGGAAATGCCTTTTTCAGAGCGCAAATGCCACCAGAGTTCTCCGGGCGGTAGGGACTGAGAACCACCAATTGTTCTGCCGTAATGCCTCTGCTTTTCAGGACTTGCCAGGCTGCATTCAACTGTTCAGTTTGTTCGTCAATCTGCTTCCACCTATGCTCCTGTACCCGTTCGTTAGCGGCCGGCAAATGAGGCGCTGGCAAGCTGGCGTAGTCGAAGCGGTTGTTCAGCCATTGGGCAATTTCCAGCGAATTCCGGCAATTATGCATAAGCTGGAATGGGTAGGGCAGCATACCTTCGAAGACATCCGAGGGTATCTCAAAGTCACGTCCATACAAGTTCTGCGACGGGTCGGCGAACAGGACAACTTGGGCATCGGGAGTCAGCACGGAATCCAGTGCCATCCACCAGAGTGGGTGGAAGTCCTGCGCCTCATCCACCAGCAGTGCATCGAAGGTTTGCGGCAACTTGATGGCTGCATCGGCCAGCAGGGTTGGAACCGTTTCTTCGTAGAAGGCGGGCTTGTTTTTAGGCACTTCGGGCGGATTCCAGGCAAGGCCGGCGCCTTCAATCAGTTCCCTGGCGAAATCGTGGAAGCTGGAGGCAGTGATGGAGCCTTCAAGGTGTTCATCGGCGTCTTCCAGAGCATCGTGGATATGAGCTGCCAGGGCTTTGTTGAAACACAGGGCCAATACGTTTTTACCCTCGCCAGCCAAGTCTTGGGCTTTGTGACGAGCCAACAGCGTTTTTCCGGTACCGGCACCGCCGGTAATGGTCAGCCTTGGCACAAACCGCAGCAGTTCAAGTGCCCAGACCTGCTGGTTGGTCAGTTGAACCAAGCGTGACTCCACCTGATCCACACGTGCCTCGATGGCTGGAGCAAGGTGAAAGGTTGGGTTGAGTACTTTGTCGCGAACAAAGGTGGCATCGGCTTTGCCAATGGGAAGCTTGTCCTGATGCGGCCAGCGTTTGAACAGTTTGATCAAGGCCGCTTGATCCAGGCTCTGCAAACCGTGGTAATCGATGATGTCTTCCCGCACCAATCCCAGGGGCAGGGTCATGTTTTGGGCAACGGTGTCCGGAAATACCAGGTTTCGACCGATAGGGAGCATCAAACCATCGCGCACGATGCGTTTGATGCGGGTGATGATATCCCCAATGGCGTTATCCGCCTGTTTGACGGGGTCTTTGATCGGGTGGGTACCGCTGTTGTTTTCCGAAAACCATTGGCTCTCTCGATAGGATATGCCACCCCCTTTGACTTCCCAAACCAGGATGCCATGAGCCGGATGAAACAGAATGAAATCAGCTTCACTGCGAAACGTGCCCAGTTTTTTTTCACGCACCAAAGGTAAGCTGAAATACACCTCCAGGCCAGGGAAGTCTAATTGATTCAGGTGTTCCAGAACCCGCCGCTCGCTGTTGGGCAAGGCATTGTGTTCAATGGATTCGAAAGGGGGAATTAGTTTGGCCAAAGTAACATCCTGTCCGGTCTATTCTGGCAAAACAGACTAGCAGAGCGGCCTTTGGGTAGCACGGTGTTTAGGTAACAAAGTGTGTGCGATCAAGCGGTTGATTGGGCCGATGTCGGTACGCGGTGAGTGTGCCCCCATAGGCAGCCGAGTAGTCCAGGCCCGCAATGTTGCTGCCAAGGGTGTCGGGGATGCCGACCATGGCGTAATGGCCGAAAAAGACCGGAGCCTTATGGCTTTCGGGCAATCGGACTTGCCCGGCTACCGGCTGGATTTCAATGGGATTGATGGCGACTCGATTTTCAGGCCACCACTGGATGCGAAATCGTTTGCTTCGAAATTCAGACTTGTATGCTCGCTCCGCTGGGAATGTGTGGGCACAACCGGCGACCACGCAGTCAATCGCCAAATAGACATCGGAATAGGTATCACGGTAGCCGGCCAATGCTCGGTTATTCAGGCGGTCGATGCCGGCATTTTTCAAAACGGCTAGGGCATCTTCGTCCCAACAAGCGTGCACGATGCGAAGATCCGGTTGATCGATGTATATGGGTTGTTCGCGGAGCCACTGGAAAATACCAATCAACGCTTCTGGTTGATATTTGAAGGCTTCGGTTAACTGGCGACGATCAGGGTGTTTCTCGGTAGCATCCATAAACGCGATTGGATCGGCCGTATAGTCAGCAGCATCCTGGATCCAGTTCAGCTCATGGTTGCCCACCACCATAAGCGCTGTACCGGCTTCGACCATGGTTTGAACGGTTTTCAGAACCCCTGCGGCTTTTGGGCCCTTGTCAATCAAATCCCCGACAAACACGGCCTGGTGACCGGCTTTTGACCAAGCCTGGTTAGTTTTCTGGTAACCAAGCTTTTTCAGCAGAGCGACCAACTTATCGTGTTGGCCGTGTACGTCTCCAATCACATCGTATGTAAGCGTAGTTGTTTGATCACTTGTCATTGGGTGTCTCCTTCAGTTGTTTCCATTGTGAACCCTTGGTGCGTCAATTCATGTCGTACTAGGCAATGTCTGAGTGCGACATAATTTGACGCATTGGTGAATTAAAGTGGTTGCAGCGATAAAGGAGAGACCTATGACGAGCAAAACTGATTTTGGTAATGGCGCACTGCTAGGCTTAGCCGTGGGTGATGCATTGGGTACGACTGTGGAATTTCGCCGTCGCAATACCTTTGCGTTGCATACAGAGATGACTGGCGGGGGCGCTTTTGCGGTTAAGCCCGGAGAGTGGACCGATGACACCGCGATGGCGCTGTGCCTCGCCCAAAGCCTGATTGAGTGTCAGGGCTTTGATTCCAGAGATCAGTTAAGCCGTTATGTGCGCTGGATGGACGAGGGTTATATGGCATGCCAGCAAAAGTGCATTGATATCGGCAATACAACCCGTGAGGCTTTGCGCCGGTTCTCACGGACCCGGGTTGCCTACGCTGGAACCGATAATCCGTTTGCCAGCGGAAACGGTGGGATTATGCGTCTGGCACCGGCCGTGATTGCGGCTGATGATGATGAAACCGCGCTGGCTTATGCGGTAAACAGCAGCCGTGCTACCCACGCCAGTGCCGATTGTCTGGACGCTGCAGAGTTGTTGGCGGCTATTTTGTGGCAGCTGCGGGAAGGCGCTGATTTGAAATCGGTACTGGAGAATGTACCCGACACCTCTGAACGCGGAATGAAGATTGGCCGGGTTAAGCACGGTTTTTTCAAGCATTTCACCCGGGATGAGATTTCTTCCAGCGGCTATGTGATCGATACCCTGGAAGCTGCATTGTGGAGCTGCTATCACACAGAATGTTTTGAAGATGCCTTAATTGCGGCGGTGAATCTGGGCGACGATGCCGATACGGTTGGGGCGGTGACGGGTCAAATTGCCGGGGCGGCCTGGGGTGTGGCGTCTATTCCGGCTCGGTGGTTGGAGCCGTTGGCTTGGGGGAAGAAAATTTCCGGATTGGCCTGTGAACTTGCCGATATGGCTCGATAGGGCGGGTTTAACAATTACTGATGCCCGGCATGAAACGTTGACGCCAATGGAGCGCCATCTTTCAGCTTTTGACATATAGGAGTCACTCTCAAAAGCTCCACCCGCTGATGTGTTCACGAATCAAGCCCAGCGCTTCCTGCATGTGCTCAAACCGGTGACTGCCTCCTGCAAAGGTATGCACCGGATAATACCCGTTCAATGCTTCGTAAGTTTCCCGCCAATCAATGACCTCATCGCCTTTATCCAACAAAATCAGCCCATGGCCGTTTTGCGTCAATGTGTAGTAGGTTTCGACAACCGATTGTGTCAGTTCATAAGGCGAGCCCTGGTAATCCTGGCCGGTGCCGATGTGATTCTTCAGGGCTTTTGAGGGATCAACCACCGGGTTTATGGCTACAAACGGCATGCTTGCTTCAGTGGCCAGTATGCCGGCTAACCAGCCGCCCATGGACGTTCCCACGATGACGTCCGGATTCACCTGCATCAGCTTGTCCAGGCTGTCCTCGATCACATCTTCGGCAGGCATTGTGTAGTCAATATTGTGGCCGCGCACCGGGCCCAGCATGGCGAGCGTATGAATCTTCGGACTGGCAATATCAAAGTGGCTGGCGAATCCGTGAAGGTAGTAGAAGCTTGGCATGGTCGTTACGCAGTGGCTCTTTCAGGAGTTTTTGAGCCTTGACCATAGCACCGTTTGAATCTCATTTCCTCCGGTCGGAGGGGGTGTGGATGCCTCCTGCCACACCCCCTTGATGGTGTAAGTACATCGTTTAACGGGCCTCAAGGGCGGGCAACCAGTAAGCATTTCGGCCAAGCTGACCAAAGCCTTTGGCCTGACGGTTCCGGTAGGCTTTTCGCTGGTTGTCCGCCATGGCACTTTGGCCATCGGCATCCCGAACGTAACGGGCTAGGGTCATGGCCGTAGGCTTGCCGTAACGGGCGCCGGGTGAGGCACAGGTCCAGATATGGCGCAAGGCCAGAGCCGCCTCTGGGTCCGCTCTGTCCAGATACGCCAGACCCAGGGCGCAGGCCTCCAGCGTCAGGTCTGCATGATCACAAAGACGCGCTGCAGCGGTAGGACGGCCTTTGACGTCACAGGTGTAGATTTTACCGATGTCGTGAAGCAACCCGGCTACAAAGCCGACTTCCTGCATCGCCCTAGACGTCTCGGGTTCATTCATCTGCACCATGCCCAGAACGCCTTTGGCGACTTCCAGGGAATGGACCAGCAAACCGCCTGGATAATTGTGATGATAGTTCTGGCTGGCCGGTGTTTTCAAAAATACCTCCAGGCGACCCCGGCGCTCCAGCACTCGTGTCAGAAACGACTGCAAATGAACCGACTCCAGGCTGCGAACCGCACCGACCAGTTCATCCAATGCCTCGGGTTCCGGGCAGAAAACCCGTGGTAGGGTCTGCAACGCTGGTAGGCGGAGTACATCGGCCGGGGTTGGCCGGCGCATGTCAGTCAGTACCACCGTGCTTTCTTCGGGGCCCAGGCACACCTGACCTTTGACAGCGACCAGCTCCATCGGTCCCAGGCGCTCTGGAATCTCTATGGAATCCAGTACGGCGAGGGCAAAACAATCGGTGTGACTGCTGCTCAGGCGAAGTTTCAGATAGGGCAGACCTTCATCATCGAAGCGTGCAACGCGGCCAGTCAGTCGGTACGTGCCGGTGAAGGTTTCCTGCAGAATTGGGCGAAGTTCATTCAGTTTCATCATCCACCCCCTTGTCGGTGGTTACACGGCTTTGGATCAGGCGCTCAAAGGCACTGCCATCCATACGGGTCAGGTTCGGGATATACCGGGAATAGACCTTGAACAGCATTTCCGTGGAGGAATGCCCGAGCAGATGGGCAACCCATTCCGGATTTTCCCCAGAGGCCAACAGCAGCGTTGCTGCGGTATGTCGGGTTTGATAAGGCCGCCGCTTTTTAAGCTTCAAAGCCTCCAATAACGGATACCAAACTCGTTTGGTCACATTGTTGTGATCGAGAGGCTGGCCTTCACGATTGCAGAACACGTACTTGCTGAGCTTGCCGGTGGCCTCGTACTGGTTTTTCAAGGCTTCATAGACAGGCCCGAACATGGGAATCTCACGCTGGGAACCGTCGGTCTTGGTATACTCGGGTTGGCCATTCGCCAATGTCTCCCTAACCAGAATCTCCCGGTTTTTGAAATCCACGTGCTCCCATTTCAAACCATCAATTTCACCGGTGCGCATGCCGGTGTAGAAACGCACCTGGTAGTAATTGCGATAATCTTCCCGGACGTACTTGATGATCCGTTCCACCTCGTCCAGCGAGAAGGGCTGGATATGGACCTTCTGAAGCCTCAGCGGCTTGATGTTGCGGTAGGGGTTAGGCAAGTCATACCGCTCGGTTCCCTCAGTCAAAATCATCCGCAAAATAGCCATGTGGCTGTTAACGGTTTTGGGTGACACAAGACCATTCGCGCCACGGCCTTTACGGTTCGCCATTTTTGCCCGCAGGGCGAGAATGTGAGCTTTGGTGATCTCACTGAGGTGCTTTTTCTTGAGCGCCGGCTTTAGCGAACTTTCAAGAATGGACTCCACATTGCGCAGGTGAGAGGCGCGCCATTGGACCTTATTTTCCTGAAGCCACTGGTCTGCGAAGTCCGTGAACAGAGGAGATTGCTCGACCTCCTGGTCTGTGATTGCAGTGGCTTGCTCATACTCACTGGTGCCCGGAATCAGTCCCTTTTTGATCAGTTTTTGCAGGTTTTTGCTATTAGGAAAAAATTCTGCATAGTTGAATTCACCGATCAGCATTTTGGCCTCCATGCGATCGATCAGGGCTTCCAGCTTTTTCCGGTTCTTCACGTTGTCGTTCAGGAGTGTCTGCTCGCGAAAGCGCATGCCCTCGTACCTGAAATCGATAAATAGCTTTTGGGTATCCTTACGAACACGAACCTTAGCCATGACAAACGCCTCCACCAGCCATTGGGATCGAGAGGGTATCGTGGGCGCTGTTTAGCATGTCTTCTTCAATCACTTCCCAGATATAGAGGATTTTGCGGCCACCAAAAGGACGAATGTAGTGTTTGCCTTCGATCAGGACGCTATCCTTGAGGCATTGGCGAATGGTGCGTGAGTCGTACTTGATGCGATCGGACAACTCTTCAGTTGTCAGGTATGTGTTGTTCATGCGACTATCCTCATCACTAACTTTAACGATCACATGATAACTTTTGTTATCACTTGATCATCAATATACATCGTTTGATGATAATTTCAAGCGTCTTTTGATAATTTTATTTATCGGTTGGTCGTAGGATGATTCGATACCACATCAAAGAGCTGATAGCTGACAAAGAATTTGAAGAAAAAAGAAGAATCACGATTGGTGAGATAGCAAAGGAGACAGGGATTAACCGGATGACGCTTTCGAAGATCATCAACCATCCAGGTCACAGCACTGTAACTGACAATTTAGATAAGCTTTGCAACTACTTTGACTGCGATATTGATCGGCTGATTACTCATATCAAAGAGCCGGCAAAATCATCCTCAGATGAGGGCAAAGTAGAGGAGGACTCGCAGTAGGGAAGGGGGCGGTTTGCTTTCGTGCCCCAAGATGACTTGCGGTCAAAACTGAAAAGGAAGCTAAGAAGCGGGTTTCAAAATTGGCACGGTCAGGGCACGCTGAGGGCACGGAGCCAATTTTCACAAAGACAAACAAAAAAGGCAGACCAGTAAGTTACTGATCTGCCTTTCTTTTATATGGTAGCGGGGGCTGGATTCGAACCAACGACCTTCGGGTTATGAGCCCGACGAGCTACCAGACTGCTCCACCCCGCATCAAACTGGTTGTTAACCGGTGCGCCCGATCAACGTGAGGCGCATCATAATGATATTCCGGCGTTTTGCCAACCCGTTTTTTCAGATTTTGATGCAGGGTGGTTTGCGCATCAGTTGCGGATGTTCACAACCTTGCCGTCCTCGAAGTTCACCACGATGGTGTTGAAGCGGGACTGCCAGTAACGCCAGCTGTCGCTTTCCAGAGACGGTGTGCGGTGCGCGGGCGGGTAGCCACGGGCAACCAGTACCGCATCCTTGCTCATGCCCGGTACCACGCGGCCATTTTCGATGGCTTCACGCTCCAGGTCGCTGAACTTGCTCAGGTTCACTTTTGAATCGCCGAAGTAGCGGTCGTAGATGCCGTCAATGCCCATGCCGGTGTACTTCTGCTTGTTCACCAGGGTCACTTCCATGCCGGTATCGACCACACGGAAAGTAATGGTGCTACCGGAAGTGTCGAGGATCTGAACTTCGGAATTGACCGGAATCAGGGTGTCCACGGCGTAATGGGTGGTTTCCAGTTCGCCCTTGTAGGACCACATGTTGATCTGGGTAAGGGCCGTTTTGCCTTCCTTCTGCGGAATGGGGCTGCTGGAAGTGGCGGCACAGCCAGCGAGAACAGCAACTGCGAACAGCGCGATCAGGGTTTTCGTGAGTTTCATCTACAGATCTCCTTTTCCTTGTCCATGTCTGATGCAGACAGTTGTAGATTACACCGGCTAATGGCTCAACGCCATCACACCATCGGATTGGCAATGGGAAGCTTGAGCGTGAACGTCGCGCCCTGGTTGGGGCTGGAATCGACGTTGATCTCGCCATGATGCTTCTCAATCACGGTGCGAACAAATGACAGGCCCAGCCCGGTGCCGTGAATGCCCGCCAGCTCACTGCTTTTCTGCCGGTAGTAACGGTCAAAGAGGTAGGGGAGTTCTTTGGCGTCGATACCGATGCCCTCGTCAGCGACCGCCAGGCAGGCCAGGTGGCCGGCCCGGTAAACCTCGATCTGGATGGATGAGCTTTCAGGGCTGTACTGGATGGCATTGGTCAGCAGGTTGATCACCGCTCGTTCCAGTAGTTCGGCGTTGCCGTTCAGCCAAAGATCCTCGGTACCATGAAGTTGCAGGGAAATCTGTTTTTCCTGGGCCTGCTCACAGATGCTGTCCCGTGCATTCTCGACGATGGCCAGCAATTCGCAATCGTAAAAGCGGGTCTCGGTAAGCTGCTCCGCCCGCGCCAGTTGTACGAATTCTTCAGCCAGGTGGTAGCTGCGGCGGGCGAGGCGGCCGAGTTGTTCGATCTGCTGGGCATCGATGTGGCCGGGATCGCGTTTGAGCTGTTCAATCAACGCCAGTTGGGAAACCAGCGGCGACCTGACATCGTGGGAGATGAAGTCGATGGCCTCACGGTGCTGGCGTTGCTGTTCACGGAGCTCTGAAATGTCGGAAATATTGGCGATGATCCCTGGCTGGTTGCTGTCGGGCAGGGTGAACGGCGCGAAATGGATCAGGAAATCCTTGCCATGAACCTTCAGGTCCACCGTGCGGCTTTCCTGTTGGGTGAGCGTGTCTGATACGGTTTCGTGCCATGGGGGCAGATCCCGGGGATCATGCCCCTCCAGGAGTGTTGTCAGGGGCATGCCGCTGAGGCTGGGCATGGGCTCACGAAACCAGCGCTCGATGTGGTGGTTGGCAAACAGGATCATACCCAACTGGTCGGTAACAATGATGCCATCGGGCATATGCTCAAAACTGTGCCGGATGAACGCCTGTATCCGGGTTTGCCTCTCGGTGGCCAGGCGGACGTTTTCAATATGGGCCGAAATGTTCGCCAGGGCCGGGTGAGAGCTTTGGGTGGGGGTGTCCATGCAAAGGTCCAACCGCTGTAGATATCGCTGGATGACTTCCCGGCTCAGGTCATTACGCAGACTCAGGCCAATCACGTATTCGGTGTCGCCGCGAGTCAGCCGAACCCAGCTGTGTTGTTGCTGATGGTACCAGTGGGCGGCCTCGGGAAGAGGGGGAGCCTCGTTCAGTCGCATGCCCTGTTGTTGGAGGATTTCGCCATTTTCCGCGAATAGCCAGCCCTCCGGTTGGAAAAGTGCCTGGAAGTGACGAAGCAGTTGTGCCGGGTGGCGAATGGCGGGCTCGCGCAAGGACAGGTCGGGAGCGCAGGTGATCGCCTCCATCTGATGCTTGAGAATGCGGTTGTTGATGGCCAGGCGGATGCCGCTAACCACCGGGACGGCCAGCAGGGGCAGGAGCAGCACGTTGGCGACCCCCCAGTGGTGCTGCTCGGTTGCCAGGGCAAACAGGTAGCCGATGGCGATCAGGCCGAGGGACCAGAGGGTTGTTTTTACTGCGAGCCAGTCCCTTTTCATGCGCCTCGGTTTTATTATCGGTGTTAGTTCGTGCGGTCAGTCCAGGTAGAGCTCTCGGCCCGGGCCCCAGCGGCTGGCAAGGGGGCCATCGGAGAGAGCTTTGACGCGCACAAAATACCGTCTTCCGGGAATCAGGCGCAAGGCTGCGGTGGTGTCGTCAACATCGGCTTCCTTGATGATGTTGCGGAACTCGGGTTCTTCGGATAGCTGCAGTTGATAACCCGTGGCGGTATCCACCTTTTCCCAATAAATACGTACCTGGTTGTTCAGGTAATTAACGCTGATGATGCGCACCGGCGGAAGCGTGCCGTTGATCACCACTTTGCGGGTGTCGGAAACGGCCTCGGAATTGCCGCCAGCGCGGGTGGCTACGCGCCAGTAGTACTGTCCCGGGGTGAGGCTCCGCGCAGGTTCGGCCTGGCTGGTGGCGGCCCATTCACTGGTGGCGACCAGTTTGTCGAAGTTCTTTGTTTCGGCAATCTCAATGCGGGCTCTTTCGTTGGTGCCGTTCAACTGCCACTGGAACATTGGCTGGTCATGGTTGACGCTGGCACCGTCTGCCGGAGCCGTGAGGTCCGGCTTTCTGGCCTGTACGTTGACTTCCAGGGCAATGGTGTCTGGAACGCCGGCAATGCCTTGACCGTTCAGTGCAGCAAGCTGGATTTCATAACGACCGTTATCGAGATTGGTAAGCGCATGCTCCGTGCCGCTTATCTCACGGCTCTTGACCCAATTGCCGGTCTTTTGATCAAAAATGTCCAGCCGGTAGCGGGTCGGCCATTGATATTGCCAGCTGAGCTGGACGGGAAGGCTGTTGATGACGTCAGGCATGGCGCCAATCTGGGGTGCCGGCGGGAGGGGGCGGATGCTCAGCCCCTGGCGGCTTTCCGTGGATAGTGTTGCACCATAGCCGGCTGGAATTCGCCGGGTCTCTCCTGGGGAGCCAAAGTCCACACTGCCTTCGGTAACCTGGATGCTGCTGCCGTCATTGCCGGCCTGGATGGCGAAGACGGTTCCTCGAACCGATGCCACAGCGGAGGGGGTGGTGATTTCGAAATGACTGTTTTTCCCGGACTGGGGGCTGACTCGACTGTGCAGTTCCCCTTTTTTCAGGCGCAGCCGGGTGTCGGTGGCCTTGGAGTAACGGTGGCGATCCAGGCGATTGAACCTCAACCGGGACTGGGGAGACAGTCTGAGTTCGGAACCGTCGGCCAATTTGATGGTGGCTGACCCGGAGGTGGACAGAACCTCGTCGCCGGCACGAATCAACGTGTTTTCCGTTAAGGGAAGTTTGCGACCGGTAATGCCCGAAATGTGGGAGACCTGGCCGGCGATGGAGCCTGCGCGCGCTGGATTGGGTTTGCGGTCGCTCCAGGAGGGCTCGTTGGCTGGGCTGACAGCCACCATGCCAGTACCGGCGGGAATGGCTGATCCCCGGGTAATGGACAAGCTGGCGCTGGCCAGTGCTGGTGCAATAACCAGTAACAGAACTGAGAAAAGCTGTAAGGGCCGGTTCAACGAGTTAGGCATTGGCAACGGTGTCGGTCATCAGTTCGGTGGTTGAGGACGGCTTGACCGCCTCAAGACGATAGCCGCGCTGGTAAATGGTTTTGATCCGGAAGCCGTTTTCCGGGTTCAGTCCCAGTCGTCGCCGGAGTCGGCTCATGTGGGTGTCCACCGTTCGGGTATTGATATCCCGGCCCAGACCCCAGACACGTTCCAGAAGCATGTCACGAGTCAATAACCGGCCCTGGTTCTGGAACAGGAACAGGGTCAGGTCAAAATCCTTGTCGGTCAGGTTCAGTGGCTCGCCGTGCAGCACAATACTGCGTTGGTGCGTGTTTACTTCGAAAGGACCGTATCGCAGCAGCGACTGTTCGCTTTCCGGATTGCTGCGTCGTGCCAGGGCGTTGATGCGGGCAACCAGTTCAGCGGCCCGGGCCGGTTTGGCCAGGTAATCATCGGCGCCGGCATCGAGTGCCTGGACGATGTCTTCTTCGGTGTCTCGCTGGGTCAGGAAAATCGCCGGCAGCGGCCAGTTAAGTTGGGCGCGCACGTTGGTCAGCACGTCAATGCCTGACATATCGGGAATTTGCCAGTCCAGGATCATCAAGTCATAACTGCGATGAAGCACGGCCCCCAGAAATGCCTGGCCATTGGCGAAGGTATCGCAGACGTGCCCGCGTTCGGACAGGATCGACTGGATGTTGTGCGCCTGTTCGTGTTCGTCTTCCAGCAGAGCAATGCGCATTAATCCTGGCCCTCGATAGTATTGCCGGGTGGTTAGGCTATGAGTTGCGAGGGTGGTAAAAAGTTCCCCTTGCAACAGTAACGGATTATTTCAGAAATTAGGCCTGTCTTCACTAGCGATATGTAGAAGAACATAGGGCTATTGCTGGCTATTTAGTGCCGGTTTGCCGTTATCATCGTTCAGTGTTTGTCGGCAGGCCGGGAAATTACTGCAGCCCCAGAACCAGCCTTTTTTACTGTGTCGGCGCACCAGGGGCGAGAAGCAGTGTGGGCAGGGAGTGGGTTTCTGGCTGGTGCCATCTTCCGGCTGGCTGTCTTCCAGTGGCCGGGTGCCTTTGCACCTCGGGTAGCGGGTGCAGGCGAAGAAAGCGCCAAACTTGCCGTCCCGCTGGATCATGGGGGCGCGGCACTTGGGGCAGTGAATGGCCTGTTCGTCCGGCTCTGATGGGGTGTCGGCCTCTGCCGGGCCCCGGTTAATAAGCGCGGCGATCTCTTCCTGCAACCCGGCAATGAACTGGCGCGGGTCGGCCTCGCCCCGGTGGATGGCTTCCAGGGTGGATTCCCAGACGGCGGTGCGGTCCGGGGTGCGAATGGAATCGGGCAGGGCGCTGATCAGGGCCTTGCCTTTACCGGTGGCCCGGATGAATCGCCTGTCCCGCTGCAGGTACTCGCGGCGGAACAATGTGTCCAGTATGGAGGCACGGGTGGCTTCGGTGCCCAGGCCGTCGGTTTCCCGCAGGGTCTTGCGCAGTTCCGCATCCGACACAAAGCGGGCAATGTTGGTCATGGCCGAGAGCAGTGTGGCGTCGGTGAAAGGTTGCGGTGGCTGGGTCTTTCGTTCCTTCACCTCGGCGCTGTCGCAGATCGCCGGTTCGCCTTTCTCCAGGTTCGGTAATGGCGACTTTTTTGGCTCGGGCTGCTCTTCTCGGGATTTTATCTCCAGTGCTTTCCACCCGGCCTGGGCCACGGCGGTTTCGGTGGCGCGAAAGCGGTGTTCCTGCACGGTGACTGTTAGCCGGCCTTCCCGGTGGATAGCCTGGTCGGCAAACTGCATCAGGTAGTAGCGGCTGATCAGGCCGTAGATCTTGGCCTCTGCTGATGTCAGTTTGCCATTCGGGGATGGCCGGGTGGTTGGAATGATGGCGTGGTGGGCATCGACTTTCTGGTCGTTCCAGGCGGCGGAGCGGCGGCTGGTATCGAGTGCTGGCGTAAAGGCTTCGAGCTCGGGCGCCACGCGGCAGATCGAGCGCATGATCTGCCCGGCCTGGCCAAAATGTTCTTCGGGCAGGTAGCGGCAGTCTGAGCGTGGATAGGTAATGAGCTGATGGCGTTCATACAGGCTCTGGGCGGTATCCAGCACGTCTTTGGCGGCCATGCGATACAGGCGGCCGGCCTCGATTTGAAGCGCTGAGAGGGAGAAGGGCAGCGGTGGTGGCTCGGGCCGGTCGCGAAAACGGGCTTCGGTGACGGTGCCGGGGCGCCCCTGTACTTCCCGGACAACCTGTTCGGCGATGTCCCGGTTCAGTAACCGGTTTTCTTCATCCAGATGTTCCTGGAATGCCTCGCCGGGCAGCCAGCGGGCGGTGAAGGGCTGTGGGTCGCTTTCTTCATCCTGCGCGTGAAACTGGCCTTCAATCCGATACCAGGGTTTGGGTTCGAAATTTTCAATGGTGTTGTCCCGCTCCACCACCAGGCCCAGGACGGGCGTTTGCACCCGGCCCACCGAATAGACGCCCTGTTCGCCCTGCTGTTGGTAGCTCAAGGTATAGAACCGGGTGAGATTCAGGCCATACAGCCAGTCTGCCCGCTGGCGGGCCTGCGCGGAGTGGGACAGGCGACGGAATTCCCGGTTGTCGCGGGGGCTTTGTATGGCCCGGGCCACGGCGTTGGGCGTCAGGTCGTTGATCAGTACCCGCTGGACCGGGGCGCGGGTGCCCACGAACCGCAGCACTTCGTCCACCAGCAGTTGGCCTTCGCGGTCCGGATCGCCGGCATGGGTAATGGTGTCGGCCTGGCGGATCAGGGACTGGAGCACGTTAAGCTGTTGTTTGACGCTGTCCTTGGGGGTCAACTGCCATTGTTCGGGGAACATGGGCAGGTGCTCGAGGCGCCACTTTTGCCAGGCGGGGTTGTAGCGGGCTGGTTCAGCCGGCTCCAACAGGTGGCCGATGCACCAGCTGACGGTGGCGGCATCCTGGCCTTTGCCACAGCGGATGTAGCCCTGGCCTTTCTGGTAAGGGCCGGGGAGGGCGGCGGCGATGGCGCGTGCCAGGCTGGGTTTTTCGGCAATGTACAGGTGCATGGCTGGTGATGCTTTGGAAATGGTGTTGGAATGTGGCGGTTTGGTGGTTTTGTGTCAAGGGCTTCCGGGGTTGCCTGATTTGTGTAGTAGACTGCCGTGCTATGGTGTTCGCGTATATGCGGGCGGCGCCAGTACGGAAAGCCCTCACGAAAGACGCCGTGAACCCCCTGCGGGTCCGGCCTGCAATCACAGATTGCAGTCGTTCACCTGCGCATGAAGCTTCGCTTCATATACGCTGGGCTCACCCCTGGGGGCTTGCTGTTGCCATCCATGGCAACAGACACTTTCGTGAGGGCTTTCCGTACTGGCGCGTCAGGCTTTGTGCCAGTCGCCGTATTGCAAAGCGGGTGAGGAGTCAGATTAAAGCTTATGAAAGTACAACAGGCTATCGAAACAAAACTCGCCGAGGCGTTTGACGCTTCGGTGCTGTCGGTGGAGAACGAGAGTCACATGCACTCGGTGCCGCCGAATTCCGAGACGCACTTCAAGGTGACGATGGTGTCGCCAGCGTTTGAGGGGCAGATGAAGGTTCGGCGGCATCAGGCAATTTATCAGGTATTGGCCGATGAGATGGCCGGGCCGGTGCATGCGTTGGCATTGCACCTGTACACGCCAGAGGAATGGCGCGAGAGTGGTCAGGCTTCGCCGGATTCGCCCGGGTGCATGGGCGGTTCCAAAGGTGATGAGTCGATGGCGGCCAAACTAAAGCAGGGAGACGATGTATGAGCCAGTTTTTCCAGATTCACCCGGAAACACCACAGAAGCGCCTGATTACCCAGGCGGTTGAGATTCTGCGCAAGGGTGGCGTGATTGTGTATCCCACGGATTCCGGTTACGCCATTGGTTGTCACCTGGGCGACAAGCAGGCGGCGGATCGCATCAAGCGGATTCGCAAGCTGGACGACAAGCACAATTTTACGCTGGTGTGTCGGGACCTGTCAGACATCGGGGTCTATGCCAAGGTGGACAACACCCAGTACCGGTTGCTGAAGACTTTCACGCCTGGGCCTTATACGTTCATCCTGGACGCTACCAGTGAGGTGCCTCGGCGGTTGTTGCATCCCAAGCGGAAGTCGATCGGGGTGCGGGTGCCGGATAATGAAATTGTTCGTCAGTTGCTGGCGGAACTCGGTGAGCCGATCATGAGCAGTACGCTGATTCTGCCCGGTGAATCGGACCCGATGACCGATGCCGAGGATATCCGGGATGCCCTGGAGCATGAGCTGGATCTGATCATTGATGGCGGCGGCTGCGGCCTGGAGGCCACCACGGTGGTGAACTTTACTGGCGATGTTCCGGAAGTGACCCGGGTTGGCAAGGGCGATCCTGAGCCGTTCCGGGTTTAAGCATCGCTTGTACAGTCAGTCCGGGTGTCAAGCCCGGGCGTTGAGGTTGAAGGCGTAGCGTTGCGAGTTGGCGGCTTGAATCGGTTGCTCGCTGGCGCTGCGCTTTAGATTGTCGTATCGGGTTACCAGGTCCTGCAGGCCGTTGAATTGCTGGTTTTCGCTGACCATGGAATCCAGAAGGGAATTGCTCACCCCATAGGCCTGGTTGAGTTTCAGGGCGTTGTCCATGAAGCTCAGTGTCGGTTCCGTGACGCTTAACCGACTGAAGGCTTCCTGAAAGCCCTTGTTGTTGTTCAGGTCTTGCGCCAGCTTGTTTTTGACCTCGTCAGGCATGGAGCCGTCGATCTGGGTCTTTCCGTTCTCACCCTTGCTGACGTTCACGGTGGTGGCCGGGTGCAGGTTGTATTCGGCAAGCTTGTGCCGCAATGTCTCGCGTACAAACGACAGATCCTGGGCAACGGTTTGTTTGTATTCGCCCAAGGCCAGTGAGCGGGTTTTAAGGCTGGTGAGGCTGTCGATGCTCTGGCCCGACGGTGTGAAGCGGTCATCGCCGGGACTACCGGCCGGTTCCGGGGCTTTTTCGGTCGGGCGGGTTTGTGTTTCAGCGTTGTTGCTCGCCTGGGCCGCGGGGCGTTGGTCCATGGCTTGCTGAAAGCGGGTGCTTGCCTGTATGAGCGATGCCAGCAAAGACATGGTGCGTTTCCTCCTCCGGCGGTAAAGTATTGCCGGAAATTCGTCAGTGATAGGTCCTTTCTGACTCATGCAGATTTCAGGCCAGCTTTAGGTGGCGCTTTCTGTGAATCAGGGTAGAGTTGTTCGGCACGAAACATGCAGATGCTCTGCATCAACGTAAAAATTTTGACGGACTGTAAAGTTACCGGTAAGTCAGCCGTCAAAAGAGACAGATCATAACCATTGCTCAGCTATCGTCGGGGCGTCATGAAAAAACAATACTCAATCCGCTTTTTGTTGCTTGCCGCACTTGCTGCTGCGTTTATTGCCATTCTCGTGTTCACGGTGGTCTACAGTTCCTGGTCGCAGCGAGACCATCTTGAGGAATACAGCCACAAGTACGTGGATGGGCTGGCCAAGTCCTATTTTGATGGGCTGAACACGATGATGGTCACCGGTACCATCGGCAACAAGGAAGTGTTGCGTAAAAAGACCATGGCGCCGGAAGAAGTGCTGGATGTGCGGATACTGCGCAGCCAACACCTTATCAACATGTTCGGTACCGCCAACGCCGATGAGCAAAACCTGACGGAGATCGATAAGCGAGCGTTGGATGGCGAGCGCATCGAGACTTACTCCAAGAATGAAGACGGCCGGGTTTACACCCTGATTCAACCCATGCGCGCCAGCGAGAATTACCAGGGCGTGAACTGCCTGGGTTGTCACCAGGCTGAAGAAGGGCAGGTGCTTGGTGCCGTGCGGGTGGATTATTCCATGGCCAAGAGTGACGCCCGGCTCAACAAGCAGCTGATGTTCAGTGGCGGTATTCAGATCCTGATTTTTGTGGTGGTGTTTATTCTGGTGACGTTTGTGCTTGGCCGATTGATCTTCTCGCGTTTGCGCGGCCTGCACGATCGGATGGACCAGATTTCCACCAATTCCGATTTGACGCTTGAGCTGGACGTTAGCCGCAACGATGAAATTGGCTCGGTTGCACGCGCGTTTAACCGAATGGTGGCGAATATCCGCAAGAGCATGCTGACGGTAGTGGATAACGCCGAACGGGTGGAGTCCGCCGCCCGCACCATTTCTGGCAAGGCGGAAACCACCGAGCGGGAAGTGCTGGCCCAGAAGGACAACACCGACCAGGTGGCCAGCGCCACCACTGAAATGGCGGCGTCTGCCGTGCAGGTGCGGGAAAATGCGATGAACACCGCCCGCAAGTCAGCCGACACCACTCAGGCCGCCGAAAGCGGCGAGCAACTGGCCCGTACCGCCGTTAAGGGCATCGAGTCCCTGAACACGGAAGTGCAGGCTGGCGCCCAGCGTATTGAACAGCTGGACCAGCGCACCACCGAAATGGCCGATCGGCTGGAAATGATTTCCGAGATTGCCGACCAGACCAACCTGTTGGCCCTCAATGCCGCCATTGAGGCCGCCCGTGCTGGCGAACAGGGCCGGGGCTTCTCGGTAGTGGCTGATGAAGTGCGGGCATTGGCTTCCCGCACCCAGGATTCCACCGAGGAAATCCGCAAGACGATCGATGGTCTGAAGCGCGAAGTGGTGGACTGTGTGGGTACCATGCGCCATGCCTCTGAAATGGCCGAAGAGCAGGTGGATGCGATCCTGAAGGTTGAGAATGAGCTGCAGACTATCGCTGCGGCTGTTCGGGAGATCACCGGTCTGAACGAGGAAATGGAAAACGCGGCCAATGAGCAGAGCGATGTGTCTGAATCGATCAACCACAATGTGATTGAAATCAGCCGCTCCGCCGAACAGACCTCCACCGATGCGCAGGAAACCGCCCGCATCGCGGCGGATCTGCTGGCAATGGCGGAAACCCTGCATAAGACGATTGAGCAGTTCCGGTTGTCCAGGGACTGAATTCAGGCACAGGGAAGTGAGTGTGGTCTTGAGCCAATACCATTGTTGTGATGGTATTGGCTTTTGTTGTTTAGGCCACCGGCAAATTCATGGAGCAGGAGATGATTCTGGATGACTGATTCCCAGGCCAGTGCGAGTGCGTTTGGTTTCGGTATTCGCCGGCTGGTGCTGGTGGATTCCGCGGGGTTTTGTTACGTGGAGATTCCGGTGGACAACCATGGGTTGATCCTGGGGCCCGGCAACCTCGGCAAATCCAGCCTCCTGAATTCGCTGCGCCTGTTCCTGCTACCGGAAAACAATTTCCGCAACAGCCGCAAGAAATTCGCCTTCCGCAATGCCAGTGCCGGCAACTTCTACACCAATGAGGAAAGCTACCAGCACTATTTCCCCAGTCAGTTCAGCTTCCTGATCATGGAGGCGGAAAATCCCGCCGGTGTGCACTGTCAGATTCTCTACCGGGATAGCAGCAGCCAGCTCAGTTACGGGCGCATGTTTGCTCCGGTTTCCTACGACCAGCTGCGGCCGCTGTTCTGGAGTGGCGACGATGCCGATGGTATTGGAGAGGCGGTACCGGAGCTGTCGTTCAAGAAGGTGTCCGAGGCGGTGAAAAAGCTGTCGAAAGAGACCCGTTTTGTGAGCGATCCGGCCAAACTGCGCACGTTGCTTTACAGCAGCGAGCTCATGAACGCCGACGCCGTGCGTTATTCGGTCCTTCCCCTGGCCGAGGCGGATGAACGCCGGGTGCAGTCACTGCGAACCCTGATTTTGCTGTTGTTTGAAATGAAGGCTGACGACCGGGCCATGGCCAACGCCGTGGCCAGTATTGTCGAGGCGGACAAGAAATTCGCCGATGACGCCTTTGATTTCAACATCGACGAATTTCTGGAACGTCACGAGCAGCTAAAACAGCGCCAGGCCCGGTTGAACCGGATTGAGAAGGAGCGGGGCCGGTTTGAAAAACTGAACGGGGCCTATCAGAACTATCAGGCCCTGCTGCGCAGTCAGCACGAGTTTGCCGCCTTCCGGGACGGGCTGGCCAATGCCCTGGATACCGTTGGCCGGGAGCGTCGCCAGGCCGTGACGCAGTATCAGGAGCAGAATGAGGCACTGAAACACCTGGCACAGGCGCTCAAAAAGCTGGAACAGGAGTCCAAAGGCCTTGAGGGTGAGATCAAATCCGAGGCCCGCAACCTGAAAAAAGCCGAGCAGGACCAGCGCGACGGTGAGTTGCTGGCCTCCCAATACGGCGATATGAGCTTGCAGGAGATTGATGACATCCTGCAGGAGGAGCTGGAGCGCAAACTGGGGCACCTGGCCGCGCTGAAGAGTGCGGCCCAGGCGGAAATCCGGCTGGAGCAGATTGAGAGGAAACGCCAGGAGTTTGAAGCGAAATTGCAGGCCCTGGCTGAGCGTGAAAGTCGCCAGCAATGGCAGTTGGCTCATCAGTTGGATGAGTCCGTGGTGGCTCCTTTGCGGGCGGTGGACCCCCGGTTGATGCTTGCCAGCCCAGGGCAGGCACTGGATGCGCAAACCCGCGAGACCATCACCGCCTTCGGCCAGTTGTTTTCGTCCACCGAGACGGGCTATGACTGGTTCGATACCGAATACGCGAGCCAGCCCGCCCGGGCTGAAGATTATCAGGCCCAAAGGCAGCGTATACAGGGCGAGCTCCACGCCCTGGAAAAGGAACGATCCGAGCTGGCGACCGACGAGGGCCAGGAGCACGATCGGCCGCAGTTGATTGAACGCACGGACAAAGAAATTCGGGCGATTACCAAGGAACTGGATACGCTCAAGCGTTTCCCTGGGGCGGAGACCCGGCTGCGGGATGCCACGGCGGAAAAAGAGGCTGCCGAAGAGGCTCTTGCCAAGGTTCAGGAGCAAGGGAACCTGGAGCGGGAGCGGTTGGAAGCGGTGGAACAGAAAGCCGCCCGGGCCCGAGCGGAGAAAGACCGCATTGAGGAGCGGGAGCGGGAACTGACCCAGCTTAGCCGCAGCCTGCGCACGGTTGAGCATCGGTTCCAGTACCTGAAAAACACCCAGTGCGATCAGCCGCTGGCGGTGGACCAGGTGTCGGAGTCGGCCTTTGAGGAACTGCAGGGCCGGCTGGATGAGCTGGAAAACCTGCGGCGCAGCATTCTTAACCACCTGAACCAGTTTGTCTTCCAGGGCCTCCTGGAGGATCGCGAGGATGAATTACAGAAAGACAGCCCGGTCTCCTCGGCAATCCGTGAGGCTTTCAAGGCCCTCTCGGACCTGTTTGCCAGCATGACCGAGGAGTGGCGCGTGCACCACGAACAGATTGAGGTGCACAATGAAACCGTGGCCAGTTACCGGCAGGCGCTGAAATCCAATCATGAGCACATCTCCCGCTTCGAAGCCCAGCTTAACCGGGAACTGGAGGGCGTTCGGATTAATGACCTGGTGGAAATCAGGGTGGATATCCACACTGATCCCAAATTCCGCAATCTCGTGGAAGAAGCCAACAATATCGACCCGTTTGGCAACGAACTGCAGTCTGATGCCTTCTACGATCGCCTGCGGGTGTTTGTGGCGGACTTCTTCGGCGAGCAGGGCGGTAGCAAGCACCTGACCATGGACAAGGTGATCACCGGCATTTCCTATCGCACCCGCAAGGAAAACGCCACTGGCCTGGACACCAAGGGCCAGTCCACCTCCACAACTGCCCTGATCAACCTGGAGCTGGTGTATCGCCTGCTCAAACGGGTGCTGTATCCCGGTGTGCAGCTGTCGTTCCCGTTGGTGCTGGATGAGCTGGCCAGTGTTGATGTCAGCCAGATGCCGGCTCTGCTCGATCGGCTGAGTCGGCAGGGCTTTAATCTGTTCTCGGCGGCCACCCACAGTGCCAGTGCCGAGATGATCTACCTGGTGGGCCGGCACCTGGAAGTTGGGCAGATGCGCACGGCACGCCCCTATAGCCCTCACCGCACTCTCGTGTTCTGGGGTGGCCCTGAAGGTTTTACCGATGGCGAAGCGGTGAGCCACTGGGTGGATCAGTCCCAGGACAGCCTGCTGGAGTCAGTGGATGAGTAAGCGTTTCAGCACGCTGGATACCACGCGCCTGCTGTTTGAACATCCGAAGATCCTGTTTCGGCTGATCGAGCGGATGGATCGCAACGAGGCCCGCTACGTGCGCGAGAGCGATCTGGTGGCGGAGGTGATGGACTATTCGCGCCGCCTGGGCCGGGCCGACAAAGACCGGGTGCGTCTGGCTTTGAGCACCGATAATCTGTTTCGCAGTGGTCTGGTCATCGACATCATCAAGGCCGAAGGCGAGCGTCGCCTGGTGTTCCAGGACGCGTTGATTAATATGATGCGGGCCTGCAACGCGTCTTTGTACCAGGAGCTTACCGATGCAAGGCTTCGGGGGCATCTGGTGACCCTGCGGGATGTCCGTGATCGGCTGGAGGTCAGCAGCTTCAGCGAATTTGATCCGGACTTTACCGAACTGCGGGATGACTTGAACGAGCGGGTCAGTCAGCTGATTGGCCTGCTGCGCCAGAATGTGATCCGCATGCAGACCATTTCCGGCCAACTGGCGGAGTTGTCCGGCGATGCCAGCCGGGCACCGGACAGGTATCTGGAGTTTCGTCAGAACCTGTTTGATCAGATCGTGACCCTGTACGAGCGCCATATCAAGCCAACGCTGGTATTCCTTAACCCGGACACCCGGCTGCCCGACGGCAGCAACCTGTTCGACACCTTGGAAGCGATGGTGCGGTTGCTGGAAGCCAACGGTGATCACAGCCTGGCTGACCAGATTTTCCGTTCAGCGCTCAGCCTCAATGCGCTGTACAAGCCAATTCAGTCGGTGGCGCGGGAAGTGGAGCATTTTCTGCGTAAAACCCGCCAGGGCATGGTGCAGTACAACGCCATGGAGCATTTCTACAGCCAGTTGCGTTCCCTGAAGGACGACACTGAAACCCTGAGCCTACGCCGTAAGTGGCTGGAGGGCGGGGCGTTTGCCCGCAACACGGGGTTCCTGGTGGGCTTGCGCGCGCAGCAGCGGCCCAAACACTACGCGTTCGGGCAATCGTCCAGTTACTACCAGTTACTGCTTAGCGAACTGGATTTGCGACTGTCGGACATCCGTCGCCAGGACGAGGTGCCGGTATTGCAGGAAGTGTCTGGCAGTGGCCGAAATGCCCGCGTTGATGTCCAGCGCATTCGACGGCTCTACGACTGGCTGGAGAGCCTGGAGCTGCGCCCGACTGAGGATCTGGTGCGCGAGCTGCATGGTCGTTTGGAAGGATTTATCCCCGGCTACCGCCCGCCGGACCTGCTTGCGTCGCTCAACCGCTTGGTGAACACGCCACCGCCGGGATACCAGGTGGTGACGACCAATCGCTTCCGTATTCTGGAAACCGACAGTACCCTGCCGGAAGCCGGGGAACAGTTTGTCTACCGCAAGCGCCGCCTGGAACCACGAACCGAGGTAAACGATGACTGAAGCAACCGTGGCGACTGAGCCGGGTATCAATGCTGGCGAACCATCGATGACCAGCTTTGAGGATATTCTGCCGGCACAGAGTGCCGCGATCTATCGCGAATTCCAGGCCGGTCGTGTGATAGTCCGGGAGGTCTGGGACAGCAACCGTTCCGAGCTTGTGGCTAATCCCCAATACAACCTGCTGTACAACCATCTGGCGCATTTCCGCACGCTTTACGAGCACCTGGGCAGCGAGTTGGTGTTTGATGAGAACGGAGCGTTCTTCTTTTTGAAGGAGAGCAGCGACAACGACAGCGAGGAGCACGACGAGAATGCCTTTCGGGTGCAGGTGGTGCTGTTGCTGATCGGTCGTTATTTCGCCCGAAGCGGCCGGGATCTCGATTATCTCGGGCGACCGGAAGCCGGACTAAACGAGCAGGACCTTCAGGCGCTGGCGGCCGACGAGGAATACCAGGATATCCTGCGGGCCGCCCGTTTTGAAAAAGGGCTGGCCGAAGCGCTGGATTATCTGGATAAACGAAACCTGCTGTTCCGCGCCGGCGCGGAGCGTTATTTTTTGAGCTCTGCGGGCATGCATTTTCTGCACGAGCTGGTGCGCGAATACGAGCAGGGTTGAGTTCAGAAACAACCTCGGGCGCAGCCAACGTTGTTGCGCCCGCTGGCTTTGACGTTGTACATGGCGGCATCGGCGGCGTTCAGCAGGTCTACCGATGTAATGCCATCAACGGGGTAGATGGCGACACCCACGGAGGCGCCGATATCCACCGTATGGCCTTGAATACTGAAAGGTTGGTTCAGTACGGCCACCAGCTTTTCGGCTATCGGGCGGGCATCATCGGGGCTGCGTAATGGGCCGGAGATAATTTCGAATTCGTCGCCGCCCCGGCGGCCAACAAAGTCGTCCTCCCGCAGGCAGTTCTCCAGGCGTCTGGCGACGTTAATCAGTAGCTCATCCCCCGCCTGATGACCGTAGATGTCGTTAACGGGTTTGAAACGGTCAAGATCAAGAAACATCACGGCGAATCGGGTGTCCGTGGGCTGGCACTGGTCGATTGTCTGGCGAAGGTGCTGCTCCAGGGCGGCCCGGTTGGGCAGGTTGGTGAGGTTGTCGAGGTGTGCCATGCGACGGATCTGCGTTTCGGACTTTACCCGCTCGGTAATATTGGTAAAGGTCATGACGTAGTGCTGAATAACGCCCGTCGTATCGGCAATTGGCGACACCGTGACCAGGTACGGGGTTGTTTGCCCTTTGGCGGTTTCCAGCCAGACTTCGCCCTGCCACATCTTTTCCCGCGACAGGCGTTTACGCAGCCATTCAGTGATTTCCTGCTCTGGCTTTTCGGTGATCAGGAAGTCACTCATCTTCATCCGCATGACCTTGCGTCCGGGTAAGCCGGTAATATCCAGAAACGCGGGGTTGGCGCGGATAATGTTGAGCGATGTGTCGGAAATCACCACGATTTCATGGGTGTGTTCAAACACCTGGTAGGCCAGGCGTAGTTCTTCCGAGGAACGGGCGATTTCCTCGGCCTGGCTGGTCAGGGTATGGGCCAGGGGTTTAAGGGAGCGTTTGACGAGCAATCCGGAAAGACCGGACAGGCCAAAGATGATGGACAGCGCTATGATGGCTTCACGAAACACGCCGGAAAAGACATCCGACATGTCCGACCGTACGTGTACTTCCCAGTCATAGCCATCGAGGGGCCGAAGGAAACTTAACACCTGGGTACCATCCGCCTCGGTAGCCATTATGTAGCCTTCGGAGTAGGTTTCCTGCAAAGGTTCACCTTCATGCAGGCAGCCTACCGGTGGGGTCAGCACCAACCGACCGGTGCCGGAGTCCAGGGCCAGGCGCTTGGTCTGGGCGTTATCCAGCAGGCAAACCTGAAAGCCGTCACCGGAATTGAACACGCGCAGAAACGGCTCCGGTGTGAACAACAGCATGTCGTAGCCGACTTGTGCGCCGCCGGTTTGTATCTTGCCGATAGTGTGCAACAGGGGTGTCGAAGAAGTGTTGTTTTCCAGCGAGTACTGTTTGATATCGAGGCCGGACAGGAGTGGCACTAGCCGTGGCAAACGGTCAGCCAAGGGGCCAATGCGAGCCACCTCATTGCCGGCGATGTCGTAACGAATGATTGCGGCAAGGTTGTCCATGCCCCGGGCGCCATCTCTGAGGCGTGGGTAAGTGAACGCCTGCAGGGCCTTCAGGCTGATGTGTCCCTGGGCGTATTCCCCCAGCATTCTGGCGAGTTCAGAGCGGCTGGCGGTTTGTCGGGCCAGATCCTGGTGCTGGTCAAGGATGGTGCGAATGCTTTCGGTCTTGGTGTTGGCGACATTGGTGGCCAACTGTTCGGTCAGGTTGTGGGTTTCTTTGATGAAGGGTATGGATACCGCGATAGCCACGACAATGCCGGTCAGAACCGCTGCAATCACTGCGCGGTTAACGATCTGGCGCCTCTGGTCGTGAATATCCATATAAAAAACTGTTTTATGCGACTGGTTGCAAAGCTCAAATTATAGTCTATTTAGCAATCGATAAGCCAATTTTGTCTAAAAAAGACTCATCTTAGCCAAAGGGCTTATAGATTGAGGCTGCCCACCCTCCTAGTATCCGCGACGAAAATTCTCAAGCCGTGGATTCTCCTATGTCTGAGCTGAACGCGAAGAACAGTTATCTTGCGCAACGGAAGCCAAGATCCGAGTTTGATACTCGTGAAGAATATCTGGAGCACGAACTGCAAGTCATGGCGCCACGCCGCTGGCGGCCCAACCTCCCGTTCCGGGACTACAACTTTGAGTGGGAAGACTGGGTGCCTGCCATGGCCGCGACCATCGGTAAGGTGGTCATGGTTGCTGCTATCGTAGCAGCGTTTGCCACTCCGCTGGGCCTGTCCACAGAATTCGTGACCGAAAACGTCCGCTTCGAGCTGGTGATTGCTGGCCTCCTGTTCGTTATTCTGATTTCCGGTTTCCTGAACCCGACTGCTAACCTGGCCGGTACTCATGGCCCCCTGATTGCCATGATTCCGCTGATTGTAGCGTCCGGCGGCCACCCCATGGCCCTCGGCATTATGGTGGGTGTTCTCGGCTTTATTCTGGGTATCACCAAGGGCGGTAGTCTGCTGACCAAACTGACCAGTAACGGCGTGGCCGGTGGCCTGCTGCTCTATTTGGGTTTTATTGGCGTGACCAGCCAGGTTAAGGCCCTGTTCAACTGGGCCGAAGGCTTTGACATGGGGTATCTGGCCTTCGTGGTGCTGATATTGACCATTGTTATGTACGCCTGGCTTGAGCATATCAGCAAGCGCTGGCTGGCGGTGCCGCTGGGCTGTTTGCTGGCCGGGGTGGTGGCTTTCGCCCTGGGGGCGCCGTTTGAATTCAGCACCGACCCCGGTTTTCCAATCGTGAACCCGGCCTGGTGGTGGGGTGAGGACACCGGCTGGCAGTTGGGTCTTCCGGACTTTCAGGCGTTCCTCGCCGTGGCTCCGTTTGCGGTTCTGGCAGTAGCCATGTGGTCCCCGGACTTCCTGGGTCATCAGGTGTTCCAGAAGTTGAACTACCCGAAGAACAGCGACCGGGTCATCATGAACATTGATGACACCATGATTGGTGCCTCGGCACGACAGGTTGTGGGTAGCGCTTTGGGTGGCGCCAACATTGCCTCTTCCTGGGGGACCTACATGGTACCGGCTGCCATTGCCAAGCGCCCGATTCCAGCCGGGGCGGTACTAACAGGTATTCTGTGCCTGGCCACAGCGCTGATTGGCTACCCGATGGATCTGGCGGTGTGGCCGCCGGTGCTGCGAGTTGCCTTGATCGTGGGTGTATTCCTGCCACTGCTGGAGGCGGGTATGCAGATGACACGCAAGGGTAAAACCACCGAGTCTGCCGCCATCGTCATTTTTGCCTCCTCCATGGTGAACCCGGTGTTTGGCTGGTCGCTGACGGTACTGCTGGATAACCTGGGCCTGATTGGCAGCAAAGAGCGCAGTGCTGACCTGGGCCATACCGGCCGCTGGATCATCCCTGGTATCGTATTTGCCGTGCTGTGCGTGGTAATGCTGGCCATCGGCATGTTCCCCGGTATTCCCGCGATGCTGGAAGCCTTCCGCGTCAATTAAGCCTCTTCTGTTTGCCGGTGGGCGCTGTGCCCGCCGGCCGACTGCTTCTGGTATCCTGTTGCCCTTTATTCAACAGTCGGAGCAGTCAATGCCTTCTCTGGAATCCCTGATTATTGAAACCGGTCCCAACCCGGAAGCGTCTGTGATCTGGCTTCATGGCCTGGGTGCCAACGGCCACGATTTCGAACCCGTGGTGCCGGAACTGGCCTTTGCCAAAAAGCGCGCCGTCCGCTTTATCTTTCCTCATGCCCCGGACCTTCCGGTAACCATCAACGGTGGTATGCGCATGCCCGCCTGGTACGACATCCTGGCTTTGAACATTGATCGCCAGCTGGACGAGAAACAGCTGCGGGCGTCGGCCCAGGCCGTGGCAGAGCTGGTGGATCAGGAGCGGGAAAAAGGTATTGCGCCGGAGAACATCCTGGTGGGTGGTTTCTCCCAGGGCGGGGCGGTGGCTTATGAAGCGGCACTGAGCTACCCGGCGCCGCTGGCCGGTCTGTTTGCGTTGTCCACTTATTACGCCACGGCCGATAGCGTTCAGCGCTCGGAGGTGAACCAGAACCTACCGATTTTTGTAGGCCATGGCAGCCATGATCCCATGGTGCCGGAGGCTCTGGGTCAACGGGCGGTCGAGGTGTTGCAGGCGCAAGGCTATGCGCCCGAGTACCATCGCTATGGCATGGAACACAGCCTGTGCCTGGAAGAAATACGCGACATGGATGCGTTTTGTGAGCGGTGCCTGAGCGGGGAATGCCCTCACCGTGTGGATTCGCCAGGTTAGGGCAGAGGCGCCCTGAACCTGGCGGAGCTGTCGGCCATTAATCCTCAGCCGGACGATAGGTCACCACAAAGGCGCCGCGCAGATCCCCTTCTGAAAACCCGGTGGCCTGGTCCTGGGGATAGAGTTCATTGATCTTTGCCTGCACGTCGGGCTTGATATCGCTGCCGTGGCAGTTCAGGCACAGCTTCTGGGTGGGAATGGCACTCATGTACTGAAATTCCGGCTGACCCACGGCGTCTGAAACCTGCCAGACCTCCACCGGTTTGCCATTCACCACTGGCTGCTTGTCCATCGCTTGTAGCTGCATTTCCTGCCAGTCACTCGGCGCATTGTCGGGATTTCGCAGTTTCAGGCTGGTGCGGCCAATGTGCCAGTTGCCTTTGCTGTTCTGGGCGGCTATTTCCGGAGCCAGCGTATTACAGGCAGCAATACCATTGACGACGCCGCCGTTTTCAATGGCTTGTTTCAGGGCCTGCTTTAACGAGCCACCAAAACTCTTCACCAGTGCGCGGGCCTCTTCGACCCGTTGATCAGCCGCCTGAGATAAGGCAGGTGCGGCGAATGCCGATGCCATCAGTATTGCCGTAAGCGCCTTTCTCATTGAACTTCCTCCTTGCAAGAATTCAGGTTTCTATGTTTATAACATTATAGAACATATTTAGCCGAATGCAGAATAACCGATTCCACAGCACATACCCTGCCCGGCCACCAACAACCCCAAGATTACCTTTTTATCATCTTTCTGGCCTTTCTTGCGTGCGTCAGCGAACCGATCGGCCCATGCCATCAGCGTACATTTGAGTCTCATCCCGAACTCCATACTTTACTTTATGGCAGTTCAGCTTCCTGCCCGGTGATCATGCCGGGTAAGGAGGGCTTTGATGAGGTGGTTAAGTAGGACGTTTTGTCCGGCAAACAGAGTCAACGTTAAGGAGATTCTCATGAATAAGTTACGTTCCATGGCACTTTACGCATTGGTCGCGCCGGTTTTGACGCTTGGAGCCGGCTCCGTTCTGGCTGCTGGCCAGGATGGTGATCAGCAAAAAGAGAGCTCTCAGTATGAGCAGAGTGCAGGGCAATCTGATTCAAAAATGAAGTCAGACGGCAAAATGCACTCGGATAGCAATAAAGCCATGCGCGATCAGTCTGGAATGAAAAACCAGGACTATATCGCCTCTACCCCCGCGAACGGCATGCGGGCAAGTGGTCTGATCGGTGCGGAGATTACAACCACTGGTGATGAAAATGTGGGCGAAGTCAGCGACCTGATCATTGACCAAAACGGTCAGGTTGTAGCCGTTGTCGTGGGCGTTGGTGGATTCCTGGGAATGGGTGAAAAAGATGTCGCCATAAGCTGGGATCAGCTGACAGCATCAGGCACTTCGGATGGGCAGAAGCTGCGGGTTAACGTAACCCGTGACGAGCTGCAATCCGCGCCAAAGTTTGAAAAGCAAAACTAAATTCCGATATTCCCGTTCGGGTTGGAATGGATAAACGGCAGGGGCAAAGGCCTCTGCCGTTTCCATGATTAACGCCAACCGAGCAAACAATGAGAGATGAATAATGAAACTCAGTAAAACGATTGCCGCTGCCATGTTTATCAGCGCCTTGACGATCACGCTGTCTGCTTGTGAGCAGGATGGCCCCATGGAAGAGGCTGGTGAGGAAGTCGACGAGTCAGTCGAGGAGGCCGGCGATGCCATCGAGGAGGCAACTGACAAGGATTGAACCGCTGAATGACACTATCTACTGGAGGACGAAATGATGGGTATTATCATATGGCTTATCATGGGTGGCGTGGTCGGCTGGGTTGCAAGCCTGATCATGGGCACGGATGGCCAGCAGGGCATCATCCTTAACGTCGTGGTCGGCATCGTCGGTGCACTGATCGGTGGGTGGTTGATCGGGCCGCTGCTTGGTGCAGGCTCCATCAATGATGGCATCACCGTCATGAGCTTCATCGTGTCGCTTATCGGTGCCGTCATACTGCTTGCCATCCTGAGCCTTTTTCAGCGTAAATCGAAAGGCTGAAGGGGGCGCCCGTCACTGACCCGTTATCCGAGCTTTGTGCTTTCCCCAGCTCGGATAACCATTCCCAGATATACATTCCCTTACCAAACTGCAACCGACACCTTCCGGGGCGATCCGTACTCTGTCTGAATGATGCGAGTATTGTTACCACGGGAACGCCTTGTTCACTCCGGGCATATCATCAAAACGCTGCTAGTGGCTGCATGTCTGCCGCTGTCTCTTCCCTTGCTTGCCGAAGACCGGGAAGAAAATGGCTACCGGCTGCTTGAGCTGGACGGCAATCTGGTCAAGTGGGGCGAGCAGAGGTTAGGGGTGGGGGCGAATGTCAGTTATGCTTTCGCTGATGAGACGCTGCGGTTTGATGGTGCACGGAATTGTCGCGATCTGGAACCGATGAAAAGCTTGTCGGGACCGGGCCTCTCTTTTGAGATACTGGCCCGCGAGACTGCGGCGGCATTTCGGGTCTGGGAACGCGCTGCTGACCTTTCATTTTATCAGGTTGCTGATGCTCGGGATGCGGATATCATTCTGGGTGCACAGGGCCAGCCTGAGATGCGAGCCTTCGCCAATGTTTCCTACACCGAGGAATCGGAAGAGCTGATAGAGGGCATGCGTGCCATTGAGCAGTCGCTGGTATGCCTGAACCCCGACAAGAAATGGAAGGTGGGTTTCGGTGGCGACACGGAGGTCTATGATCTCCGCTATACCCTGATTCACGAGATCGGGCACGCCATCGGCCTGGACCACCCCGGCCCCTCGGGGCAGGTGATGGGATTTCGCTATACCGAGGAATTCCCCGAGCTTCAGCCCGGGGACCTGCGAGGTATCCGGCGGCTTTATGGCCGTAGCACCAGGCGCGATGTGCTGGCCGATGGCTCCGACATCCCTGCCTCCGGAACAGCACTTTGAAGTGGTTCAGAAGTTATAACCCAGACCCACTGTATAGGCCCAGGCTCCATCATCCTGGAATGCATCGGAAGCCTCATCGCTATCGCTAAAGAAGAACTGATACTCGACGCGCCCAATGAAATAGGTCTTTGGTCGCACGTAGTATTTCAGCCCTGTTTCCAGGCCGGCGAAGGCACTGTCTTTGACACCGTCGCCGTAGATGCCACCCAGGCTGCCGCCGACAAACGGGCGTGCACGATTGTCAAGGAACTGATAGTTGAGATAGCCCCGGGTGGATCCATTCCAGTAATCATCTTCAATGTCCGCACCTTCGATACTGGCGTAGTTGATGCTTTGTCGAGCACCCGCCACCAGATTATCACTCAGGTACCAACCCAGGTCGCCGCTCACGCCGAAACTGCCGCTATCCAGATTGCGATCGCTGCTGCCGGTGCCCGAGAGTGAGAACTCCCTGTCACCCTGGTTTGGCCCAACTGAAGAGGATTGTGCCGCGACTGACATGGGCAGTGCACCGAGAAGGCAAAGTGTTATTGCTGCCGTGTTGAGTTTGATCATGTGAAACTCCTTGCTTGCGTTTTTCAGGCTTTATGTGCGGAACGTGCCATGACATGGTTGGCACGAACGATGCCGCATCAGACCTTTGTGAAAGGTCTGCGGATGCGAACGCTATGCCTTAGAATCGGTGCTTGGCCTGCCTTGCGTCTGTTCGTAAGCGCACACAGGGTGCTGAAAAGGGATTACCACCATTTCGACATCATCGGTTTCACCGTCAGTCCATGGATGATGATTGAGAGCACCACGACAACCAGCGTGATGTGGATGAACTCCAGTGCCAGGCCCTCTGGCAGGCCAAAGGCGACAGCGAACATAAGATAATAGAGCGAGCCAATACCACGTACACCAAACCAGCCGACCAGCATCTGCAATCGAAATGGTGTGCCAGAGCCAAGCAGGCCCAGAAAAACGCTGACAGGGCGAACAACTATGAACAGGAACAATGCCAGGCCGACGGCCCTGAAACTCCATGAGTCGAGAAAAAGCATCCCGCCCAGCAGGAGGACGAGCACGAGCTCGGACAAGCGCTCCAGGGGCTCCTTGAATAACAGCGAACCTTCGGATACCTGGCTGGGGACTGGGTTGTGGTTTTCGGCATCAGCCGGCACTGTCGTGATGATCCGTGGGCTTATGATGGACGCGTTGGGGCGGGCCAGTTTCAGTTCCGACTGACGAAGCGAAATGGCTGCGACAAAGACGCCCAGAAACCCCCAGGCATCGATCAGGAGGCAGGCACCATAGACCAGACCGATCAATCCCAGGCCAAGGAAATCGTCCAGTAACCGGTTCTCGGCGTTGTGAAGGTGTTGCTTCTGTATAACCTCGGCTAATAAACGCCCCATCGCGAGCCCGACAGCCAGGGCGGACGCGGTGGACCACAAAACGTCCTTCAGGATCCAGCCCCCGATCATCTCGACGTCGGCCGGCGCGCCAAGCATGGCTAAGCCGAGCATGACAAACGGAAAAGCGCTGCCATCATTCATGCCAGCTTCACTTGTCAGGGTGAATCGCAATGGGTCCGTATCCCCCATGTGTCGAACCTGGACATCCGTCGCCAGCACCGGGTCGGTGGGGGCCAGGATAGCTCCCAGTAAGATGGCCGCTCCCCAGGGTAGCGACAGCACGTAGTAGCCAAAAGCCGCAGTCAGGGCGACGCTGAGGGTCATGGAGATAAAGGCCAGGCGCACTGTTGCCCGCCATTCCCGCCACTGGAACGGAATGGGCATTTTCATACCGGCAATAAACAGCGACAAAAGAACGGCAAGTTCGGCAAGAATTTCCAGTAAATGAGCCTGTTTCAACGGGTTGAAATGGAAAACGCCAATAATCGAGGGGCCGAGGGTGAGTCCGATAGCCAGGTAGACAAGAGATGGTGTCAGATTCAAGCGCTGAAGAATGGACGTGCGTAGCCCCATAGTCACCAGCAGGGCTCCGATCAGTATAAACCAGACAGCGGTGGACACAGTTATTCGCTCCGTATTAACCAATGCAGAATGGTTCTGGAAGCTGACAGAAAAGCGGGGTGAGTTCTGTGCGCTTGCCCACGTGTCTCCGTGTGTTTGATAGCCAACAGACACGGAGTTGATTAAAGGGCAGTATTAGCGGTTAACGGCGCAATGCTTCTTGTGTCGTTGATAGTCGCCAACGATTCCGCTAATCGGCGGGAAGGCCAGAGGAGAGTAAAAATGAACAAAGACACCATTGCTGGTAATTGGAAAGAACTCAAGGCTAGGGTAAAGCAACAGTGGGGTAAGCTCAGTGATGACCGTTTGACCGAGATTGACGGGAAGCGCGATCAGCTTGCAGGCGAGATTCAGCAGGCCTACGGTCTTTCAAAAGAAGAGGCCGAAAAGCAGATCGAAGACTTTGAAAAGTCGACCAAGCACTGATACGCCGATTCTCAATGCCCGTGACACGATGGAATTCGCGATGTGGGGGCACACGCTGTCGGGTGATCGGGAGAGCCGCCGGCAGCGTAGCCTGGCATAAGTCAGCAAAAAACGTAAGTCAGCGAAACAAGGAGGGAGCATGCCGGAGAAACCCGTAATGCTGATCACCGGTGCCTCATCGGGCATTGGTGCCGAAACCGCACGAGCCGCCGCTCGGGAAGGCTACCGCCTGGTGCTGGCCGCCCGCTCGGAAGACAAACTGGCTGGCTTGCAGCAGGAACTCGGTGGCGAGGAAAACGTGCTGACCGTCCGCTGTGATGTGCAGAGTGAAAGCGACCAGAAAGCGATGGTTCGCCAGGCGCTTGATACCTTCGGGCAGATTGATGCGGTCTTCGCCAATGCCGGCCGTGGTGGCGAACCGGGTGGTTTCAGCAAGGCCGATCCGGGGGTCTGGAAAGACATGATTCTCACCAATGTACTGGGCGTGGGCCTCACCATCCAGGCCTGCTTGCCGGCGCTTCGGGAAACCCGTGGGCACCTACTGCTGACTGGCTCGGCGGCGGGCCGCGTGACCATTCCCGGCTCCATGTACAGTGCCACCAAATGGGCGGTGTCCGGCATTGGCTATGGCGTACGTGAGGAGCTTCGAGGCTCGGGCATCCGTGTCACGCTGATTGAACCGGGCATGGTGAACACCCCGTTCTTCGATGAACCGCCGGCCCACGCCCTGAAGCCGGAAGACATTGCCAACGCGGTCATGTACGCGGTGGCCCAGCCGGCCCATGTCGACGTGAACGAAATTCTGGTCAGGCCAACACCGGAAATTGAGTAAAGCCTTGCGCTGGGCCGGGTGTCCCATAGACTGAAAGTGAACGGATCCGAATCGACAACAAAGAGGAATGGCTGTGCCTTTAATGTCCTGTTTCCGCCGCGCTGCGGCAATCACCGTCCTGCTGTTCGCCGGTCAGGCCATGGCGGCCGACCCGGTGGTGGTGTCATCCAAAATTGATACCGAAGGCGCCGTGCTGGGCCAGATGATCCTGCAGTCCCTGGAGGATGCTGGTGTGCCGGTCGAAAACCGGCTTCAGTTGGGCGGGACCAGCATTGTGCGCAACGCCATCAAGGCCGGTGAAATCGACCTGTACCCGGAATACACCGGCAATGCCGCCTTCTTCCACGATCAGGCTGACCGGGATATCTGGAAAGACGCCGACAAGGCCTACGAGCAGGCTGCCCGTCTTGACCGGGAAGCCCACAACATTGTCTGGCTGACCCCGGCCGAAGCCAATAACACCTGGGCCATGAGCGTGCGGGGCGATCTGGCCCGGAAGCACAACCTCAATACCCTCGAAGACCTGGCCCGGTATATCAATAACGGTGGTACCTTCAAGTTTGCGGCCAGTGCCGAGTTTGTGGAATCGGCCAGCGCGCTGCCGGCGTTCCAGGAGGCTTATGGCTTTAAACTGGACTCTGACCAGTTGTTGATTCTCTCTGGTGGTAACACTGCAGCCACCCTGCGGGCGGCGGCCCTCAACAACAACGACGTGAACGGCGCCATGACCTACGGCACCGACGGTGGCCTGAACGCACTCGACCTGAAGGTGATGGAAGACACCCTGGGCGTGCAGCCGGTGTACCAGCCAGCGCCGATTGTGAGGGCGGAGGTGCTGGAGACCTACCCGGAGATCCGGGAGGTGCTTGAGCCCATCTTCGAATCCCTGGACCTCGAAACCCTGCAGCGCCTGAACGGCCAGGTCGCGGTCAATGGCGTGCCGGCCAGCCGAGTGGCGCGGGATTATCTGGATGGCCTGGGCCAGGACTGAGGTTTGTCGGTTCCGCATTCCGGTTTCATCGCTGACCGTCCTAATCGGGTGATCCCCGCGCTGGGGTTGCTTGCCCTGGCGTTGGTCTGGATCCTCGATTTCGGCGTGATTCAGCCCAACCGCATTGTCTCAGGCACTGGCCACGGCCTGTGGTCGGCGCTTGGCTGGCCCGGGGCCGCGGTGGTCACTGTTGTCCTCGCTGGCGCAATACTGCTGTCGATAGCACGAATCCCGAAGCGCTACCTGCTACTTCTGGGGTTGATCGGGGCTTCACTGGCAGCGCTGCCACTGCTGCTGGAAGTGTTCGCTGGTCGTCATCTTCCGGCGGACGCTCCCTATGCCCGCTCTTCAATCGGGGCGGGGTTCTGGTGCCTGCTGTTTTTACTTTCGCTGATGCTGATTGAGGTCCTGGGACGGCTGAGGACCGGCCACTGGCTGCAATTGTTTCTGTTGGTTGCGCTAAGTGGCAGCTGGTTGTTGCTATTTCGCGGCGATGGCCTGGAAAGTCTTTCCCTGGTTCGGGAATTCAGTGCCCGGCCGGGCAAATTCGAGCAGGCCCTTTATACACACCTGGCGCTGGCGTTGGGGGCGGTCTCCATCAGTGCCTGCCTCGCCTTCGGGCTGGCCCTGAAGATGACGCGCAGCCCGGCCTGGCAACGGCCCATCCTGGCACTGGTGAGTTTCCTGCAGACCATTCCGAGCCTGGCGGTGTTTGGTTTGTTAATCGCTCCGCTTAGTGCTCTGTCATCTGCCTTCCCGGTATTACAGGCCATGGGCATTCGGGGAATAGGCTGGGCGCCGGCGCTGTTGGCGCTGATTGCCTATAGCCTGTTGCCCATGGTTCGCAACACCTTTGTTGCGCTTACCGAAGTGCCGGAAAGCCTGGCCGACGCCGGCCGGGGCATGGGCATGACTGAAAAGCAGCTGTTTTTCCAACTTCGTCTACCGTTGGCGCTGCCCGTGATTATCGAGGGGGTGCGCATCACCACGATTCAGGCCATCGGCCTGACCGCCGTGGCGGCGCTCATCGGCGCTGGTGGCTTTGGCTCGTTCATTTTCCAAGGGCTGGGGCAGGCAGCGATGGATCTGGTGTTGCTTGGTGCCTTGCCCACCATTGCCCTGGCATTGCTGGCGGATGCCTTGCTAACCATGCTGGCAGCCAGTCTCAAACCCACCCCGGCAACGGCCTGAAGGAAGAAGGAAGTGTCTGGATGATCGAACTGAAAAATGTCACGCGGCGCTTTGGGGAGACGGTTGCCGTGGATAACATCAACCTGACCATCGAGACGGGGGAGGTCTGCGTGCTGGTGGGTAGTTCCGGCTGTGGCAAATCCACCACCTTGCGGATGATCAACCGCCTGCTGCCCCACAGCGAAGGGGAGATCCTGGTGGATGGTGAAGATATTACCACCATGAACCCCGAGCAGCTCCGGCTCAACATGGGCTATGTGATCCAGGGCACAGGGCTGTTTCCCCACTGGACGGTGGCCCGCAACATCGCCATGGTGCCGCGCCTGCTGAAATGGCCGAAAGAGCGGATAGATGCCCGGGTGCACGAGTTGATGACACTGTTGGATCTTGACCCGCAGGCCCACGCGCACAAGTACCCGCAGCAGCTGTCCGGTGGTCAGGCCCAACGGGTGGGCGTGGCCCGGGCGCTGGCGGCTGACCCCAATATCCTCTTGATGGACGAACCCTTCGGGGCCCTGGATGCCATCACCCGGGAGAACCTGCAGCTGGAGATGCTGCGAATCCAACGCCAGGTACGGAAAACCACGGTGTTCGTGACCCACGATATCGATGAGGCCCTGAAGCTGGCTACTCGCATTGCCGTGATGGACCAGGGCCGCATCCTTCAGCACGACACGCCGGAGAACATTCTCCGCGACCCCTCGTCTGAATTTGTGGAAAACCTGGTCGGCAAGCAGGATCGTGGCCTGAAGCTGATGAGCTTGCAGTCGGTGCGAAAAGTGATGACGGCCCATAGAGATTCTCGTCATCCGGAGCCCGGCGTTGACACGGTCAGAGAAGACGACAGCGCCCGACTGGCGTTGTCGATTGTGCTCTGGCAGGGCGCTGAACAGGTGCCGGTGGTGAATGCCGATGGCCAGGAGATTGGCTTTGTCACCCGTGAACGCCTGATGCAGGGAGGCGCCTGATGCGGATCTGGTTGCCACCGCTGCTGTTGGCATTGCTGCTGTGCGGCCTGAGTGTGGGAATGGATACCCTTCAGCCGCTGTTCCAGTGGCTGCAACCGGACAAGCAGGGGGTGATCTACAAGCGGGAAAGCTTCCTGTTCCTGCTGCAGAACCATCTGCCGCTGGTGAATCAGGTCGCCTCTATTGGCCAGACCTTTCCGCCGGTGGCAGTGCTGGCGCTGGCAGTGCCGGCCCTGGGGTTTGGCGAAGCACCTATTGTGGTGGCGCTGATTCTCTACGGGTTGCTGCCCATCCTGCGCAACACCCTGGCGGGGCTGGAGGGGCTGGATCCGGCCGTGCGCGAGGCCGCACGCGGTATGGGCATGTCGCCGATGCAGGTACTGCTGCAGGTGGAACTGCCCCTGGCCGGGCGGGTGATCCTTGCTGGCATACGTACCTCCGTTACGATCAACATTGCCACGGCAGCGATTGGTTCCACCATCGGTGCCCGGACCTTGGGCGACCCGGTTATTGCCGGGCTGGTCAACGGTAATACGGCGTATGTGCTGCAAGGGGCCATCCTGATTGGCCTGCTGGCACTGACCACCGACAGCTTGTTTGAAGCGATCCAGCGGTCCTGGGACCGCCGGTTATCACCTTCCGTGACGGCGTCGTGAAACGCGGTATCTTTACCCTTTCGTTGGCCAACTAGTGTCCCGTCTGGTCAATGAATTAACCAGACGGGACACTAGAGTGTATGGTCAACGTAGTCCTTGGGCTGCTCTATTGGCGCGTTCCACGGATCGGGATCTGCGTTGGCTTTTGCATCCTCGTATTCTTCCAGCATGCGCTCCATCCGGCTGCGTTGCAGGGCCTCATGGAATTCGGCCTGCCTTTTTTCTTCCCTAAGGGATTTGAGCAAGGAAGCCGCCATGAAAATCATCAATATCATGAACGGCAACGCCGCGACGATGGAGATGGTTTGCAGCGCCTGTAGCCCACCACTCATCAACAGAACTCCGGCCACCATCACCTGCACGACACCCCATAGCACTCGCATCAGCGGCTTTGGGGTGATGGTTCCATGGCTGGTAAACATGCCCAGGACAAAGGTGGCGGAGTTGGCCGAGGTGATCACAAACAGGATGATCAGCAGAAGCACCAGCGGGCCGGTCACGTTGTCGAAGGGCAGGAATTCGAGCATATGGAACAGCCCGGAGCTGATTTCCTTGCTGACCGAGGCGGCAATGCCGCCATTCTCAAATATCTCATAAAAGAGAGCCGAACCACCGAAGGTAGCGAACCAGACAATACTCAGTAACACCGGCATGCCGATCACGCCGAGGATGAATTCGCGAATGGTGCGCCCGCGGGAAATTCGGGCAATAAAGCTCCCTACAAACGGTGCCCAGGACAGCCCCCAGGCCCAGTAGAAGATGGTCCAGCGCTCCACCCAGTCTTCGCCGGTGTATGGCGTCATCACCAGGCTCATGCCGATCATGTTGCTGAAATACTCGCCAATGGCGTTGGTCATGGCGGCGGTGATGAAATCGGTCGGGCCAATGACGAAAACAAACAATAGCAGGGCGGCCGCCAGGACCATGTTGGCATCACTGACGTAGCGAACGCCGCTCTCCAGGGGCATCAGTGAGCACAGTAAAAAGATGACGGCAACACCGCCGAGAATGGCCAGTTGCTGGGTGCTCCCGAAGCCGACGTCGGCCACCGAACCCAGGCCGCTGTTGATCTGGATAATCCCCAGCCCGAGCGTGGTGGCAACACCGAAAACGGTGGAAACCACCGCCAGGATATTAATACCGTGACCAAATGCGCCGTCTACGCGATTTCCCATGGTGGCCCGAAACGCCTCGCTGATCAGGCCCGGCCGTTGACGGCGGAATCGTACATAGGCGATAGCCAGCCCCACCAGGGCGAAGTTTGCCCATTGATGAAAGCCCCAGTGGAACAGCGAATAGCGCATGCCGAGGCTGGCGGCGTCAGGGGTTTGTGGCTCCGCCATGCCCAGCGGTGGCTGGTTGTAGTGGGTCATCGGCTCGGCCACGCCCCAGAATACCAGCCCCACGCCCATACCGGCGGAGAAGATCATGCCCAGCCAGGCCGGGTAGGGGAATTCGGGGCTTTCACCGTCGGCGCCCAGGCGGATGTGGCCGTAATCCGACAGGCCCACGCCAATGCAGAACAACAAAAAACCGGTGGTTACAAACAGATAGAGCCACCCGAAGTGATCCGTGGTGAAGCCGAGTGCTTGCGAGGCGTTTGCTGCCAGGCGCTCGGGATAAAGTGCGCCCACTGTAACAAATCCGATTAGAATGAGCAGTGAGATGTAAAAGACTGCACCTGGCCGCTTGTTCTCCATTCAGGCTCCTTATTTGTGTTCTGTCAGGGTCGACCGCAGGGGGATGCTGCTTGAAGAAAACGGTCCGTTCAAGTGCGGTTGCCCGATAAAAGCGACATAAAATCCGGTTGACTGTTAAGGTGCCCAATCAGTGGCATTGAATTGGACGTGCAACTGGTGTAGTACATTCAAATATAACTCAATGCTTTTTTATCGGCTGGAGAGCCTCCTTTTGGTTGACGGTTCAGGTTCATTGGATAACAAGACGTTAAGCCATGACACTATTGGTGACCTGGGAGGCCTGGTCGATGCGCTGTTGGAGGTTACCCAAGATCTTTGTGCCATAGTTGATGCCAACTATCGCTATATCTGGGCCAACAAGGCTTATCGCGACTGGCATGACCTCAAGCGTGAAGGCATGCGTGGACTCAGTGTCCCTGAGGTGCTTGGCGCAGACTATTTCCGCGCGGTTGTCCAGCCCAGAATGGATCGCTGTCTGACCGGTGTAACCCAGCGCTACGAGGCTGAACGGGAATACCGTCGCCTCGGTCCCCGCAAGCTTCTGATCCGTTACTACCCGATTAATGTGCCAGGCCGTCTGGAAAAGTGCATTGGTGCGGTTATTGCCGATGTCACCGAAACCCGCGAGATTGAAAGCGAGTTATTGCGCCAGGCGGATCTGCTCGACATGGCTGCCACGGTTACCCGGTTTGGTGGCTTTTTGGTGGACCTGGAAAACCGTCAGATCCAGTGGTCAAACGTGGTTGCGGAAATGCACGGCATGCCGCATGGCTACGCTCCGCCGATCAGTGAGGCGCTGTCGTTTTACGCTCCGGAATGTCGCGAACGCATCCGCACTGTGTTCAATGAATGCGTCGAAAAAGGGACGCCGTACGACGAAGAGTTGCAGATCATCGATGCCCGGGGGCAGCCCCTGCAGGTACGCGAGGTGGGCGAGCCCGTGTTTGATGAGAAGGGCCGTATTACCCAGGTGCAGGGAGCCTTTCAGGATATTAGCGGACAGCGGAAGAAAGAGGCAGAACTTCGCCGGTTGTCTCATATCGTGGAGCAGGCCCCGGCAGCGATCGCGATTACCAACCTCGAAGGCCACATTGAGTATGTGAATCCCGCCTTCGAGCAGTTCTCTGGTTACTCAATGGGTGAGCTCCTCGGCAAAACTCCTGCGCTTATCCAGAGCGGAGATACTTCCGCAACCATTTATCGGGAGCTGTGGGACACCATTCGTTCTGGCCGGATCTGGAAAGGGGAGCTGAAGAATCGTCGCAAGGACGGCACGCCTTACTGGGAATCCGAGGTTATCTCGCCACTCAAGAACGAGTTGGGGCGCATCACTCATTATGTCGCGATCAAACAGGACATAACCGCCCTCAAGGAGGCCGAGCAGCAACTGAGCCGAATGGCATTTGAAGATCGGCTGACCGGCCTTCAGTCACGGCTCGGCTTTAACTGGCAATTGCAGCATCACATGGAAACGCATGGCTGGCAATCGTCGGCGGCCGTGGCCGTGATAAACATTATCGGGCTGAGGAATATCAACGACGCCTATGGCTATGAGATTGGCGACCAGTTGCTTGCGGAATTTTCCCGACGGCTGCAGGAGGAATCGGAGGAGCCCGATCTGGCGGGCCGGTTAGGGGGTGATGAATTCACCCTGCTTTTGCTTCCCGAGTCTTCGGAAGCGCTGGAAGCTGAGTTAAGACGATTGGTCGATTCGCTGCTGGCCCCTTTCGAGCTGGACGGTATTGTGATTGAAATCGGGGTTAGGCTTGGTTACACGCGTTTGGGAGAGCGTGCTCGCCCGGTTGAAGATCTGCTGCGAGAGTCGGAGCGGGCTCTTTTCCGGCATGGTTCCGAAGCCATCCAACCGTGGGTTGCTTATAGTGATCGCCTGCGTGAAGAGGATGAACAGCGCATTGCACTGACTCGTGAACTTCGACAGGCCATTGCCGAAAACCAGTTTGAACTGCATTTCCAGCCCAAGGTCGATCTGGCAACCGGGACGCTTATTGCTTGCGAAGCGCTGATTCGTTGGAATCATCCAACACGGGGCCTGGTCTCGCCCGGTGTTTTCATCCCCATTGCAGAGCAAAGCCAACTGATTGCGCCTATCGGGGAGTGGGTATTGCGCCGTGCCTGTCAGCACCTGCGGGAGTGGCGCGATGCGGGTCTGCAGCCCGTGCGTGTCGCCGTCAACGTATCCGTGGTGCAGTTCCAGATGGGTGACTTTGCCGGTCAGGTGCGTGCTGTGCTTGAGGAATGTGGTGTGGCGCCGCAGGAGCTGGCACTGGAAGTCACTGAAAGTGTGTTTGAGCAGGAGTCCAATGTGCTTCTGGCACAGATGTGCGAACTCCGAGATATGGGGGTGTGGCTCTCTCTGGATGACTTTGGTACGGGGTATTCTTCGCTGCTATACCTGCAACGATACCCGTTCGATGAAATCAAGATTGATCAGGGCTTCGTGTTTCACATGCTGGACGCCCCCTTCAACCGTAATATTATTGAAGCGGTAATGATGCTGGCCAGGGCGCTGAATGCAGAGGTTATTGCCGAAGGCATTGAGTCGGACGAGGTTGTTCAGGCCCTGTTGGCTATCGGCTGCCGCTCTGGTCAGGGATATTTCTACAGTATGCCGTTGGAGGCAGAAGATTTTTGCTGGCTGTTGGAACAGCGCAGTCTGCTGCCGCTCGGCAGGCATTAGAGTTAATAACCAGGGATCGTTGTCGATACTTACAAGGTGCTTAAAGTGGACCCAGAACAAACAAAACTCCAAAAACGCAGAACCGGCATTCCAGGTCTCGACAGTGTTACCGGTGGTGGTCTGCCGTCTGGTCAGGCCACCCTTGTTTTGGGTCAGGCGGCAGCCGGCAAGACTGTATTGGGCCTGCAGATTCTGGCGAATGCCATTGAACGCGGCGAATCGGCTGTGTTTGTCACCTTTGAGGAATCGACGGCCCAGGTGAAGCGTGATGCCTGCTCATTCAGTTGGGCCGGGCAGCTGCTTGGCTCTGAGCGATGGCAACTGATTGATGCCCGCCCGCACCCTGATGCACAGGTGGCCGGCGAGTTCGACATCGAGGGGCTTCTCAGTGTGGTTGGCGCATCGGTGGAGGATGCCAGTGAAACCTGGATCGTGTTTGATGGCATCGACCAGCTTTTACAGTACCAGCCCAGTCAGCGGGCTGCCGTCGAACAGGTTCGTCGCATCAGCGATCATTGTGAGGCGCGGGGCTGGACCTTGCTGCTCACCGGAAAAACCGATGGTGGTCGTATGACTCCGGCTCATCTGGACGGGATTGAGTTTTTGCTGTCGGCAACCCTGATCTTGTCCGCTGAGGTGTGTGATCATCAACTCAAACGCTTCCTGCGGATTGCCAAGTTCCGGGGCTCCGGGCATGTCACCGATGAGCTGCCGATGATTATGGACGATGATGGCATCGAGTTCCCTTTCCATGAGCCGTTGCCGGGGGCGGATGCCACAGCAAGCACCGAACGTGTCAGCACCGGGATTCCCAAGCTGGACAAGTTGCTTGATGGAGGCGTTTACCGGGGATCCAGCCTGTTGATTTCCGGCCGCCCCGGCACTGCCAAAAGTACGCTGGCGGCCCATTTTGCCGAAGCCGCCTGCCGGCGCGGTGAGCGTACCCTTTACGTCAGTTTTGACGAGCTCGCGGGCCCTTATGTGCGCAATCTGGCGTCTGTGGGTGTTGATCTGCGCAGCCCAATGACAGCCGGGTTGCTACGTTTTGTGAGTCTTTCAGCTCATGCGTCGCAGGTTACGGAGCACTTTTTTGCTCTGCGCCGGCTACTCGATGAATTCGAGCCTCAATGTCTTGTCATTGACCCGGTCTCCGCGTTGCTCAAGGCAACGGCTTCGGAAGAAGCCTGCATGGTGACCGAGCACCTGATGGATCTGGTCCGGCGACGGGGTATCACCACCGTACTTACATCGCTGACTGGTTTGCAGGATCCGGAAGGAGAGGCCACCCGGGGGCAGGTCTCGACCATTGCTGATAGCTGGATGGTTCTTGATTACAACGTCCGCGCCGGTGAGCGAAACCGTTCTTTATCGATCATCAAGTCACGAGGATCGGCCCACTCCAATCAACAGCGTGAACTGCTGCTCTCGGATGCCGGGATTGACCTGGCTGATGTTTACGAGCTGGGTACCGATGTTGTGATGGGTACCGCCCGAGTGGCTATGGAAAATGAAGCTGCCCTGAAGGAACGTCGGCAAAAGCTGGAGCACCAGCAACGTCGACTGGAGCTGGAGAGACGAATGGAGCTTGCTGAACAGGAGCGCCGCCGTCTTGAGGCCGAGTTAAAACTGGAAGAAGAGGAACTGGCCGACGCAGAGTCATTAGCCCAGGTTTACCGCAGCAAAATAAGAGAACGCCGTGATCCTGAGTGCGAAATACCCTCGGTGCATAAGGGTACTGATGAAGGAGATCTGTCATGAGTCGTCGTGCGGAATCAACGGAGTTTTCCATGCCGGTACTGTTGCTATTCGTTACCGGTACCGCACCGCGCTCCCAGCGCGCTCGGGTGAACTTGGCTCGGATGTTGGAGCAAGTCGGGCGTGATGATATCCAGCCCCATGAGATCGACTTGCTGGAAAAGCCCAAAGAGGGGGTTAAGCACTCTGTGTTTGCCACACCGGCTTTGATGAAAGTGGGCCAAGGCGGTGATGTGTCAGTGCTCTACGGAGATTTATCCGAAACTGACCGCTTGCAGCAGTTTCTGTCGGATCTGAACTACGATTAGAAGCTTGCAGGACGTCCTCCGGTGCCGTTGACGAACCGGGCGAGATAAAGCCCCGCCTTGGGCGGGGCTGGTAGGGCTGGAGCTATTAAGAACTGCTGTCATCGTCAAGTGTAACGACGCTGTCCGCCATCAGTTCGGCAGCCTCCAGGGTGTCAGTTTCCATATCCCCGGTAACGGTTACCTGGTCGCCTTTTTCAATCTTCTGGTAACCTTCGTCATCCATGGGATCGTAAGGCATAGAGGCAGTATCTACCGTCATTTTCTGGTCGCCGGAATCAATAGTAAACTCCGAGCCGTCAACACCGGTCACCGTGCCAGTCAGGACAATCTGACCAAGATCGATGGTTGGAGCGATATCAAGGTCGTTGACGCTTTCTTCATCTGCGTCACTGGCATAAAAGTAAGTGCCAAGGTTATCGACATAGACGCTGTTGGCTTCTATCTTGGCGGATTCAAAAGTATCGTCGTCTACCTCGCCGTAAACGGTGACTTCGTCACCTGGCAACACTTCCCCGCTTTCTTCAAACCAGTCCCAGTCATCCATTTCAACTGTGACCAAGCCCTCGCCATAGTCCAGCTTGAAGCTGTCTGCGGTGGTGCTCGTCACTTTCCCGCTCAGGGTGATCCATGAGCCATCCGCAGCAAGATACGGGCTTTCCTCAGCCAGAGCGGCGGCCGGCGCTAGCGCAAGAGTTGAAGCGATTGCGAGAGAAAGGGTTGTGCGTTTCATAATCCGATCTCCTTTTTGATCTCGGGGTGTATGAATTCGGGCAATGTTTTCATGCACTACATCTTTTGCCTCTGTTCACAACGCTAATAACAGATTCCGCAATTTAAAGTACTATTAATACCCGTTCACTTTGAGGCAATATTGCTGCGCATTATTAAGATTGCAGTGAAATCCGTCTAATAGCCGGCTTCAGAGGATTTCCACTCCTTCACATTTATAACGGCCTATTAATGTATCGTCCTGCAATACGTTGCCCTCCAGGTCGAAACAGAACAGGTAGGTTTCAGTACGATCTCCGATTTCCACGCTTTTAAGACCGATGCATTCGTCGGTTCGACCGGGAATCAGCTTGAAGGACGATACCCCACGCTCGGGCATTCGCTGGCCAATTTCCAGTGTCTTGATATCCGTGAAGTCGGCGTTCGCAATAATAAGCGTATTGCCGCCGCGCTCCTTCTCGTCGATGGCTTCTTCAAAGGGTGTCTGGGAAATTTTGCGCGGGAAAAACAGCCAGCAGTTGCGATAGGGGTGCCATTCTGCGGCTTCATGGGTTACGTAACCCTGGTCGCCGACATTTAGGGCATCTCTGATGCGCTGATAGTGGTTGTGCCAATTGATGCTCTCCAGGCCATAGTTTCGACTCAGAACCTTGATCCATTCTTCTTTTGCGTTCTTTCCGTGGCTGCCGACAATCATTTCATCGCCCTTGAGGGTGGCCCATTCGCTCTTGAATCCCTTGAACTTCTCGTCGCCACTGCCTGTCATCAGGATATGGCGGGGCACCAATTGGTTGTCGTTGCGGATTTCACATACCAGCCCCGTTCGGTCGTCGAAGGTGACCAAGCGCTCGCCGAACTGGACGAGTTCGGAGAACTCCGCACCTCGGCCACCTTCGGCAATCAGGCTGATTAGATGATGTTCGCCCCCTTGCTCTTCGGGGATTTCTTCCAGCCTGTAGAAGGCTTTCCCCGTGTCTGGATCTATTTCGCGATAGAGTTTGTCGAAGCGTAGGGTGGACTTCCAGGCTGTTTGGCCATCTTCAAGTTCTACCTCGGAAGCGTGATCTTCGTCTGTAATAATCGCGAGGGTGTACTCAGTCTGCATGCTGCTGTAGCGTTCAAGGCGCTGAATATCGAGCGGCTTTTCGGCCATGTCGGTCTCCTTGTCCCATATTCACAGGATGTATTGGGAAGGTTTCAAAAAGGGTAAAGGATTTGGTGGTCCTTATGGAAACACTGGACCTGGCTGGGAGAATGGGTGTTTTGATAAACCATCAAGGTGTGCTGGGGGAAATCAATGAGTGAGCGGTCTTTATCGTCTTTGCCGCCAGTATTGGCGGGGCCAATTCTCAGGCACACTACTTCCGATAGGGTAACGATCTGGCTTGTAGGTTCCTCATCGCTGACGGTACGCATACGACTTTACCAGGAGCCGTATGATGAGCCGTGTTTTGACAGGATTCTGACGGCAGAGGAAGTCACTCGGGTTCGTTTTGGCACTTCGGCCTGGTTACACCTGATCGATCTCACTCTGGACGATGCTTTGCCTCTCAATACCCGCATTGAATATGACCTGGGTGTTTCTGACCCAGCTTCGAGCGGTCCGGAACACCATCAAGAGTCCTGGATAGCGGATTGGGCGCCACACCTTTACATGTCGGGGAAAAGCCGGCCGGACTTTATTATCAAGGATCGGCTGGAGCGGCTTATTCATGGATCCTGCCGCAGGCCCCATTCCTTTGCCGCTGACGGATTGGTACGAGCCGACGAGTTGCTTCAAGAGACTCAGGAGGATAGCGCCAAACGTCCGGCTTTTATGCTCATGACCGGTGATCAGATCTATGCCGACGATGTTGCAGGTCCCATGCTTCGGGCCATCCATGAGCTGATTGGCTGCCTGGGGCTTTACGACGAAGCGCTGAACGGCAGCCTGGTCAACGACAGCAAGGAGCTGCGGGATAACCCGGATACCTATTTTCACCGCGAGAAGTTGTTGCCGGATGTCCGTAGCAATGAGGCTTTAATCGAGCGATTCTTCGGCGGGGTAAGGAAACCGGTATTCAGCACTGCCAATGCGCACAACCATCTGATCTCTCTAAGTGAAGTCATGGCCATGTACCTTTTGGTCTGGTCGCCGGTGTGTTGGCGTCTGGTCGACATGAAGCAACCAGTTCTGAGCGCGGGGGACGCCAATACCTATCTGGAGCAGCGCGCAGCGATAGATGAGTTTGTCAGCGGCTTGCCCCGTGCTGCACGAGCACTTGCCCACATTCCGAACTATATGATTTTCGATGATCACGACATCACCGATGACTGGAACCTATCGGCACTATGGGAGACAACAACCTATGAGCACCCCTTCGCCCGTCGCATCGTGGGTAACGCGCTGATTGCCTATCTGCTGTGCCAGGGGTGGGGTAATAACCCCGACGCCTTCGATGACATCCTGCCATCCATCCAGGCGTTGTCGGAATCGGCTGGACAGGGCGCTGTTTACTGTCCGTCCCGCCAGGATGCGTTAATTGATGATCTCCTGCAGTTTGAGGGCTGGCACTACACGCTGAAGACATCGCCCATAATCGTGGTGCTGGATTCACGCACCCGCCGCTGGCGAAGCGAGCTTAATCGAGCCCGCCCATCAGGGCTGATGGATTGGGAGGCTCTGACTGAGTTTCAGCAGGAAATCATTGGCCAAAAGGCCGTGGTCGTGGTTTCTCCGGCCCCCATGTTCGGTGTGAAGCTGATTGAAACCATCCAGCAGGTGTTTACCTTCTTTGGCAAACCTCTGGTGGTTGATGCCGAAAACTGGATGGCCCATCGCGGTGCCGCCAGCGTGTTACTGAACATCTTCCGGCATTCCCGTACGCCGGAAAACTTCGTGATACTGTCCGGTGACGTTCACTATTCCTTCGCCTACGATGTGCGCCTTCGGCATCGGCCGGATCAGCCCAGAATCTGGCAGATTACCAGCAGTGGAATCAAGAACGAGTTTCCCCACACGCTTCTGGAGTGGCTGGACCGGATGAATCGATGGCTCTATGCACCCTGGTCACCACTCAATTGGTTTACCAAGCGACGGCGTATGCGCGTGACGCCCCGACTGCCAGAGGGCCGCGAAGCAGGGGAGAGGCTCTGGAACAATGCGGGTATTGGCGTGGTGGATCTGGACAGGGAAGGATCGCCGACTAACATAGAACAACTGAATTCGCGTTCGGGCGGAACACGATTCCCTCAGCCGGATTGCGACCAATGAACCTGGAACTGGCCCTCTAAGCCGGCTATCGGGAGGATGTATTTTACAACTGCTAGTTTGGACCGTGGTCGCTGTCATAGGCACGGGAATCGTTTGGAAGGGCAGTGGTCTGCTGGAATCTGCCAGCGAGCGTTTGTCTCTTTATTACCGCCTGCCGGAGATCGTTCAGGGCGCGATTGTTGTGGCTATCGGTTCCAGTTTTCCAGAGCTGGCGACAGTGGTGGTATCCACGTTGGTGCATGGCGAATTCGAATTGGGCGTTGCGGCCATCGTAGGTTCAGCGTTGTTTAATATCATGGTTATACCTGCCTTGTGCGGGCTGGTTGCCAAAGATCAGTTAATGACCAATCGGGATCTGGTTTATAAAGAAGCGCAGTTCTACATGATCGCCGTGGCCGCGCTGCTTCTGATGTTCTCGTTTGCGGTGATTTACAACCCGGTTGAAGCGGCGGGTGGAGTCCTGCGTGGTGAGCTCACCCGTTGGCTTGCGATCATGCCGCTGGCGCTTTATGGGATTTACGTATTTGTTCAGTACCAGGACACCATGGACTATCAGTCCGATGAGGACGTGTCGCACATTCGCCCCGGAAGAGAGTGGGGGCGTCTGGCTGGCGGTCTGGTGTTGATTCTAATCGGTGTCGAGGGATTGGTTAGGGCAGCCGTTAACTTTGGCGATATTCTGGGCACTCCAAGCTTCCTGTGGGGCATTACCATCGTAGCCGCAGGAACCTCGATTCCTGATGCCTTCGTATCGGTTCGCGCTGCGCGTCATGGCAGAGGCATAACCAGCACCGCTAACGTTCTGGGTAGCAACATTTTTGATTTACTCTGCTGTATCCCTATTGGCGTGCTGATCGCCGGAAGTGCCGTCATCAATTATTCTGTCGCTGCCCCACTGATGGCTGTTCTGACCCTGGCCACACTGGCGCTGTTCCTGATGATGCGGACTGATATGACTTTAAGCCGTAAAGAATCCTGGAGCTTGCTGGTGATGTATGGGGTGTTTGTCGTGTGGATGGGGCTGGAGTCGGTCGATCTGACCAACCTGATTGTCAATTTTCCGCCCAGCACGTAAGGAATTCGGTGAATTCCGAGTTGCGCTAATCAACCCGCCTCGGTTCAGCGAAAACCAAGAAAGGAAAGGATTGCTAGAACGATAACGACTGCGCCGACGATATAAACAATGTTGTTCATGAGAGATTACCTTTCCCAGAAACTGCAATTTTGGTTGCGCCGCGTTCCTTGCGGCGGATGATGCAACTCCGTGTATTGGCCGCTCCATTGCCTCATCAAGGTCTAGATTGAGGTACCAGCGTTGCCTGGTCTGTACGCTGGGCCACATAGCGTAGAAAAAATTATCGTCTTTTGAAGCGTTGGGGCTGTCTGTGCGCGAACCAAGACAGACCTGTCCAGGTGCGTTAGCGCACAGAGGCCGTTCTGTTTTTGGGGTAAGTTGGGCCAAACGAACAGGCTTCTGGCATGTTTGCGAATTTGAAGGAATACCCTTGACCAATACCGTCTGGTTTGTCGTGATCGGGATGCTACCCAGTCCTGACCGGAAAGGGGGCTGCCATCAGAGGACTATTCATCGCAGAAGAGTACTGACTTCAAAGCACGGATATCGGTTGTGAGCTGTAAAGAAATGTTTAGACCGGTGGCCCGAAATAGGGATGATAGTTATGACAACACCCGTCTTGCTCTACTACGACATGCGCATGCTCGGCCATAATCCACATGGATGGGATCCCGCTAACCCTGCCTGGACCGAGGCGGTCAAGGCGATGATTACGCTGCAATATCCCGGCAGCGACCTGCAAACCTACAGCCACCCGGAGCGCCCGGACCGACTGACAGCGATCGTTGACCGACTGATGCTTGAGCCAATTGAAGGGGTGCGCTGGATGCTGCCGTCGGCGGCCACCACGGCTCAAATCGAGCGGGTTCATGACAAAAACTATGTCGCCAAAATAGAGTCTCTGGCGGGCGAATCTTGCTGGCTGGCCAAAGATACCACTGCTATCTCGCCAGGCAGTGTGGAAGCGGCCTCCCTGGCTGCAGGAGCGGGAATCAGCGCTGTGGAGGCCATCTCGGGGGGTGCCGCGCGGCGGGCATTCTGTGTTTTGCGGCCACCCGGCCATCATGCCCATTCCGACCACGCCTCGGGCTTTTGTCTGTATAACAACATTGCGGTTACCGCTGCCCATGCGCGTGAGAGCCTTGGCTATCAGCGGGTGATGATCTGGGACTGGGATATGCACCACGGTAATGGCACGCAGGAAATCTTCTACTCCGATCCTTCCGTGCTGGTGGTTGATAGCCACTGCGCGGCGCCGTTCTATCCGGGCAGCGGGCTACTCCATGACACCGGGGCCGGAGCAGGCGTCGGCTCTCAGCTCAACGTCCCCCTGCCTCCGGGCAGCGGAAACGCGGCACTTCTGAAGGTGTTCGACGAAGTGGTGAAGCCCGCTGCAAAGGCATTCCAGCCAGATATCCTGCTGGTTTCCTCGGGTTTCGATTGCCATTACCTCGACATGATCTGCGCCATGGATGAGACGGGCTTTGCCATTCTTACTCAGCGCATGAGTGATCTGGCCGATGAGCTGTGCGACGGCCGCCTGGTGGTTTTGCTTGAGGGCGGCTACAACGCCAAGGCATTGGCCGATAGTGCCCATGCGGTCGTGAACGTGCTGGCGGGTATTCGGGTAAATAGCTTCAATGTTATGCCGGACGACCCGGGCTGCGCGGCCGTGGCGGATGCGGTTCAGTTTCTGAAACGAAAGGGATCAGGTAAAGAGCCACCGCTGGAGAATTAATGAACAACCGAGACGCTATCCGAAAACCTTGGCTTCTTTACAGTTTAGGGCGGAACAACTGGCTTCAGCTTTGATAAGCGACTGTCCCGAATAAACTGACCAACGACTGCACCAGGCATAGCCCCGAGCCCCACGATTGTATAGGCAGTAATCCCCTGGGTTCGGAAACTGCCGATTTATCTCTTGCGATAACAGTTAGTATGCTAACGTAAAGGTTGGCCTTTTAACTGTGATAGCAGGAGTCCGGGTGTATACGAGCATATCCAAAGTGAAAAGCCGCTCAATGGCTGCCCGTTTTCTGCTCTCGCGTGTGCAGTTGAGCGAGAGCTTAGCCATGGTAAGTCAGTCTGGCGCCAGAAACTCAAGGCTTGCAGGATTACAGGTAGCCGTGACGGCATTAGTGGTCCTTCCCCTTATCCAGGTGTCGAGTTTTTCTGACCTTATAGGTTTTGCCTCGCTGGGCACACTGGTTGCCTTGTTCGGTCGATTTGCGCCGCCCGCCCGTCGGGGAATGACCGTGTTTCTATGTGTCCTGTGCCAGACGTTCACCGTTTTTGGCATGTCGCTGGTTGCCTGGTTGGACGTTCCTATGGGCGGCCAACTGGCTATCCTGGCGTTGGTGTGTGGAATTTTGTTTTATATCGTGAACGTCGCCGACTTTGGTCCACCGGGTGCGTTGATCTTTATTTTCGCGGCCAGTGTCTCCATGGGCCAAGTGGACGAATTCGCCACTGTATTGGAACGGTCGAGTGCCACTGCGTTGGCGGCAATGCTTGCGTGGCTTCTGGTTTTGTCGACTGAGAGGTTCCGCCATGATGTAGAGGTTGGCCCAGCCTGGTTTTCAGACCGGCCGACAAGTGATCAGTTACTCGTTGTTGGCCGGATTATTCTTGGTGCGGCGGTTTCCGGGCTTGTGGCGTATTCATTTGGTGGCGATCATGCCGGTTGGGCTGCCATGGGTGCAGTGGTGGTCTTGCAGGGAAGTCATTTGCACATCAGTATGAATAGGGCTTTGCAGCGTGCGGGGGGGCAACCTGCTCGGGGCCATTTTGGTAGCTCTGGTATTGTCGACCGAACCTTCTGTGTGGACCGTTATCGTAATGGTGGCGGCGCTGTCTTTTTGCGCAGAAGTGACCATCGGTTCGAATTATGGCTTGGGGCAGGACCGGGCTCATCTTGTTACTCACCACGCAAAACGACGCAGGTTGGTTTAAGAGCCGCAAGGAAGCTGGGCTGATTCAAATCCACCCTAGCCAGCGCCACCAAAAATAATCCAATGGAAATAGGACGGCTATGGAGAGTGCCGATAGAACAAGGCACAACCGGCCTGCGTGCCGGATTGGAATCCCTGCCAGTGGCATGGCCATCATCAAAGGAACTGACTGATAGGTAAAAACAACAGTTGAGAAGCCTAACACCTGTGTCATCAGTACCGCCTCCAATGAAAAACCAGTCAACTCGCTAATTTGACTCCCAAGAGGCGTTAGTGTTGCGGGAATGCCAGCAAGGGTTGTCAGTATGCCTGTGAAAGTGGCGGTTAACGACAGGACCATAAAATTGGTAAAGCGATTTTCCGGACTAAGCGGCATCCAATCGAGCGTGTGAGTACCTACTACTTGGCTGATGTTCTGATGATTGATTAGAGCAGCAATGCCTAGCAAACCACCCACCACAAGAATGGCACTCAAATTAACCTTCTGGTTAAAGCTTTGAGTGGAAATCATGCCCACGCCTGGCAGCAGCAACAGTGTAGCGGCTGCCAGGCCAATCCAGGCTACAGAGATTTGGTGGAGAGAGTCGGTCAGCCAAAGCCCCAAGGTGGCCAACATAATGGTCAAAAGTCGTATTTCCTTGCCGGAGAAGCTCGGTGGTCTGGTTTTCAACTGCTGGCGCTGAGGCTGGGCGGGATAAAACCAGAGGATCGCGGCGATCAGTAGCAGGGCTTTGAGAAAACCGAGTACCGGAAAGTGCAGCAGTAGATATTCACCAAACAATGGACTCCAGCCATAAATCTTCTCGGCAGACCCGATCATGATCATGTTTGGAATATTGGCGGGGAGAATGGCGAATGTAGGAATATGGCTGCCAAAAGCCGCTGCAAGACCCACCCCTCTTTGTCCATTGCTACCGGCTTCAAATCCACAGTTTTCCGCGATGGCCAGGGCAATCGGAATGAACAACACAATGCGCCCCACCGAGGAAGGCATGACAAACCCCAGCAGTATGCCGATAAATACAATGCCTGTAATGAGTCTGACATAGCTGGAATCAAGATGGCCGGTTACGGTATCGGAGAGTCGCTGTGCCAGCCCGGTTTCCGTAATAGCAATGCCTATGACCAATCCGGAAATAATCAACCAGCAGGCCGTGGATGTTAGGCCAGAGAACACAACATCGGCTGGCGCCAGGGATAGAAGCATGGCGAGCGTGAGCACAAGGAGGGCTGATACGAACTCTGGCAGAGCGCCCGTGGCAAAAAGAACCAAGCCTGAAATAACCAACAAGGCTGATAGTCGTTGGCTGCTATCAAACCACCCTGCTGCAGGTGATAGCATCAGCCCTGTACACAGCGTGGGGATCAGTATCAGGGCCAACCATTGGGGACGTGTCAGGTTAATACGAGATAGCACGAGGGGCGCATCCTTTTTACTGTGGGGTAGCCGTCCGAAGCGTTTAGTAGCTGCGCTGCATCAACTTAATATACCGGCCCGGATTAGGTGTCTTAGCGGATATTGTTGTGCTTTTGCGGAAACAACCAGAAAGAGAACCACTTGGTCATACGAGGCATCAGCACATAGCTCATCAGACCCATGACGACCATGGTGACCAGCATGGTTCTGATCAATAGTGGAATTTGAGCAAGCCAGTCCCCGAATACAGCAAAAACAAGAGTGACTGCGGGATACAGGGCCAACCAACTGACAATCGTCATCTTCCATCGGGCTGGCGGCCGGACCGGGTTTTGGCCAGGCAGCGTGAACCAGGTGACAATGCCTGACAGGGTCTCCCGTTCACTCGGCTGCTCAAGCAACTCTTCGATTTTATCCAGCAGCTCTGCCCGTTCGTCGGAGTTTTCCCAGATGTTCAGGCTGTCCTTGTCGTTGAACTTGAAAACGATGCGGTATTCCGGGTCTTCCGCTGATGAAGGACGGAACATGGTTGCACCAAGATAGCCAGGGAAGTCGGCAGCTCTTTCTGTCATCTGGCTGCTGAGCTTTTCAAATTCCTTTTCAAGTCCTTTCTTTACGCGCCTGGAGACGACTACCGTTAAGGGATCAAAACGCAGGGGCAGGGGGCTGTTTCTGGTCATGGTTTGGTTCCTTTGTTGTTTTGGCGAAGAGAGTCAGGGTTGTTTTCCCGGCGCCAACTGCTTAATCAGGTACTTTTGACGGGTTACGTGGTAGCCAACGGATTCACCAGCCTGAACGGTCTCGGTCAGTGTTTGGGCGGTGTCGCTGGCCAGCCGATGGATATCCGCCACTTCCTCGCTGATTTGTTTCACGGTCTGGCTTTGCTGTTCCGTAGCGGCGGCAATTTGCTGGTTCAGGCCGTCGTTATCATTCAGACCGGCGACAACGGCCTGCAGGGCCTCCACGCTGACCTGCATCTGCTCGACGCTCCGGGTTGATTGCTGGGTGCGCCCGGCCAGTGATCGCACTTCATCTGCCACCACTGCAAAGCCTCGCCCGCTTTCCCCGGCCACGGGCGTGGTCAACGTTCTGGGTTCGCTGAATGGTCAGCGGGGAAGGGCGCCGGTAGATGGCCTGGTATTCAATGATATTGCCGCTGTTATCGGCAATGGGTGTCACGAAAGCATCGAGCCACAGATCTTTTCCATCGGCCGTCCGGTTACGGATCATGCCCATCCAGGATTCATGACGCCCCAGCGTTTTCCATAAATCGTTCAAAGGCCCCTTGGGCATGTCCGGATGCCGGAGTTTTTCGAACGATTGCTCTTTGAGTTTTGCTTCATTGTATCCGACCAGCTGGCAGAAGCCGTCGCTGGCGTAAGTGATCTGGCCCTGTGGGTCCGTCAGAACGAGCAGCTGTTCTGAGGCCTGTTGGCTGACTTGGAAAGATTCGTAACCGGACATGATGCCACCCTGATTTAAAAGAGAAAAAGGGGCCCGCAAGCGCCGGCCCAAAGGAGAGCCACAACGATGTGCAGATCATTGGCCCATAACAAACTGGCGGTCGGGACAGCGAGTGCCGGGTATTCGGGTGCGGTAAGCGATGCGCGGGGCGCAGGCCGAAGAAATCATCATGTTGAGTCACCGTCTTTGTTGTTTGAGTTAGCGACGGTTCTAGATAAAGCAGAATGTATGCCGATTAATTATCGAAATACTCAAGTCATTGATTTAAAAATATAAAATATGATTTATGGAAGGTGGAGAAGAGGTTGGTGACGGTGGGGCCGTGAGAATCGTTTGATCAAATGATCAAACGCTAAAGAGGAGATGTTTATTTCATCAGGTGGCCGGCAACCTCCCTGTTGCCCTATGCCATGCCCGGTCAGCCTTCGAGAATGCCGGCTTTTTTCAGCCGATACGCCAGGGCAGGGCGGGTCAGTCCTAGCAACCGGGCCGCTTTTGAAACGTTCTGGCTGGCTTCGTTCATGGCCTTGCGCATTAAGGTTGCTTCTACCTGCTCCAGACTGATCTGCTGGGCAAACACCTGTTCGGACCAGTCAGACTCGCCAGCCCCGTTTTGGTCGGAAATCACGTTGCCATCGGCGTCCACCCGCACAATGCCGTCTTTGGTGGTTTCCGGCGGGGAGACAAAAAGAGCCTCCTGGCTGATGGTCTCGTTGTTGTCGGTGAGGATCACGCCCCGCTCAATGACGTTTTCCAGCTCCCGGATATTGCCCGGCCACTGGTAAGCCATGCAGAGCTCCAGGGCTTTGTCCGACAGGCCCAGGGTGCGTTTATCGTACTGGGCATGAAATTTTTCCAGGAAGTGTTCGGCCAGCAATGGCAGGTCTTCCCGCCGTTCCCGCAGGGCCGGAATTTTTACCGGAAATACGTTTAACCGATAGAACAGGTCGGCCCGGAAACGCCCTTCTTCCACGGCCTGTTCCAGGCTTTCGTTGGTGGCGGCGATCACCCGCACATTCACTTTGCGGGTTTTGTTGTCACCCACCCGCTCCAGTTCGCCTTCCTGCAGCACCCGCAACAGGGTTGCCTGGGCCCGGGGTGTCAGCTCCACTACTTCATCCAGAAAAATGGTGCCGCCGTTGGCACGTTCAAACCGGCCTTCCCGGGACTGGTTGGCGCCGGTGTAAGCGCCTTTCTCCACGCCGAACAGCTCTGCTTCAATCAAATCCGGGGGGATGGCCGCACAGTTCACTGCCACAAAAGGATCTTCTGCGCGTTCGCTGCGCTGGTGTACGCTACGGGCGATTACTTCCTTGCCAACGCCGGTCTCGCCCAGCAATAGTACCGACACTTTGCCCCGGGCTGCCTTGTCGATCATCCGGCACACTTTGTTATAAGAGGCCGACTGGCCAATGCCGTAGTACTGGCCCTGCTGTTGGTGCAGGCTGCTGCGCAGGGAGGTCAGTTGTTCCTGCAGGTTGTAAAGCTCTTCAATCAGCGGGTCGGCCTTGAAATAGCGGGAGAATTCTTCGGCGTCGTCCCACTCCTCGGCCGGCCGGCCTTCAATGATGCACTTTTCATCGCCGCAGCCACGACAGCTGATTTCCCGGAAGATGATTTCCCGGCCCATAAAAGATGAGCTATAGGCACAGGCGTAGCCCAGCAAAACCCAACAGGCGGGCTCGTCCATCTGGCCCAGTTCGGTTTTGCAGATTTCCACTTCCCAGGAATTGACCCATTCGAAGGTGCCGTGCAAAGCGCCGGTTTCACGGTCCAGGTCCAGTTCAAGGGGAACGACTTTTACCATGCCCTTCAGAGCATGCAGTTGCGGGCCGGCCAGAAAGGTGTCGATGTCGTTGGAGCCCGGCCGGAGTTTCCGAGCCAGTTCCGCGTCCTTCACGCCGGAGGTATAGCCTAGGCGCAGGAAAAATCCCTTGGCCCGCTCAATGCCCATGCTGTTGACGATTTCGCGGCGAAACGCGGCCAGCGACGACAGGCTCATCAACAGCACCCGCTGCTCGCCAAACCAGATTTTCCCTTCCTTGCTGTGAAACTGAATCTGGTCCGTCAGATCTTTGAAATCGGTGTACTGGAGTTGTGGCTTAAACGTATCAGCCATGATGGTCCCCCATTGTTGTTGTCGGTGGGGAAGGCTTGGTTGGCCTTGGTGTTGAACCCGTTATCTAGCCCATGATCGGCGCCAAAAATCAATCTGTCGGTCAGGAGTGCACACAAATTTTGCCGTCTGAGCCGCAACTCATCAAATCATCATATCCGCTTTTTGTTTCACCATTTGATCAAAACCCCGTACGTATTTTTGCGAACAAAAAACAGTCAATTGTTCCAGGGTTGCTCTCGTTGGTCCTTTAAAAACTCTTTTTTAACAGCCGGATAGAGGAATTTTAAAATTAAATTCCCGTTGGTGGCATAGCCGTTGCTCTCCCTCCCTACAGCCAACAACAAACACAACGGGGCTAACCATGACTGCCGAGATTCAACACAAATCGTTTGACGAGCTGACCCGTTACATCCGGGTACGCAGCGAGCCGGATGACCGCTTTGTCGAGTTCGACTTTGCGATCGGTTACCCGGAGCTGTTTGTGGAGCTCGTACTCCCCCGCGACGCATTCAGGATTTTCTGCGAGCACAACAAGGTCGTTCACATGGACGCAGAGATGATCCGCGAAATTGACGAGGACATGGTCAAGTGGCGGTTCGGTGAGCGCGGCGAGCGCTATTAACAACAAAACCATCAACTCCAGTTTCACAACAACAAAACGGAAAGGTTGATATGAGCATCGAAATCAAAACCGACTCGGTGGAACCCATCCGCCAAACCTACAGCCACATCGCCCGGCGATTTGGCGACAAGCCTGCAAGCCGCTACCAGGAAGCCAGCTATGACCTGGAGGCGAAGGTCAATTTCCACTATCGCCCGCAGTGGGATTCCCGCTACGAGCTCAACGACGAGCGGCGTACCGCCATTCGCATGGAAGACTGGTACGTGGTGTCCGACCCTCGCCAGTTCTACTACGGCGCCTATGTTGGTAACCGCGCCAAAATGCAGGAAGCGGCGGAAACCAGCTACAGCTTCTGCGACAAGCGCAACCTGCTGGGCCGCCTGCCGGAAGAAACCCAGAAGCAGATCCTGCGCCTGATGGTACCGCTGCGTCATGTTGAGCTTGGCGCCAACATGAACAACAGCAAGATCGCCGGCGACGCCACCGCGACCACCGTATCGCAGATGCATATTTACACCGCCATGGACCGCCTGGGCATTGGCCAGTACCTCTCGCGCATTGCCCTGATGATGGACGGCACCACCGGCAAGGCGCTCGATGAATCCAAAGGCTACTGGATGGACGAAGAGCTCTGGCAGCCCATGCGCAAGCTGGTGGAAGACTCGCTGGTGGTGGACGACTGGTTCGAGCTGACCCTGCTGCAGAACGTACTGCTGGACGGCCTGATGTACCCGCTGGTGTACCACAAGATGGACGCCTGGTTTGCCGAACAGGGTGCCGAAGACATCTCCATGCTGACCGAATTCATGCGCGACTGGCAGAAAGAATCCCTGCGCTGGATCAACGCCATGATGAAAGCCGTTGCTGGTGAGAGCGACGCCAATCGTGAATTGCTTCAACAGTGGATCGACCACTGGGAGCCGCGCGCTTACGAGGCACTAGCGCCCATTGCACAGGCTTCCGTGGGTGTTGAAGCGTTGGATGAAGCCCGGGCAGAGCTGTCCAACCGCCTGAAGAAATTTGGTTTGCAGAGCAAGGGAGTGTCGGCATGAGTCAACAACTCGTTTTTATCGTGTTCCAGGACAATGACAACGCCCGTTACCTGGCCGACGCCATCATGGCGGACAACCCCCACGCAGAAATGCAACACCAGCCGGCGATGATCCGCATCCAGGCTGACAAGCGACTGGTGATTAACCGCGAAACCATGGAAGAAGAACTGGGCCGCGACTGGGACGTGCAGGAAATGCTTATCGATGTAATCAGCATCGGCGGCAACGTCGATGAAGACGATGACCACTTCATTCTTGAGTGGAAATAATCGGGAGACGAATCATGGCTGTTAAAAACAAAAAACTGAATCTCAAAGACAAGTACCAGTATCTGACACGTGACATGGCCTGGGAGCCGACGTACCAGAAAAAAGAAGACATCTACCCGGACGAGTCGTTCGAAGGCATCAAGATTCTTGACTGGTCCCAGTGGGAAGACCCGTTCCGCCTGACCATGGATGCCTACTGGAAATACCAGGCCGAAAAAGAGAAAAAGCTGTACGCCATCTTTGATGCCTTCGCGCAGAACAACGGTCACCAGAACATCACCGATGCCCGTTATGTGAACGCGCTGAAATTGTTCCTGACCGGTGTGTCACCGCTGGAGCATGCTGCATTCCAGGGCTATTCCAAGGTTGGCCGCCAGTTCAGTGGTGCCGGCGCGCGGGTTGCCTGCCAGATGCAGGCGATTGACGAACTGCGTCATTCCCAGACCCAGCAGCACGCCATGAGCCACTACAACAAACACTTCAATGGTCTGCACGACGCGGCCTACATGCACGACCGGGTGTGGTTCCTGTCCGTACCCAAGTCGTTCTTCGACGATGCCCGCTCCGCCGGCCCGTTCGAGTTCCTGACTGCGATTTCGTTCTCCTTCGAATATGTGCTGACCAATCTTCTGTTCGTGCCGTTTATGTCCGGTGCGGCCTACAACAACGACATGGCCACCGTAACTTTCGGTTTCTCCGCCCAGTCGGACGAAGCCCGCCACATGACCCTGGGTCTTGAGGTGATCAAGTTCATCCTGGAGCAGCACGAAGACAACGTGCCCATCGTTCAGAAGTGGATCGACAAGTGGTTCTGGCGTGGTTTCCGCCTGCTGAGCCTGGTCAGCATGATGATGGACTACATGCTGCCGAAGAAGGTCATGAGCTGGGCCGAGGCCTGGGAGGTTTACTACGAGCAGAACGGTGGCGCGCTGTTCAAGGATTTGGAGCGCTATGGCATTCGTCCGCCCAAGTACGAAGACGTGGCCAACGAAGCCAAGCACCACCTGAGCCACCAGCTGTGGACCACGTTCTACCAGTACAGCCATGCCACCAACTTCCACACCTGGATTCCGACCGAGGAAGAGATGGACTGGATGTCCGAGAAGTACCCGGACACCTTCGATAAATACTACCGCCCGCGGTACGAATTCCTGGCCAAGGAGCACGCCGAAGGCCGCCGCTACTACAACAACACCCTGCCGCAGCTGTGCCAGGTGTGCCAGGTGCCGACCCTGTTCACCGAGAAGGGCGACGCCACCAAGCTGAGCCACCGCCAGATCGAGCATGAAGGCGAGCGTTATCACTTCTGCTCCGAGGCCTGCTGCGACATTTTCAAGGACGAGCCGGAGAAGTACGTCCAGGCCTGGTTGCCGGTACACCAGATCTACCAGGGCAACTGTGGCGGTGCCGATGTCGAGACGGTGGTGCAGAAGTACTACCACATCAACATTGGCGAGGACAATTTCGAATACGTCGGCTCGCCGGACCACAAACGCTGGCAGTTCATCAAAGGCATGGCGCCACAGCAAAAAGGCGACGACGAAGCCGCCGAAAAACCCAACGCAGCCTGAAGCGGGACGGCCCGGTGCCAGAGCGCGCCGGGCCTGTCACCCACAAAAACAACAAGGTGATGATCATGAGTGTAAATGCCCTGTACGACTACAAATTCGAACCGCGCGACAAGGTAGAAAACTTCAACGGCATGCAGCTGGTGTACGTCCAGTGGGCCGGCCACCTGATGTTCTGCGCACCCTTCGCCCTGCTGGTTGAGCCTGATATGAGCTTCCGTGCCCTGATCGAAGACGCACTGAAGCCGGCAGTCGCAGCACACCCCCAATCGGTTAAAGCCGATTTTCTGGCAGCGCAGTGGGAGCTGAACGGCGAGTCGTTCACGCCGAACGCCGACGCTTCGTTGGTGGATAACGGCATTGACCATAAAAGCATGCTGGTTGTGACCACGCCCGGCCTGGACGGCATGTTCAACACTGGATACTGAGGTGCGCCATGACTCATTCCGTGACCATTGAACCGATTGGTGAGCAGATTGAAGTGGAGGAGGATCAAACCATCCTCCAGGCGGCCCTGCGCCAGGGTGTCTGGCTGCCGTTTGCCTGCGGCCATGGCACCTGCGGTACTTGCAAAGTGCAGGTGGTGGATGGCGATGTGGACGTTGGCGATGCCTCGCCCTTTGCCCTGATGGACGTAGAGCGGGACGAAGGCAAGGTGCTGGCCTGCTGCGCCACCGTGGAAAGCGATGTGACCATCGAAGCGGATATCGATGTCGACCCGGATTTCGAAGGCTACCCGGTGGAGGACTACACCGCGACGGTCACCGAGATCACGGATTTGTCACCGACCATCAAGGGACTGCGCCTGAAGCTGGACCGGCCCATGACCTTCCAGGCAGGCCAATACATCAACCTGGAACTGCCGGATGTGGATGGCCCGCGCGCCTTCTCGCTGGCCAACCCGCCGAGCAAAGCCGATGAAGTGGAACTGCATATTCGTCTGGTTCCAGGCGGCGCGGCAACCGGTTACATCCACGAACAGCTTAAACCCGGCGACGAACTGAACCTCTCCGGCCCCTACGGGCAGTTTTTCGTGCGCAGCTCGCAACCCGGCGATCTGATCTTCATTGCCGGCGGTTCGGGACTGTCGAGCCCACAGTCGATGATCCTGGACCTGCTGGAGCAGAACGATGAGCGCCAGATCACCCTGTTCCAGGGCGCCCGCAATGTGCCGGAGCTCTACAACCGGGAAATGTTCGAGGAGCTGGCCCGGGAGCACGACAACTTCACCTACATTCCGGCGCTGAACGACGCCGACAACGACCCGGACTGGAAAGGCTTCAAGGGCTTTGTCCACGAGGCGGCCAAAGAACATTACGAGAGTCGATTTGCCGGCAACAAGGCCTACCTGTGCGGCCCGCCGCCGATGATCGACGCGGCTATTACGGCCTTGATGCAGGGGCGCTTGTTTGAGCGCGACATCTTTATGGAGAAATTCCTGACAGCGGCGGACGGTGCGGAAGACACCCAGCGTTCGGCCCTGTTCAAGAAGATCTGACCGGAGGTGCGCCATGCCGGCATACCAGGTGTTCAACCGCACCACGGGTGATTCGTTCACCTGTAACGGTGACCAGAGCGTGCTCAAGGCCATGGAAGCGGTGGGCAAGAAATGTGTCCCGGTGGGATGCCGCGGCGGAGGCTGCGGGTTCTGCAAGATCCGGGTATTGGAGGGCGATTTCGAGTGCGGAAAAATGAGCAAGGCTCACGTACCGCCTGAAGCCCTGGCGCAGGGTGAAGTGCTGGCCTGTCGCATCTATCCGCAAGCCGACTTAACGATCGAATGCGTGCCGCAACCGGTGGACGCAGTCGTGGAGCAAGCAACACGAGCAAAGCAAACAACAACAAGAGCGATGAGGTAACTGTCATGAAAAAAGGTGTTATGCGTCCCGGACACGTCCAGATCCGCGTACTGGACATGAAAGAAGCAGTGGAACATTACACGGATCTGATGGGTTTGATTGAAACCGATCGTGACGTTGAGGGCCGGGTGTATCTGAAAGCCTGGACCGAGGTCGACAAGTTCTCCGTGGTTCTGCGTGAAACCGACCAGCCCGGCTGCGATTTCATGGGCTTCAAAGTACTGAATGAGGATACTCTCGTCAGCCTGACCCAGGACCTGAAAGATTTCGGCCTGGAGGTTGAAGAGATTCCGGCTGAAGAGCTCAAGGGCTGCGGCCGCCGCGTGCGCTTCACGGTGGCTTCCGGCCACGCCTTCGAGTTGTATGCCGACAAGGAATACACCGGGAAGTGGGGCGTCACTGAAGTGAACCCTGAGGCCTGGCCCCGTGACCTGGGTGGTATGAAGGCTGTGCGTTTCGATCACTCCCTGTTCTACGGCCCCAACCTGCCGGAAGTGCTGGATGTTTTCACCAACGTACTGGGCTTCCATCTGGCCGAACAGGTGATGGACCCGGATGGCAACCGCATTGCCCAGTTCCTGACCGCGTCAATGAAGGAACACGACATCGCCTTCATCCACAGTGACAAACCGGGGCAGCTCCACCACACCTCTTTCTACCTGGAAACCTGGGACGACGTGCTGCGTGCCGCCGACCTGATTTCCATGACCGATACCTCCATCGATATCGGCCCCACACGTCATGGTCTGACCCATGGCAAAACCATCTACTTCTTCGACCCGTCAGGTAACCGCTGTGAGGTCTTCTCCGGTGGTGACTATACCTACCCGGATCACAAGCCCGTCACCTGGACAGCAGACGAGCTCGGCAAGGCCATCTTCTATCACGATCGCCAGTTGAACGAGCGTTTCCTGACGGTATTGACCTGACCCCAAACCGACTAAACAGGATGAAGCAGCAATGAAAGAGATCAAGCATTACATCAACGGTGAGTATGTCGGTTCCGCCAGCGGCAAGCGGTTCGACAATGTGAACCCGGTGAATGGTCAGACCTTTGCCAAAGTTCACGAAGCCGGCCGGGAGGAGGTGGATGCAGCGGTGAAAGCCGCACGCGCTGCCCTGGACGGCCCCTGGGGCAAGATGACGCTGGATGAGCGCACCCGGATTCTGCACAAAGTCGCCGACGGTATTAACGAGCGCTTTGATGAATTCCTGGAAGCGGAATGCCTGGATACCGGCAAGCCGAAAACCATGGCCAGCCATATCGATATTCCCCGTGGTGCGGCCAACTTCAAGGTATTCGCGGACATGATCAAGAACGTGCCCACCGAATCCTTTGAAATGGCCACACCGGACGGCACCGGCGCTCTGAACTATGCAGTGCGTCGCCCGAAAGGCGTGATTGGTGTGATCAGCCCCTGGAATCTGCCATTGCTGCTGATGACCTGGAAAGTCGGTCCAGCACTGGCGTGTGGCAACACCGTGGTGGTCAAACCCTCGGAAGAGACCCCGACCACCACCGCCTTGCTGGGCGAGGTGATGAAGGACGCCGGCGTGCCGGATGGTGTGTACAACGTGGTACACGGCTTCGGCGGCGATTCCGCCGGCCAGTTCCTGACCGAACACCAGGACGTGGATGGCTTCACCTTCACCGGTGAGACCAGCACGGGCGAAACCATCATGAAGTCTGCCGCCAAAGGCATCCGGGATATTTCCCTGGAGCTGGGTGGCAAGAACGCCGGCCTGGTGTTCGCGGATTGTGACATGGACAAGGCCATCGAAGGCACCATGCGTTCGGCGTTCGTGAACTGTGGCCAGGTATGCCTGGGCACCGAACGGGTGTACGTCGAGCGCTCCATTTTCGACGAATTCGTCGCCCGCCTGAAGGAAGAGGCAGAGAAGCTGCGCATCGGTCCTCCGGATGATGAAAGTGCCAACTTTGGCCCGCTGGTCAGCCTGAAACATCGGGAAAAAGTGCTCTCCTACTACCAGCAGGCCGTCGACGACGGCGCCACCGTGGTTACCGGTGGTGGTGTGCCGGACATGCCGGAACAGTACGCCGGCGGTGCCTGGGTACAGCCCACCATCTGGACTGGCCTTTCTGAGGATTCGGCGGTGGTGACCGACGAAATCTTCGGTCCTTGCTGCCATATCCAGCCCTTCGATACCGAAGAAGAAGCGATTGATCTGGCCAATCGTCTGCCGTACGGCCTGGCCTCGGCTATCTGGACCGAAAACGTCAGCCGCGTGCACCGCGTTGCCGGGCAGATTGAAGCGGGGATTATTTGGGTGAACAGCTGGTTCCTGCGGGACTTGCGCACGCCCTTTGGTGGCAGCAAGCAGTCCGGCATTGGCCGGGAGGGCGGTGTGCACTCCCTGGAGTTCTACACCGAGATGAAAAACGTCTGCATCAAGCTGTGAGGTGGTCATGAATGCATCTGTAGAAAGCCCGGAAATCGGGCGGGAAATTATCGCGGCCGGTTACCGCACCAATGTCCACGATCAGGGCGAGGGCGGCTTCCCGGTGATGATGATTCACGGCTCCGGGCCCGGCGTGACCGCCTGGGCCAACTGGCGCCTGGTGATTCCGGAGCTGGCGAAACATCGCCGAGTAGTGGCACCGGACATGCTGGGCTTCGGTTACAGCGAACGCCCGGAAGACCAGATCTATAACCGCGAGCGCTGGGTCAAACACGCCCTGGGCGTGATGGACGAGCTGGGCCTGGAGCAGGTGGACCTGGTGGGTAATTCCTTCGGCGGTGGCCTGGCGCTGGCACTGGCCATTGAACACCCGGAACGCGTGCGCCGTCTGATTTTAATGGGGTCGGTGGGGGTCAGCTTCCCCATCACCAAAGGCCTGAATGAAGTCTGGGGCTATGAGCCCTCCATCGAAACAATGCGGCGGTTGATGGATGTGTTTGCCTACGACAAGAGCCTGCTGACCGACGAGCTGGCGGAAATGCGTTACCAGGCCAGCGTGCGCCCCGGTTTCCAGGAATCCTTCGCCGCCATGTTCCCGGCTCCGCGTCAGCGCTGGGTGGACAACCTGGCGAGCCCGGAAGCAGACATCCGCAAGCTGCCCCATGAAACCCTGGTGCTGCACGGCCGGGAAGATGAGGTGATTCCGCTGGCGGTGTCCTACAAGCTTGCCGAGCTGATTGACCGCTCCCAACTGCATGTCTTCGGCCGCTGTGGTCACTGGACCCAGATTGAACACGCCGACCGGTTTGCCCGGCTGGTGAACGATTTCCTGCACGAAGCGGATCAAACCGCCGGAGGTAAGTAATGGACAAGGCTCAGATCGAGGCGTTCGGTGATGAACTCTATGAAGCCATGGTCAACCGGGAAGCGGTAGCTCCGCTGACCGGCCGGGCTGATGGCATCACCATCGACGATGCCTACCACATCTCCCTGCGCATGCTCGAGCGTCGCCAGCAGGCGGGTGCCCGCATCATTGGCAAGAAGATCGGGGTCACCAGCAAGGCGGTGATGAACATGCTGAACGTGCATCAGCCTGATTTTGGTTACCTGACCGACGACATGGTGTTCAACAGTGGTGAAGAAGTGAACATCAGTGACCGCCTGATTGCGCCGCGCGCTGAGGGCGAGATCGCGTTCATTCTCAAAAAGGAGCTGACGGGCCCGGGCGTCACCAATGCCGACGTACTGGCTGCCACCGAATGCGTGATGCCGTGCTTCGAGATTGTCGATTCCCGCATTAAGGACTGGAAGATCGCCATTCAGGACACCATCGCCGACAACGCCTCCTGCGGGCTGTTCGTGCTGGGTGACAAGGCGGTCTCACCCCGGGACGTGGATCTGGTGACCTGCGGCATGGTGGTCGAGAAGAACGGCTCGATTATCAGCACCGGCGCCGGTGCTGCAGCCCTGGCGTCACCGGTGAACTGCGTGACCTGGCTGGCGAACACGCTGGGCGAGTTTGGTATCTCGCTGAAAGCGGGCGAAGTGATTCTTTCCGGCTCGCTGGTGCCGCTGGAGCCGGTGAAGGCCGGTGACCATATGCGCATTGATATCGGCGGCATGGGCAGTGCGTCCGTGTGCTTCTCCTGAGCGCGCCGGTAACAAGGACAACGAGGACAGTGCTATGAGCAACAAAATCAAAGCAGCCATCATCGGCTCGGGCAACATCGGCACCGACCTGATGATCAAGATTCTGCGCAACGGCCAGAACATCGAAATGGGCGTGATGGTCGGCATCGACGAAACTTCCGACGGCCTGGCCCGGGCCAACCGTATGGGTGTGGCCACCACTCACGAAGGCGTGGAAGGACTGGTAAAAATGCCGGAATTTGCCGACATCGACGTGGTGTTCGACGCCACTTCGGCCAGCGCCCACCGCCACAACGACGTATTCCTGCGGGGCCACAAGGAAGACATAAAGATGGTCGACCTGACCCCGGCGGCCATCGGTCCTTACTGTGTGCCGGTGGTAAACCTGGAGAAGCACCTCAAAGAAGGCAACGTGAACATGGTCACCTGTGGCGGTCAGGCCACCATTCCCATGGTGGCGGCCGTCTCCAACGTGGCCAAGGTGCACTACGCCGAAATCGTCGCCTCCATTTCCAGTAAATCCGCCGGCCCAGGCACCCGGGCCAACATCGACGAGTTTACTGAAACCACCTCCAAGGCCATCGAAGTGGTCGGCGGTGCGGAGAAGGGCAAGGCCATCATCATCCTGAACCCGGCCGAGCCGCCATTGCTGATGCGCGACACCGTGTACGTGCTGTCGGAGAAAGCCGACCAGGCCCAGGTGGAGAAATCCGTCGAGGAAATGGCCGCAGCCGTGGCCAGCTATGTGCCGGGTTACCGCCTGAAGCAGAAGGTACAGTTTGACGAAATCCCTGACGACCAGCCCATCAACGTGCCGGGCCTGGGGTATTTCAGTGGCCTGAAAACCTCCATCTTCCTGGAAGTGGAAGGGGCGGCCCACTACCTGCCGGCCTACGCCGGCAACCTGGACATCATGACCTCCGCCGCGCTGGGTACCGCCGAGCGCATCGCCGAATCGCTGGTCCACTGAGGAGGAACGAACAATGACTTTTAACCCTGGCAAGAAACTCTACATCTCCGACGTGACCCTGCGCGACGGCAGCCACGCCATTCGTCACCAGTACTCCATCAAAAACGTGCAGGACATCGCCCGGGCACTGGACAAGGCCAAGGTGGATTCCATCGAAGTGGCCCACGGCGACGGCCTGCAGGGCTCGAGCTTCAACTACGGCTTTGGTGCCCACACCGACCTGGAGTGGATCGAGGCGGTGGCCGAAGTGGTGGAACACTCACGGATCGCCACGCTGCTGCTGCCCGGCATCGGCACCGTGGAAGACCTGGAAGACGCCTACAAGGCCGGCGCCCGCACGGTTCGCGTGGCCACCCACTGCACCGAGGCGGACGTCTCAAAACAGCACATTGAACACGCCCGCAAACTGGGCATGGACACCGTTGGCTTTCTGATGATGAGCCACATGCAGACCCCGCAGGGGCTGGCGGAGCAGGCAAAAATGATGGAGGACTACGGGGCTACCTGCCTGTACGTGGTCGACTCCGGCGGTGCCATGAACATGAACGACATCCGGGACCGCTTCCGCGCGATGAAAGACGTGCTCAAGCCGGAAACCGAAACCGGCATCCATGCCCACCACAACCTGGCACTGGGTGTGGCCAACTCCATCGTGGCGGTGGAGGAGGGCTGTGACCGGGTAGACGCCAGCTTGTCCGGCATGGGCGCTGGCGCCGGTAACGCACCGCTGGAAGTGTGCATTGCCGCCTTCGACAAGATGGGCTGGGACCATGGCACCGACGTTTACGCCCTGATGGACGCGGCCGACGACATCGTGCGTCCGCTGCAGGATCGCCCGGTTCGCGTGGACCGCGAAACCCTGGCATTGGGCTACGCGGGTGTGTACTCCAGCTTCCTGCGCCATTCCGAAGTGGCGGCGAAGAAGTACGGCCTGAAGACCGTGGACATTCTGGTGGAGCTGGGCAAACGTCGCATGGTGGGTGGCCAGGAAGACATGATCGTGGATGTGGCGCTGGATCTGCTGAAAGCGCAAAAGGAGCAAAAGGCATGAGCAAGACACTGAGCAACGAACAGATGCTGGCGCTGGCTGAGCACGTGGAAAACGCCGAACTGCAGGCCCACGACATTACCAAGGTCACCAATGATTACCCGGACATGACCTTCGAAGACGCCTACGACGTGCAGTGGGAAATCCGCCGCCGCAAGGAAGCCCGGGGCAACAAGGTTGTTGGCATGAAAATGGGCCTGACTTCCTGGGCCAAGATGGCGCAGATGGGCGTGGATACTCCCATTTACGGATTCCTGGCGGACTATTTCAGTGTGCCGGACGGTGGTGTGGTCAACACCAAAGAGCTGATTCACCCCAAAATCGAAGCGGAAGTGGCGTTCGTCACCAAGAAGCCACTGCATGGTCCGGGCTGCCACATTGGTGATGTCCTGGCGGCCACCGACTTCGTTATCCCCGCCGTGGAAGTGATCGACTCACGCTATGAAAACTTCAAGTTTGATCTGGTGAGTGTGGTCGCGGATAACGCCTCCTCTACCCGCTTTATCACCGGCGGCCAGATGGCCGATATCTCGGATGTGGATCTGAAAACCCTGGGGGTGGTGGTCGAGAAAAACGGCGAGGTGGTGGACGTGGGCGCCGGCGCCGCCGTGCTGGGCCACCCGGCCTCCAGCGTGGCCATGTTGGCCAACCTGTTGGCGGAGCGTGGGGAACACATTCCGGCCGGCACCTTCATTATGACCGGCGGCATTACCGCGGCCATCGCCGTGGAAGCCGGTGACAACATCACCGTTCGTTACCAGGGCCTGGGTACGGTCTCGGCCCGCTTCGAATAAGGAGGCGTTATGCCGATTGCACAGATCAACATTCTCGAAGGCCGGACCGATGAGCAAAAGGAAGCCCTGATCAAGGAAGTCAGCGAGGCTATCGTGCGTTCGCTGGATGCGCCGATTGAAAGCGTGCGGGTGATCATTAACGAGATGCCGAAGCAGCACTTCGGCATTGGCGGACGATCGGCGGAAAAACTCGGGCGTTGACGTCCAGTTGGGGCCGGCAGGCCCCTCACTCAAAACCACTACAAATACAAAAATGGTGAACTTATGAGAACGACTAAACTGCTTGCCGCTGCCGGCACGCTCGGCCTGGCTTTGTCTGCAACCCCTGCTTTCGCAGTGAACGGCCATTATGTGGCCGGTATTGAAGGCACCAAGGGGCCTTCCCTGCCGCCAGAAGGCCTGTACTATCGCGGTTACCTGGTGCAGTACGAGATTGATAGCATCCAAAGCGATGCTGGCGATATTGATGATGCTGATGGCTCGGTAACAGCATTCGCGAACCGGTTTATCTATGTGACCGACAAAAAGTTCCTCGGTGCGGATTATGGCATGGAAGCCATCGTAATTGCCCAGGATAACGATTTTGATTTTGCCAGGTCTTCTGATTCCGGCATTGGCGATGTGTTTCTGGGGCCGCTGATTCTGGGCTGGCACGGGCAGCAATGGGATACCGTGTTTGCCGCCGGCCACTGGTTTGATACGGGTGACTACGATTCCACAAATCCTGCTGCTGTAGGTAAGGGCTTCGGCACTACCATGCTGACACTGGGCGGTACCTGGTACTTCGATGAAGCCAGAGACTGGTCGTTCTCTGCCTTGTCCCGTTATGAAATCAAAACCGAACAGGAAGATACTGAGAGAACGCCCGGCGATAGCTGGACTGTCGAATGGGCACTGGGCAAAGTGTTGAACAACGGCGTCGAAGTCGCTCTGGCCGGTTATGACGGCTGGCAGCTGGAATCAGACAGCGGCCCTAACACCACTAACGCCAAGATGGAGCAGCACGCCATCGGCGCCGAAGTCACCTTCCCGGTAAAGCCCCTGGGCGCCCAGTTGAGTGGCGCGGTGTACACTGAGTACGCCAACAAGAACCGCCCCGAAGGCAACCTGTTCCGGTTGCATTTAACCAAAAGATTCTGATTTCGCTGTAAGCTTGAAAGCCGGGGCCAGAGTGTCCCGGTTTTTCTGTGCGTAATGTGGATTGGTTGGGGGGAATGTGAGCAAGCTCAGAGTTTTGATGATCGGTGCCGGTGGTATTGGGGGCTACTACGCTGCAAAGCTGGCGCAAGCGGGTCATAACGTGGTCCTGACTGCCAGGGGCGAACACCTCGAAGCCCTGCAAGCCAATGGCCTGGTTGTGGATTATGAAGGGACGATCAGTCATCACGATCTGCCCGCATTTGATCACCAGACCCTGATGAAGTCGCACCGGGCGGATGATTTTGATCTGATTGCCATTACCCTGAAATCCACCGCCACGGAGCCGGTGATGGTTGAACTTTCACCATGGCTGCAGGCTGGCTCAACCCCTGTGTTGTCCCTGCAGAACGGGGTAGACAACGAGCAGCGTATCGCCCAAGAAGTGGGTGAACAGCGAGTGCTGGGCGGTCTGGCCGTGCGCATTGGTGGCCATATTACGGAGCCTGGCAAAGTCTACGCCGAAGGCGTGGCCCAGATCGTTATGGGTGCCTGGCCGGTACAGGCTCGGAATGACCCTCGCACCGATTTACTGTCCCGATTGGAACAAGCATTCACCGAGGCAGGCATACCCACCAGGGTCACTGACGACATTCATTACGAGTTATGGCGCAAGCTGGTGATCAATAACGGCGTGAATCCGTTGTCGGCACTTACTTACCTGGACACATATAAGCTGACCCATCACCCGGAATTCGGAAAAATGGTGTACGGCATGATGGCGGAAACCGTACAGGCCTCGAAAGCCGACGGCGTAAACCTGACCGAGCGCGACTTGGATGAAATGTTTGACCTGATCAGCAGCTTTAATGCCATCAAAACCTCCATGCTGGTGGATCAGGAAAAAGGACGTCCACTGGAGCTGGACAGCATTTCTGGTGCGGTGCTCCGGCGTTGCCAGAGCCTCGGTATTGAGGCGCCCTATACCCACACGGTGCATGCACTGCTGCAACATCAAAAAGCCGGTTAAGGCCTTTCCAAGAAAAGGTAACAAGAAATTATGAATGACCTGATGTCACAAGCCGTGGATCTGATGATTGCCGGCATGGGCTTTGTGTTTGCGTTCCTGTTATTCGTGGCGGGTGTTATCGGCTCTGCGGTGGCTGCGGGTGTGATGATCAAGCTGTTGGGCTAACCAAATTTCCTGAGAGGGTTCTGATGAGTAAAAGTGGTGAGTTTCGTCCTGTTAGCGAGTCCCAGATTGTTTTGAAGGAGCTGATGGTTCCTTCCTATGAGAATTTTGGCGGTAAGGTGCACGGGGGCGTGGTGCTGTCATTGATGGACAAGATTGCCTATGCCTGCGCGGCCTCGCACTCCAAGTGTTATTGCGTCACCGCGTCGGTCGATAAGGTGGATTTCCTGAATCCGGTGGAAGTGGGGGAAATCCTGACTCTGTATTCATCCGTGAACTACACCGGCAAGTCATCCATGGAAATCGGTATCCGGGTGGTGTCGGAGAACTTTCATACCGGCATGATTCGCCATACCAATACCTCCTACTTCACCATGGTGGCCCTGAACAAGGACACCAAATCCCCGGAAGCAATTCCCGGATTATTGTTGGAGACCGACGAGGAAGTGCGCCGTTTTCTGGAGGGGCGCTTGCGCCGTAAGGTGAGAAAACTGCAGCGGCATGAGCTGGATCAGGCAAGAAGCGAGATTGATTATGACGTCAGTGACAGTTCTCTTGAGGGGGAGAACTGTAAGGTGGTTACGCCTGAAGGATAACCATTTTTTTTGGGGTTAAACCCCGGCCAATGGGTGTCCACCGTTTTCCTGGTGGACACTCTTGCCTATCGGCGGTTATCGCATTGCTTTCAGCGCCTGCGCCCACTTAGCCATTTCCTCCAGCATCGCCGTTGCTGACTGGGCGTGGGGCTGTTCCGCCACGAAGTTGCCAGAATCGTCCAGCTTCTCCCAGGGCATTTGTACCATCACGCCCTCCACCATTGGCATCATCTTCAGGGTGGTGACTAACTGCCTGGCATTAACTGCCGAGCGAACCCCGCCAGAGGCGCCGCCGTAGCTAACAAAGCCGCACGGCTTGTAATTCCACTCCCGGTAAATGTAATTCAGTGCGTTAACAAACGCAGGCGGCGGGCAGAAGTTGTATTCGGGAATCACAAACGCGTAGGCATCCGCTCTGGAGACACTTTCAGACCATGCCTTGGTATGGTCGTGTTCGTACTTCTGCGTCCTCGGGTGATGAGGTTCGTCGTAAACCGGCAGGTTGAAATCCCCCAGATCAATCAATTCGCTCTCAAAGTTACCTTGCTCATTAGCGTGGCCATGAAACCATTGGGCTACCGATGGGCCTATCCGCCCTGGGCGGGTGCTGCAAATAATGGTCTGGAGCAGGAGCGACATGTCATTCAATCCTTTTGCATGGTGTTCTGGGTTTGAAGAATGATGATAAGGAACGCAAGCATGAAATGATAACGGAGAAGTCAGCAAGACTTGTTCAAATTACCTGAACAAAAAATGAGGCTTTCTAGAACTGATCCCAATAAGGTGCTTCCCCAAAGAAGCCATCAACAAAATCGATAAAACCACGCACCTTGCTGGCCAGTAGCTGCCGGTGGGCGTAGACCGCATAGAGCGCCATGGGCTGGGGTTCGTACTCCGGCAGGATCACCTTCAGCTTTCCTTCCCTGATGGCGTTGCCGGCAATAAAGGTGGGCTGGAGGGCTATGCCGGCCCCGGCAATGGCCGCCTCTACCAGCACATCGCCGTTATTGCTGACCATGCTGCCCTCACTCTCTTGCCCCCCGGCCTGCAGCCATTTCTGAAGTGGATGGCCAGGACCAATGTCCATGTAGCTGTACTGCAGATAGCGATGATGGCCCAGTTCTTCAGGGCGGCGCGGCGTGCCGTGTTGCTTCAGATAGTCAGGCGAGGCGCAGAGCACCAGCCTGACCGGGGCGAGTCGCTTGGCAATCAAAGAGGAGCTTTTCAGGTGGCCAATACGAAGCGCGATGTCGAATCCTTCCTCCACGATGTCAACTTTTCGGTCGTTCAGTTGCAGATCAATGCCCACGGCGGGGTGAGCTTTCTGGAACTCACTCAAGAGGGGAGCCAGGTGACGAATGGCAAAAGAGACCGGGGCGCTTATTCGCAATAGGCCCTGAGCCTGGGTTTGCAGGTCACCGAGTTGGTGCTCCATATCGTCAATGTCGGTGAGCACCTGCCGGGCTCTCTGGTGATATTGCGTGCCTGCCTCGGTCAGGTTGAGCCTGCGGGTGGTGCGGTTGAGTAGCCGTACACCCAGATGGGTTTCCAGTTGGGAAACGTACTTGCTGACCAGTTGGGGGGAGGTCTCCAGACGATCTGCCGCGCGGGTGAAGGAGCCCTCGTTGACCACGGCTACGAAGGCGCGCATGGCTTCGATTCTATCCATAGGAGTGTCCGGTTGTGCTTTCGTTATCAACAATATGTTTATAAATAAGCAATGACAAGGATATTAGTCTTTCATATTGGTGATAGTAAAGTGGCCACATCGCTTGAAGCAGACGCTTCCTGGTAAACCAATACACAGACAGACTCGAGGTGGCATCATGAATGCTCGATTTTCAAAGGCACTTTTTAACAACAACGGCGGTTTTGCAGCATTGGTATTGCGTGTACCCGTTGGGCTGATCCTGGCAGCCCACGGCGCCCAGAAACTCTTTGGCTGGTTTGGCGGATATGGCCTGGAAGGTACCGGCCAGTGGCTGGCCAGCATTGGTCTTGAGCCGGGTTATGTGATGGCCCTGTTGGCCGGTGGTGCCGAGTTCTTCGGTGGTCTGGCGCTGGTGCTTGGGCTCCTGACGCGACCGGCAGCGCTGGTTGCCGCTTTTACCATGTTGGTGGCCATTTTCTCGGTACACATCGGCAACGGGTTGTTTATGTCTAACAACGGCTACGAGTATGCCCTGACCCTGTTTGTGGTCTCACTGGCATTGGCCGTTCAGGGCGCGGGCCGATTCGCTTTGGACAGCCTGTTTCAGAAGCGGGTCTGAATCAGACTGGTGATGTAGGTTGAGATGCCACCTGGCATGTGGGCCGGGCAAAGCGGGAGTAATGGTCATGACCACAAAAAACGACGTACTGTATATCTCCCATGGGGGCGGCCCGATGCCGCTGCTGGGGGACCCCGGACACCAGGATATGGTGGACCAGCTAACCGGTCTGGCGCATCAGCTCCCGAGGCCGTCTGCCATTCTGGTGATCAGTGCCCACTGGGAGGAGGCCTTACCGACAATCACTTCCGGGGCCAACCCGGGCCTGATTTACGATTACTATGGCTTTCCACCGGAGGCCTACAGAATCGAATATCCCTGTCCGGGGGAGCCGGAGCTGGCGAAGCAGGTCTTCCAGGCACTGGAGGAAGCCGGGCTCCCGGCACGGCTGGATGAGCAACGCGGCTTTGATCATGGCCTGTTTGTGCCGCTCAAGCTGATGTATCCGAAAGCCGACATTCCATGCATCCAGCTATCCCTGGTAAATAGCCTGGATGCCAGCCTTCACCTGGCAATTGGGCGCGCTTTGCAGGCCATTGACTACGACAACCTGATGGTTATTGGCTCGGGTTTTTCATTTCACAACATGCGCGCGTTCTTCACGGCAAGTACACCGGAAATACAGGTACGTAATCGGGCATTTGAGGAATGGCTGAAGCAGACTTGTGCTGATGAAGAAATGGATGAATCGGAGCGGGAGCGACGGCTGATTCATTGGGGCGAGGCGCCCCATGCCAGGTTCTGTCATCCCCGTGAAGAGCATCTTTTGCCGCTACACGTCTGTTATGGCCTTGCCAATAAGCCCAGCGATGCGCATTCCTCGGTGACTATTCTGGGGAAAGAATCGGGATTCTTTTATTGGAAAGCAGGGTGAAGGTTTAGGCGTCGGGTTGTGACGACCTCCGTTACGCTTCTATAATCCCGTTCCTCGCAGGAGAGTGGGCCTTGCAAAGCCCCGCCGAAGGCGCAAACTCCCATAAACGCTCAGGCACAAGTACTGCGACCATCAACATAACGCCGTCTGGAGAGAGGCTGCCAAGCAGTCCACCGAAGGGGCAAACAGGGCAGGGCTCTGTAAACTCTCAGGTATCAGGGACAGGGGGAGAGGCCACAGAAACTCGGGAGTCCTGTGTGCTGATCTCTATCTATATGGTTGCCATTACTGCCGAAGCCATGTCCGGCGCCCTCGCCGCTGGGCGAAGAAATATGGATTTTTTCGGCGTCGCTGTCGTCGCGTTTCTGACTGCCCTTGGTGGCGGCACTGTCCGCGACATTCTGCTGGGCAATTTCCCCGTGAACTGGACCCAGCACCCTACCTATATCTATCTAACCGTTACCGGCGGGCTCATAACTATTGTTATAGCCCGCGTAATGCGCCATCTTCACCAGCTTTTTCTCGTGCTGGACGCCATTGGCCTGGTGGCCTTCACCGTGATCGGCTGCAATGTGGCTCTTAACCTGGGGTACGACACCATTGTGATTGTGATGGCCGGCATCACCACGGGAATATTTGGTGGCATTCTGCGGGACATCATGTGTAACCGAACTCCTCAGGTTCTGCGCCATGAACTGTACGCCAGTGTTTCGCTGATCGTGGCCTTGCTGTATCTGACTCTGTTGGAGCAGGGCGTGGGGGAGGACATTACATTGCTGGCCGCGTTCAGCCTTGGCCTTTTGCTACGCATGGTTGCGATTCGGTGGAACGTGTCATTGCCTGTGTTCAGTTATTCGCAGGAGCGGTGGGATTGAGCGGTTGATTGGTACCCCCGGCAGGACTCGAACCTGCTACCTATCCCTTAGGAGGGGATCGCTCTATCCAGATGAGCTACGGGGGCCTTCCGAGGAGGGCGTATGATAGCCGGCACCGGCTTGGGTCTCAAGGGGGGGGCGGCCGGTGAGGTCAGTTGTTCCGGGCGCTGGTGCTTGCCATTGGCGGTCGTTGGCGTAGCTGTTCCAGAATCTCTTCCTCGTTAATGCCTTTCTGGCCTGTGGTCACTCGTAGCGCCCGTTGGCGGTCCAGTAGGGCATTTTCGTAGGTACGATTCAGTTCTTCCAGTGACACCTGGCGCACGGCCTCGGCCAGTTGCTCCCGGCTGTCGAAGTCATAATTCTGGCGGTCGATCTCTCGCCAGTAGCGACTGGAAATTTCATCGAGTTGCCGGTCGCTTTCCAGCAAGCGGCTGATTACGGCCTGTTTCTCGCGGTTCAGGCGGTTGTCGTCCAGGCTCTTCAGTTGTTGAGTGAAGTCTTGGGCGAACTCGGTCACGGCCGCATCGATGGTGGCACCGCTTGCCTCTGGTGACTGGACAATAAGGCCCAGAGCGGGCGTTTCCAGGATCTCGAAGTTGGTGCCGTACACAATGTATCCCAGCTGCCGGGAGGTGCGGATTTCCTCGTAGAAGGGGCTGCCGACAATTTGGGCCAACAGGCGGAAACGAGCCCGTTCCGGGTAGGAGGTATCCCGTCCCTGCAGGTACAGGGTGTAGCCGGTGTCGGGGTGATCCACTTTGATGGTTGCGTGGGTTTCACCCGGCGGCAACTGGCGCAGGCTGGAGCGGGGGACGGAAGTGCGTTGGCCTTCGTCCAGAACCAGCGCCTGTACCTGCCGTGCCATGTTCAGGGCGGCGGCGCGGGTGAGGTTACCGTGGGCCAGCATGACCGGGTCGGTGCTGGCCAGTAGCGTTCCGGCAAACGCCCGCAATTCCTCAAGGGTGACTTCTCGGGCGGCAGCCAGTTTTTCGCTGGTCGGGAATGTGCCTTCAATCAGCGCGGTTTGTACAAACTCGGAAGTTTGCTGCACGGGCCGGTTCTTGGCCTGGTTTTCCAGGCTGTCGATCAGGCGCTGGCGGTCAATTTCGAAGCGCTGTGGCGTGATTGTGGGGTCGGCCAATTCGGCCAGAATGCGCTGTAGCAGGGTATGCAGTTTGTCGTCATACCCACCAATGCGAACGGTGATGCCCCGCAGGTGGGAGTACACCCGGTAACTCAGGCCGGCCAGTTGAGCTGGATAGGCCTGGGCATTCAGGTTGGTGTTCACCGTATCCATTAGTAACTGGGTGAGGACTTTGGTCCTGGCGCTGTCTTGCGTAGCGGGCGTGCGCAGGCTGATGAACACGTTAGCCTTTGGGGTGTTGAATTGAGTGTCGCGGGCGTACCAGACGTCCAGGCCCTGAAAATCGGCCAGGCGTTCCGGGTGCGCCATGGTGTCACCGCCGACCAGTTCCAGGTTTTCCGGTACAAAGGGGTTGGCCTCGGGCAGGCTCAGTTGACTGGTAAGGTTTGTTTCAGCCTTGCTGCGGAGCTGCAACGGTTCGCGCTGCCACGGCGTATTGTACCATTGGGTGCGTTTGGGGTTTTCCAGTTTCGGATCTGGGGAGGAAACCCGTACCTGAAGGTTGTCTGGCGTGAGTTGCTGCAGCAGTGCCCGGTACTGCTCCGGTGCGTAGTTTTCCATGAGCCAGGGCGCGCTGAGCACATCTTCCACCGGGTAGTCCCGAAGCGACCGGGACAGGCGCATGGCCTCCCGTACCGGCTTGCCACGTTCGCGGAAGCGGAAATCAATCCTCGCCAGTTGCTGCATTTCATGGAAGCGTTCTTCACTGATGCCGTTCTGGCGAATCTGGTCCAGGTACTCGAAAGTCAGGTTGATGATCGTATCCTGGTTCGCCAGGCCCTTGCGGGTCAGGGCCATGCTGATTTCCAGGGTGGCATTCTGGCCGGTGTCCATGCCAAGACCGGCGGACAGGCTTTCCACCAGCCCGGCAGTTTTCAGAACGTCAAACAGGCTGCCTGGTCCTTCGTGACCAATCAGATTGGCCAGGTAGGAAGCCGGTTTGGTTTTGTAGTTTTCTTTCTGTGACGGAATCGGGAAAGCCAGGGTCAGGTGCCGGCTGTCTTTGAGGGTCTCAGCGGTAACCTTCTCCGGCAGACGGTCCATATCCAGAATGGGCTCGGGGTGCTTCTGCGCCGTCAGGTTCCGATTCTCAATGGCCGCGAAGCGTTTACGCACCATGGCTTCCAACTCGTCCAGACTCTGGGGGCCGTATACCGCAAGTGTCATCAGGTTGGCGGAATAATGTTCCCGCCAGAATTCAACCAGGTCCGGGCGCAGCGGGTTGTCCTCGGTGTTTTCCAGCGTGGTCAGGTTGCCCACGGCAAAGCGGCTGAAGGCGTGGTCCGGGTTACCGCTGGCTTTTCTGACCGACAGGAGCCGACGGCCATCATCCTTGAGCTTGGCGCTGAACTCCGAATGTACGGCGTTTCGTTCACGGTCCACCAGTTCGGGGGTGAACAGAGGGGCGGAAAACTGTTGGGCGAAGCGGTCCAGCGCCGGCTCCAGGAACTGGGCTTCCACATCAAAGAAATAATTGGTGTCCTGGAAGGCGGTAAAGGCGTTGTGGCTGCCGCCATGGCTGCGGATGAATTGCTGGTATTCACCGGCATCGGGATATTTCTCGGTTCCCAGGAACAACATATGTTCGAGGAAGTGGGCGAGGCCGGCGCGGTCGTCGGGATCGTCACCGCTGCCCACGGCGACATTCATGGAGGCTGCGGCCATGTCCGCCTTGGGGTCGGAGACCAGCATCACCTGTAGCTGGTTGTCCAGTTCCAGGTAGCGGTAGTCGTTGTTGTCGTTGGGGCTTTTGGTCGGGGTCACGCTGGCGATGGCTGTCTGGCTCAACATAAGGGTGGCTAGTAAAAACAGGATAATCCCGGGCCGGTGCCGGGTGACGGAGGTTGAAACGTAGTCAAAAGTCATGAAACCCCTACTCCCGCTGAATGGCTGATAAATAGTGTTTTAGTGCAGCTGTGCGTTCCTGCTGGTTTGCGGTTGCTGTTCCAGTGTCTGACGGGCAAGGCTGGCCGCTTTGTCCGCGCTCAGGTCGCCGGAACCGATGCGTTCCAGAACGGTGGCCATGACGGCAATCGACTGCTGGTAGTCGGAGAACTCAGCCTGGAAGGCGGTATCGATGGCGTCGTAAACAGCCTGGATTTTGTCTTCCCGGGAGCCGTTGTCTGAAGCGGTGTCGTTGATGGCCTTCAGGCAGGCCCGGGCAATGGCGATGTAACGTTCGGTGTTCGGGTTGTCGTTTTGCATATTCGAAAAAATAACCGCTATAAGGATGTTGAGGTGAGACGGCGTTGGCCGCAGGAAGTTCCCACGGCCACCGGTCAGGCGTTGTCTTCTTCGGGTGTGTCCATCACAGCAGGGGGAGGAAAGCCGCCCAGCTCCTTCCAGCGGTTGACGATGCCACAGAACAGGTCGGCGGTTTTCTCCGCATCGTAGGCAGCGGAGTGGGCCTGTTTGTTGCTGAACGGAATGCCGGCGATCTTGCACGCCTGGGCCAGCACGGTGTGGCCATAGGCGAGGCCGGCCAGGGTGGCGGTATCAAACGTTGAGAACGGGTGGAACGGGTTGCGTTTGATGTCGGCCCGCATGGCGGCGGCAAACACGAAGTTGTGATCGAAGGTGGCGTTGTGGCCCACCAGTACGGCCCGCTTGCAGTCGTGGGCTTTCACCGCCTTGCGAATGGGGGCGAAGATTTCACTCAGGCCTTCGCGCTCGGGCACGGCTTCGCGCTCCAGGCACCAGGGGTCGATGCCCGTGAAATCCAGGGCGGACTGTTCCAGGTTGGCCCCTTCGAACGGGTCAATCTGTTTAACGTGAGTTTCGCCACGGTGCAGCCAGCCGTTGTCGTCCATGGTGACCATCACGGCCGCGATTTCCAGCAGGGCGTCCCGCTCCGGATTGAAACCGGCGGTTTCGACATCGACCACGACCGGCAGGAAACCCCGGAAGCGAAGGGACATGGGATGTGGCTGTTTGTTTTCGTCTGACACTCGAACTCCGATGTTCGTCTGTAGGTTGTATAAAAATGGATGAAGGTTTAGGCCATGCGCCAGTGAACGGTTTCACCCGCTTTCAGGGGCACGATGTTGCCATCGGCCAGGGGCAGGGTTTCCGGCATGGTCCACGGCTCACGCACCAGGGTGATGGTGTCGGTGTTTCTGGGCAGGCCGTAGAAATCGGCGCCGTTATGGCTGGCAAAGGCCTCGAACTTGTCCAGAATGCCCAGTTCTTCAAAGATGTCGGCGTATAGGCCAATCGCGCCATAAGCGGAATAGCAACCGGCACAGCCACAGGCGGCTTCTTTCTTGTCCTGGGCGTGGGGTGCGGAATCGGTCCCCAGGAAGAACCGGGGGTCGCCACTGGCCACGGCTTCGCGCAGTGCCTGCTGGTGTTTGTTGCGCTTGAGGATGGGCAGGCAATACAGGTGAGGGCGAATGCCGCCAACCAGCATGTTGTTGCGGTTGTACATCAGGTGCTGGGGCGTAAGGGTGGCGCCCAGGTTGCCGCCGGTGTGGCTACGCACGAATTCGGCGGAATCTGCGGTGGTGATGTGCTCGAGCACCGCTTTCAGGTTGGGGAAGTCGGCCAGGGTGGGGGCCAGCACCCGCTCCAGGAAGACTTTTTCACGGTCAAAGATATCAATGTCGCCGTCGGTCACCTCGCCGTGCACCAGCAGCAACATGCCGCACTCGGCCATGGCTTCCAGCACCGGATAGATGTTGCGAATATCGGTTACGCCGGAAGCGGAGTTGGTGGTGGCACCAGCGGGATAGAGCTTGGCTGCCACAATGCCGGCCTTTTTGGCCTCCCGGATGGTTTCGGGCGTAGTGCCCTCGGTGAGATACAGGGTCATCAGGGGCTCAAACCCGGTGTCACCGGCGGCTGTCAGGATGCGATCCCGGTAGGCCATGGCGGCGGCGGTGTCGGTCACCGGCGGCACCAGGTTGGGCATGATGATAGCCCGGCCGAAACAGGCGGCGGTGGCCGGGACGACAGAGTCAAGAACCGCGCCGTCGCGTACGTGCAGGTGCCAGTCGTCCGGGCGGGTGATGGTGAGTTGTCTGGTCATGAAAGCATCCGAAAGCAGCCGAAAAATTTGAGGAATTATATCAGAAGGGCGGGGTAAATGTTCCGGGCCCGGATGCGATATCCATCCTCAAGTCCTGTGGATCGGGGCCGTTAACCTGCGTGTATGGTTCCTTCTTTGATAAACGGGACATGAATATGGCCAAGGTTTCTTGCCAGTCTCTAGCCCGCCGGCTGGCGCTGCTTGGCGGCGCCGCCATGCTGCCTTGGGTGGCATGGCCGGTTATGGCCTCCAGTTATGGCGCGGGTATAGAAAACAGTCAGTGGTATCTGACCGATTCGGTCTTTGAGTGCGTGCTGGTGCATGAAGTGCCGGGCTATGGCCGTGCGGTGTTTCGTCATCGGGCCGGCGAGGAACTGACGTTCTTTCTGGAATCGGAAGTTCCCATGATGCGAGCCGGGCGGGGGCAACTGGTGGTGGAAGCGCCAGCCTGGCGACCAGGCGTAGCGCCGACCTCCCTGGGGGCGGTGAATGTTTCCTCCGGGCGGCGGGCGGTTGACCTCGGAAACCGGGAGGCTACCTATATTGCCCGTGGATTGCTCAAGGGGATGCAGCCGACGCTTACCCGAACGGCCCGGTACGGGAATGGACAGGTGCGGGTGCACCTGTCCAATGTGAATTTCTCCGGTCAATGGCAGGGGTATCGTCAATGCGTTGCTGGTTTGTTGCCGGCCAATTATGACCAGCTACGACGATCGCGCATTCCGTTTGCCAGTGGCAGTACCAGCTTGTCAGAGGCGGATCAGCGGCTACTGGATAACATCGTGGCGTTTGTCATGGCAGACCCGAGCGTGGAGCGGGTATTTGTTGATGGCCATTCCGACAGCATTGGTAGCCGTATTGATAACCGGGCCCTGTCCGAGGAACGCGCCCAGGTAGTCGCGGACTATCTGAAATCCCGCGGCATTGATGAGAACATGCTGACCGTCCGGGCCCACGGTGACCAGTACCCAGCATCCCGTCGTCAGTCGGAAAACCGGAGGGTGAATATTCGGCTTCAGCGCGAAGGTGAACGGCCAGAATTTCAACAGGCCAGTGGCGATAGCAACGAGTTTGCCGGCTGAACGTCGTTTAAACGGATCTTAAACGGCGCTCAGCGCCTCCAGGTGCTCTGCTACGCACTCGCAGAGCGCGTTCAGGTCATACCCGCCTTCAAGCACGGACACGATTCGGTTCTCTGCATGTTCCGCCGCTATGTTGATCAACAGTTCGGTCAGCCAGCGGAAATCCGCCGTCTCCAGGTTGAGCTCGCCCATCGGGTCCCGCTTGTGGGCGTCGAACCCGGCGGAAACCAGCAGCATTTGCGGCTTGAAGGCCTGCAGTCTGTCCAGCCAGTTTTCTTCAATCAGCTTGCGGTACTCCTCCGAGCCGCAACCGGCAGGCACCGGGACGTTCACGATGTTGTCCGCCTGGCGATAGACGTGTGAGTGGGGGAAGAATGGGTGTTGGAAGGTGGAGCACATCAGGATGCGCTCGTCACCGCCGACAATATCGACTGTGCCGTTTCCCTGGTGGACATCGAAATCGATAATGGCCACCCGTTCCAGGCCGTGCTCAATCAGCGCGTGGAGGGCTGCCAGCGCCACGTTGTTGTAAAAACAGAACCCCATGGAGCGAGCGCTCTCTGCATGATGGCCCGGTGGGCGGGTGCAGACGAAGGCATTGGTCGCCTGGCCACTCATTACCCTGTCCACGGCCTGTACGCTGGCACCGGCGGCCAGGCGAGCCGCGCGAAGGGTGTGGGGGATCATGGCCGTTTCCGGGTCAGTGAACACTCGCCCCTGGGCAGGCTGCATGTTTTCCAGTTGCTGCAGATAACTTTCCGGGTGGGCGGTCAGCAACTGCTCCCGGGTAATCTCCTCCGGCCGAACCCAGTCCAGCTTTTTCTCCAGCGGTGAGTCCGCGAGATAGGCCATGATACGCGACAACCGCTCGGGGCTTTCCGGGTGCCCCGGGCCCATGTCGTGTTTCATGCAATCATTGTGGGAGTAAAATGCTGTGGTCATGAGCTGGGCCTATGCCTGGATGCACT